>Ga0181339_1000033_pt1 | contig 49325 bp, 74 predicted proteins | sample Sp13VDMM110DD_FD_130101 | JGI IMG/M metagenome (GOLD analysis project Ga0181339, IMG submission 130101) | Freshwater viral communities from Lake Michigan, USA - Sp13.VD.MM110.D.D | ecosystem: Environmental > Aquatic > Freshwater > Lake | place: USA: Michigan | collected 2013-04-23 | reverse complement strand
AGCAAGCATGACCAGAGCGAGCCACCTCAGACGAACCTACGGAATAACGGAGGAACAGTATGAAACTCTCTTGGAGCGGCAGCGACTTTGCTGCGCAGTATGTCGAAGGCATTCTAGAGAATTTAAAGTCAGACTATCCGTTGACCATGACCATCATTCGGGAGAAATCAGGGGCCTGCTCTGTACAAACTGTAACCGAAGAATTATTGGCAGGCATAGACGAGAACTCGGGGGCGTTGAGCTTTTATCAGCAGCAGCAGAGTATCTCAGAGGACCGTACACAGGATGGCTAGTACCCCCGAAGTCCAAGTCGAAGAAGAAATCAGTAAAGCGCAAGCGTGGTACCACGAAACGTTCGGTAAGAAGTTCGAAGTAATCCGTCGGTATGACAAATTCGAGAAGAAGTGGGAGTGGCAGTTCCATGCTTACATTGGAGGGGCTACCCGTGTTTCTCAGATCGGCTTGACAGCCGAAGTCGCTGAGGGTCCGTTGTTCCGTCGTATCGTCCCGAAGTTACTTCCTTATATACGTACAATGTTCGTTAAGGCACACGCCAAGTACGAACCTGCGGAGATCGTGAACAACCCGAATGAATAGAACCCACCTAATCGTACCGGACTCCCATGCCCACCCCGACTACCACAATGACAGGGCTGACTGGTTGGGTGAGCTTATCGCAGATGTCAAGCCAGATGTCCTCGTCCATATCGGCGACTCAGCCGACCTTGCTTCCCTGAGCACTTACGACAAAGGTAAACGGAGTTTTCAGGGAAGGAACTACAAAGACGACATTAACGCCCATCTTGACTTCCAAGAGCGTATGTTCGCCCCGATTAAGAAACTCAAACGAAAGCTCCCATATAGTGTTTTCCTCATTGGTAATCATGAGCATCGGATTAGTCGTGCTATTGATCTTTCTCCGGAACTCGATGGTACAATCTCCCTCAAAGACCTCCAGCTCAAAGAGTGGTACGACACTGTAGTCGATTACGACGGAGGTACGCCCGGTGTCATTACAATCGACGGTATCAGCTATGCACACTATTTTGTGGGCGGGATTGCTGGTCGTCCCTTGGGTGGTATTCACGCTGGTTATGCTATCGCTACTAAGAAGTTCTCCTCGGCTACGTGCGGGCATAGCCATCTATTCGATACTAGTGTGCATGTTAATTTGGCTGGTAAGCCTGTTATCGGTACAGTAGTTGGGTGTTATCAGGATTACACAAACCCTTGGGCAGGAGAGTGCGGTAAGCTCTGGAACCGTGGTATTGTTATTAAAAGGTTTGTCGATGGACAAGGCGGCTACGATCTCCAGTGGATCAGCATCAACTCCCTCAAAGAAATCTATGGATCGTGAGCTTTACCGCTCAATCATTACACGGGTATTGGAATTAATTAATGGATCGAAGTAATTTGGAGTTCATCAAGCGGTTGCTTGAGATTTACTCCGTAGAAGAACTCCTTGAGTTTGATGACCTCCCTCCGGAGGAAGCCCTTGAGTACCTCGTACAATACGGGGCTTTGAGTTTCGACAATGTACCTGTGTAACCTGACTGAGAGGGGTTACGAATTTCGCGTCCTTGTCTGCGGCGGCAGGGACTACAAAGACGGACAGCGAGTCTTCGATACACTGAAAGATATTTGGTTTAATACGAAGCCTATGAGTGGTTTGCACATTATCCACGGTGGCGCTAAAGGCGCAGACACATTTGCTGGAATGTTCGCAAATAAAGCTGGTGTGAACAACACAGAGTTTAAGGCTGATTGGAACCAGTACGGTAAGCGTGCCGGTTACATACGCAACAAAACGATGCTCGACGAAGGTAAACCTGACCTTGTTATCGCCTTTCCCGGCGGTAAAGGAACTGCAATGATGGTGGATATTGCCCGCAAGGCGGGCGTGGAGGTGATTGTTGTCGGAGAGTAAACGCTACGTCGTAAGTAAAGACCGAGTCCTCGAAGCCCTGACGAGCCATCTACGGGCGTTGTCTGTGCTCGACGATAATCAGGAAGTGACTTCTTTCTATAAGGTCCCTAAGGGACTGAACGTCAACGTGGAGACTGTGAATGACTAACTTTATGAAGAAGCTGATGATGGCCGTGACCGGCGCGATGCTCGTCTTCACCCCGGCTATGGCTGCCGATCGTACTGACTGCGTAGGTGAGCTTACCACACTAACTGAGAATGTCGGTAAGGCAGGAGGTACTGTAAAGCCGCTTGATCCCGGTGAAATCTCTGCTGTGATCGCTAAGCGTGGTCCTCCGCCGGTAGCTGAGCCTTATACGTTCAGTCTCGCTGAGGTCGGCGAGAACGGTATGGTAGCAATCCACGACGGTGAGTGCGTCCTCGGGGCTGTCGGCCCTGCTCCGATGGAGTTGATTAATGGCTTCCTCGGCAAGGTTGGTGCCTAATGCCCCGTCCGATACCTTCTGAGAATGATCTTTTTGATCGTTTTCTAAGCCGGATAGAATTTCGGGCAGGAGGGTGTTGGGACTGGACTGAGGGTTTAGACAAGGACGGGTACGGTCGTCTTTGGATGAGAACTCGTAACGTCCGAGCACACCGAGCGTCGTTTCAATTCTTTAAGGGCGTACTTGATACTAACCTACACATTCTTCATCGGTGTGATAACCCGTCGTGCGTCAATCCGGCGCACCTCTGGTCGGGTACTAACAACGATAATGTTTCGGATAAAATGAATAAAGGTAGGCATCGTTGGGTCACACACCCTAAACTGACACCTGCTAATGTAAACGATATACGTAACTGCGTGGACAGCGATAAGAGCCTCGCAGCACATTTTGGCGTTCATCAAACAACAATAAACCGTATCCGTAATGGACGGAGATGGGCAACAACAGGAGGCGAGCATACCTAGGTGGCCGGATAATTATAAGAAGAAGCACCCAGAGCGAGACTACAAGAAGGAAGGCGAGTGGCAGAAGCGCCCCGAGAACGTCAAGGACCGCGTAGCCCGTAACAAGGCTCGTGCCATGATGGAGAAGGAAGGGCGTGTCCACAAGGGCGACGGCAAGGAAGTAGATCATAAGAAGTTTCTTGGCGGTAAGAACGGCTCTGATGACAACTCCAAGTCTAACCTCCGTGTCGTCTCTCGTGAGACAAACCGCAAGAAGCAGCCCAAACGTAAATGACATACGCAGAGGCGAACCGCTGGGCTAGGTGGTTAAACTCAGCACCTGAGGTACTGTACATCGACGGCCTGCCTTGGATTATTCGGTTTACCAAAGAGCGTATCTTCGTTCCTAATACAGAAGACGAAGCGTGGGGTCTGTGTCACTCAGGTAAACACGTCATCGAAGTCTCTATGGTAAACCGGAGTAGCCTAAGACACGTCACCGAGACGTTCATCCACGAAGTCCTACATGCTGTCTGGACATCACGTCGTCTTCCAGACAAACCTAAAGAAGAAGACGCTGTCCAAAATATCTCCGCAGGCTTGGTGTCTCTCTTTATCGCTAATCCAGCGCTATTGCCGTTTATTCAGAAGGGACTAAAATGAATTTAATTCTAGGTGTAATCATTGGTGTCGGTGGTACGTACTACTACCAGAACTTCCAGTACGTTAACGCTTACTTCACAGCCGCGATTGGCTGGGTCAAGAGCAAGTTCTAATGAAGTCAGTCTACCTCATTGGTAGTCTCCGTAACGACAAAATCCCTCAGGTTGGAAACCTCCTGAGGGCACACGGATGGGACGCCTTCGATGACTGGTACGGAGCAGGACATGAAGCAGACGACAAGTGGAGAGACTACGAGAACCTACGTGGTCGCCAGCACAAAGACGCACTTTACGGCTATGCTGCTCGCCATGTTTTTCAGTTTGACAAGCATCATCTGGATCGCTGCGATTTGGCTGTACTGGTTATGCCCGCAGGCAAAAGTGGCCATCTGGAGCTTGGATACTTCGTTGGCACTGGTAAACCGGGCTTCATTCTCTTTGACGCAGTACCTGAGCGATACGATGTGATGCACCAGTTCGCTACGGATGTATTTACGTCAGACGAAGACATGCTGCTTGGATTGGAGGCTTTTCGTTAATGCCGTATATCAAACCAGAGCAACGAACCCAACTAGGTGTTACGTACACAGATTACCCGAAAACACCGGGTGAGTTGAACTACTGTATTACGTTGTATCTTCGGGACTACTTCAAAGATAACGGCGCGAACTACCAAGCCATCAACGACATCGTAGGCGCCCTCGAAGGCGCTAAGCTTGAGTTCTACCGTCGTGTAGCAGTTCCCTACGAAGACAAGAAGATTGCCGAGAACGGAGACGTCTACTGAATGGCTAAGATTTACATTGCCGGTCCTATGTCCGGTTATCCTGAGTTTAACTTCCCGGCGTTCTTTGCTGCGGCAGAGTATGCCAAGACTTTGGGCTTCGATACTGTCTTCAATCCGGCGTCCAAGGACAACGAAGCTAACGTCACAGCAGATGCGTCTTTTTCAACTGGAGACGATCAGAAGCTTATGCAGTCTGGTTGGGACTTCCGAGCCGCCTACCTCTGGGATGTCACCAAGGTCATCGAGGCTGACGCCATCTACATGCTGCCCGGCTGGGAGAAGTCCGCTGGCGCAAGAGGCGAGCACGCCGTAGCTATTTCCATTCAAGCCCGTTATCCGGAGTATGAAATCATTTATGCCTAGTCTTATTGATTCCGCAGCCGAACAACTAGCCGATCTGGCTATGACTATTAAAGGTTCTATCGAGCCTAATGAACCCATTCCGGTGTTGACTATTACCGAGAGTCTCCGACCGGGCGATGATCTGACTAAGCAGGGAGTTAAGTACGATGAAGGTAAAACCCGTTACGATCTCATTCCCCCTGAAGGCCCGGCGGCAGTTGCTCAAGTCCTTGCCTACGGAGCTAAAAAGTATGCTGCCCGAAACTGGGAGCAAGGAATGGATTGGAGTCGTCCGTTCTCTGCGATCCACCGTCACCTCGCAGCGTGGTGGTCGGGTGAAACGTATGATGCTGATACTGGATATTCCCACTTGTGGCACGTCGCGACCAATGTCTTCTTCCTCATTGCCTTTGAGTCCCGAGGTAAAGGTACCGACGACAGACCTAAGTAACGGCTGGGACGACCTCTACGATGTCTGCAATGACACTCACATGAAGTACTACAAGCCAGCATACCCATGATTACGGTCAATGAAGACAGTGACGTCTTCAAGCTGTACTTCCACGGATTGTTGCATATCCACTTTCTGAGAAAGCATTACCGTGGGTTGTCTAGCTACCGAGAAGAGTATTACACGATTGAGATACTCCTGCGAGATCAGGAGTTGAAAGTCGTATACGACAAGAAAGAGCATTGGGAGGCAGTCCTAGTAGCTCTGAGTGACCACCTATAAGAAAAGCCCCTTGCAGGAGGACCAATCCGGTCTTCTTACAAGGGGCTTTTTCTGTTTAGTTCGCTGGTTTATTCTTGGCCATATACTGGTCTTGGACTGCCTTGAAGAGGGGTGAACCTCCTTCGACACCCACGACCGGGAGCAGCCGGTAGACCTCACTAAGTGAGTCTTTCTTACTCAAGGCCCAGACGTCCTTCATAGTTCCAAGCGCGGTATTGAACCCTTGGAGCTTCGAGTTAGCGGCCTGAGTAATCCCTGCGGCACCTCCAGAACCTGACTCGTACCTGAACGCAATTTTATCAGGATCGTAGACAAGCTTGAGATTGCCATTGATCTTGTAATTCTCAGCCGTCTGGTTGATGTTATCGGCTTGGTTGTTGAAGACCGAGGCAAAGCCATCTTCCATGAAGGTCGTGTACTTAGTCTGAGACTCCTTGTCCATCTTAGAGATGGCTTTGGTAACAGTCGGACTACCCAGATCAGTGAAGACAGCAACCTGCGTCTTGCTCTGGAACCCATCGATAAGGGTTCGGTTACCCTCCCCAAACAAATAATTCACAGCCTTCTTAGCGCTCGTCGGATCGTCGAACTTCTCTGGATTGACAATAGCGGACTTGGCGTCGTTGAGATGGGTCTTAATCAGACTGCCATCGTTGTTCGACTCCTTCTTGAGCTTGTCCAGAGTGGTCTTAACAGCCGTACCGTCTGAGGTCATGTCCACCCAACCGGCCTGACGGAGACCCTCAAGGCTAGAGCTAATCATCTGCGGAGACTGAGTATACAGGGTGAGCAGCCCCTGATCTCCAAGCTTCTTACGAGCAGCACCAATCAGCGCAGCGTTCTTGTCGCTACGGATCAGCGAGTTCTCAGCAGCTTCGTCTGAGGCTTTGTTAAAGTTCGCAGTAGCAGCTAGGAGGCCGTACTTCTCGTTGACTAATCCGTCTTCAAGGTCTGCAATATGCTGCATGCCCTTGGTGCGGATAGCCGTGATTTTGTTCGGGTCTGCAATCAACGCAGCATGGGTCATAGTCGATCCCTCAGTCAGAGGGGAGTTGACCATCTTGTCGAACTGAATGCCGTACTGCTGCTTCATAACAGCGAAGCTAGCCGTGACCTGAGCCTTTTCTTCGGGAGAAAGCGGCTTACGGGTGCCTGAGGCGACATCCTGAAACAACTGCTGGAAGTCCTGCGGAGACTTCAGACCCATCGTATTGGTCGTCGCAACACTAAGTGAACTAGCAAGATCCGCAGCCCGTTGGACTACAGTGCTCTCGGAGTTCTGCCGAGCCAGACCAATGTTAGCAGTCTGGTTAGCAATAGCTGCGTCGTCAGACTTATAAGTGTAATCCCGAGCCTGCATACGACCAACAACCTGACGGACGGTAGCCTGATCGGGGGCACGACCATTGGCTTTGTCTGCCTCGTAGTTCGGCCACTGCTTGAAGATGTACTGGGCGTTATTGTTCTCGTACGCCGTCCACTTATCGTTTTGTCCGGCGACCTTCGTCTGAAGAGCAGTGACATCCTGAAGCAGAGACTGCCTGAGGGCGTTAGCCGGGGTGGTGCCGACGATGTTACTGACCTTCTGGTCAATGATCTCGCCGTAGCCGGGGAACTGAGCTTTAACCTCACGGACGTAGGCTTCGAGCTTGGCGTAGTAAGCGGAGTTGCTTAGACCGCCTTGCTTATAACTCTCAGTCAGCCCCTCGACACGGTTGCCTAAGCGGTTAATCGCGATGGGCTGGTTGGCTGAGGCGTCAGCAGTCTGAAGGGAGACACCTTCAGCACCACCAGCGCCAACAGCCCGAGCAATACCCGACGACTGGTCAGCAGCCTGAGCCACACCGAAACCATCTCTGATGTCGTCAATACCCTTACGGAGGGTATCTGTGGCTTTTTGCTGGATCACAGCATCGGTGAGTGACAGGGCCGCGGAGCCTAAATCACCTAAGCCTTTGATTGCAGTACCGGTAGTCGTATTAGGCTTGAAGTCCGGGGTAATCGTCTTCGTAGACAAGTCCGGAACACTAGCCAGAGGCTGGAGACTTGCCCGGTCCGTACCCTGAGAACTCCCAAGGTACGTAGGGTCGTTAGTCTTCTGGACGCCGGGATTAAGACTATTAACAGCCATTATTTAGCCTTCTGTTTCATATCAAGGTACTGCTTCATAGCGGGTACACTCTGGAGTTGCGGCAGGTTCTTCGCGAAGTTCTTTTCGACACTATCGACCAGAGAGTCGTTATTGCCGGTAGCCTTCTTGAAGATGTCTACTTCTCGTGCCTTGGTGAAGTTAGCACCAACACTCAACGTTTTGACGCGGGTCATGTAATCCGTCATGGACTGGTAGTCACCTCGCCCAGCCGCTGCAAAGCCCAGCTTGTACTGCTCAAGGATCAGCTTCTCAGCTTTGTCTTGGGTAGTCTTAAGGGCTTTCATGTAGTCCAGCTTCTGGTAGGTGTCTCCTACTGACTTGGGATTAAGACCTAGGCTCAGCATCACAGAGTCGAACGTATCAACATCCGTCTGTACCATCTCAGTCTTACTGATGAACTTACCAGTATTAAGACCGATGACCATGCGTTCCATGTTGTTGAAGCCCGAGAGGTTCTCAGCCAACCCCAACCAGTCGTTCATTTTCAACGGGTAGGGAGCATCGCCCTTGAGAGCGTCCATGGCGTAAGCCGTAAACGGTTGGGTGCTCGCGTAGACCTTAGCGACGAAGCCGCCCGAGGCACCGCCTAGGACTTCTAGAGCGCCCTTCTTGCCTTGGATGATGTCCGACAACTGAGTAGCGTTCGGAGCAAACCTCTGGAAGTCAGTATCACGCCCGGTGATCGCATTAGTAATCATAGCCGGAAGACCCTCAGAGAAGACCTTGTAGAACTTATCTGAGACGTTGATACTGTTGGTCAGGGCGTACTGTCTGATGTCTCCGTAGTTAGCATACGGGACAACGCCAAACGTGATACCGCCGAGCGTAGCAGGAACACCGTACATCGTCGAGTACATCGCAAAGGCACGGGCTTTCTCACCCATGGTCAACTGCTTGCCGATCATCTGTTCAGTGAAACGAGCGTTCCAAGTCCAGAACTGGGTAACAGGAGACAACATACCTTCGTTGTACGACGCATTAGACGCACGGGTCATGTTCATACCGAGAGTGTCAAAGCGACGTGCGATGTCACCCATGGCTCGGTTATCAAGGACTGCCGTAGGATTGGCCGCACGCCAGTCAGCGTAAGCCGTGAAGTAACTCGTATCACGGACGATCGACTCACCAGCCTTGAAGAACATCTGGCCTTTGTCCAAGAAGGACTTGCCTGCGCCAGTGAAGATCTTAGGATCACCAACGTCAGACAGCAGCGAGACTTCACCGCCGATGATATGGGTGCCTGAGTTCTTCCAAGCAGACCAAGCTTCCATGAAGTGGTCACGGTTCCAACCCATCGCAGCGGCTTTGTCTGCCATACTGCCAAGGATTTTCTCGTCCTCGGTGTAACGGTAGATACGAGCCAGAGCCGAGGCCGTTGTACCCTTGAGTCCGTTGAGCGGAGACAGGGAAAGGACATGGGTTAGACCCTGAGCCTGCTGGAATAGCTGAACAGGATTGAACATACCAATAATACTGTGGAACGCGCCAGCCCGAGCGTAGGCAGGAGCCTCCTTAATCATCGGAAGCCAAGTCTCTTCAGCCTTCGTGGCAATCTTACCACCAGCAATGCTCTCGATACCAGAGATAATCTTCTTCTCAAGACCCTCCATGATGGCGCCTACTTCGTCGCGGGCACCAATGAACTGGAGGATGTTGCGGCGACTAGTCAACGCAGCCTGATACAACTCAGGATTTGTCTTAGCAGCCGCAGTCATGAGATTTCCCTCGGCATGGCTCAACCAGTACACGGGGTTCTGGCGAAGCTTATCAAGCGGGAGCTTGCTCTGGTCGAAGAGCAGACCGAACTCCTGTATCCACGACTCAGCGGCTTGGAGTTTGTAGTCCCCCATCCAACGTGCCCGGACGACCTGAGCGACACCCTTCTGCAACGCAGTATAAGGATCGAGCAGTCGACTAGGAACGTTAGCGTAAATAGGGTTCTCTTCGGTGCCTTTGTTGGCGATGGTGTTCAACTGCTTGTTCCGCTCAGCCAAGAACTTACTGTCTTGGGTCTGGGTCAGATCGTAGCTGGAGAACGTATCCTTTAGACCGGGGTACTGGCGAGCCAATTCCTCAGAAGACTCGAAGGTATTGCGGCCAGTCGAAGTCAGCACGAACGGATGGTCAACCGAAAGGTTAGCTCCGCCACCCGTGAACAACTGCTTGAACTCAGGCAGCGTCTCAGGGAGATGTCCGGCATCGATGTAAGCCTTCAGACCGGCTTCGTCACCGTTCTTAAGAAGCATTCGTGCCGTATTGTACTTGTCAACCCAAGCCTGCCCTTCACGAGTGTTAGGGAAAGACTTGATAGTCGTATCCCCGAAGTGCGTCTCACGGCCGAGGGTTCCCGGACCGATCTGAGGCTGCTTCATGAACTGCTGGTCTTGGTAGATGACATGGCCGCCCGGACGATACTCCGAGTTAGTGCCCCACTTCAAAGCCTGATCGTCGTACTTGTTAGTAACCACAAAGTGGATATTGTCGTTGATACCAGTGGCCTGCTTCAAAGGCTTGCCGCCGGGATTAGCGATCTGAAGGATTTGGTACTCGCCGGACTTGATCTTTTCATTGATCGAGACTTCATCGACGGTAGGGTTCTTCAGCTTGAACTTCGTAGTAAACTTGTTCTCAGCGAGAATGTAGACGTTAGCGTCCTGCGTATTAACAGGATCGAAGTTGTCGACCTTCTTAGCGTCGAACCAATCAGTCTTGGCAGTCGAAGGCATACCGAGTTCGTCCGTGCCTTTGTAAGGCAGACGGTAGTTACGGATACCCTGACGGACTTTGTCACGATGCCAATCCAGCTCACGGAGAACCCAATCCAGATCAGACAATCGAGTAAACTGATCGTACGCAACGATCTGCTTCTCGGTAGGCATCTTACCGAACTTGGCATTGAAGGCAGTTTCAAATTCAAAGGCTGACTTGTAGAACTGGCCACGTTCGCCGGTAGGCTCCATGAAGTCACGGTTATGTTCGAGTATCTGCTGGAGTTCGTGACGCTCATTAGTAGTGAACTTACCACCAAGGGCTTCAATGTCCTTAGCGGTGTCTTCGATTGCCTTCTTCATTATGGCCGGGCTATGGGTAGCCACGACACGGTTGTTACGGGCAAACTCGCTAGTCGTATAAGCAGAGCTTCGGATGCTTCCACCCGACGTCAACGGAGACAGAACCTTGCCGGTAATGGTGTTGACGAGAGTATTCCAGAACCCACGAGGGGTTTCATTCTCAGCTACGATCAAACCATCCCGGACAGCAGCTTTGGTTTCGTCTGCGTGCTGGACATGGGAGATGTAGAACTGATTACCTTCTTGGCGGACCTCAGCAGAGGAACCCATTCGGTACTGGAACGTCTTGTAGTGCTCAGCCTGAACCGAACTATCGAAGAGAGTACCGTCCTTCTTACCGAACTTAGTCTCAACGAAATAAGTATTGGTAGCAGCGTCCCAATGGTTCTCCTGATCGAGGATAGCATCGGAGGCGCGGTTGTAACGATCTTTGACACTCTGCTTAGCGATCTTGAGTGCCCGGTCGTAGGACTCTTTGGTGAGACGCTCGACACGGGTGGGATCGGTAATCGCAGCGCCCAGCTCAGACGATACACGCACTGCCTCGTCTGCTAATCGCTGAGCACGCTCGCGAGTCAAGCTTGAGGCGTTATGGAAGAAGGTCTGAGGGGACGCCAACGAAGGGACATTCCTACGGATGGCTTCGACATCACCGGACTGAACAACCTGTTCAAAACGGTTAGCCAGATTGGTCTGGGCAGCCACGGTAGCGGCTTCTTCATGACGGCCCATCTTGGCGAGGACATCCACGGGATGCGTCTCAGCTTGGGACTTCACAATATCAGCTAGTGCTACACGGCTCTCCATTTCCTCTCGGGCAACTATTTTGTCGCCGAAGCGGACGTTCTGCTGTTCGACACGTTCGACACGGGTGATCCGATCGCCAAAGTGTTCGAGCTTAACAGGGTCGTTGCCTTCGGAGATATGGACGGGGTACAAACCCTCAGCCGGGGTGTCTTTGGCTTTGACACGACTGCCGGGGACCATCTTGCCGCCCTTGTCGAGATCGCCTACGAAGTAACCCTTTTCATCCGAAAGGATCGTAAAGTTCTTGTCCGGGTCAAGAGCCTGCGAAAGCTTCTGTGATCCAGCTTTGTCGGTGTAGACAGTCTTCAGTCCGTTGACGGGACTGTCTTGGAACGACTCGACTTTGCCATCGGCGTACTTGAACGTTCCCTGCTTCGTAGTGAACTGGTCGTGTACCGTTGGCTTATCAACGATAACCGGAACAGTGCCAACCTCAGGCGTGGTCGACAGACCCACTTCGATACCGTCGTCAGTATATACTTTAGGCTTGCCATTTACGACCTCGGTACGGACATCACGGGGAACAGTCTCGCCAGCGTTCTTGCTACCTACGTACGTCTCTTTAGACAGAGCTGCGCTAGGAACGTAGAACTTCTGCTCAGGCACAGGACTCTCAGAGAGTACGTCCAGAGCGGTCTGGGTAGCGCGGGCACCCGGAGTCACCGGAGGTACTGAAGACGCCCCTAGGACGCTCTGCGCCTCGGCTAGGGCCTTGTCCAAGGACTGGACACCCGCAGCGACGGACTTGCCCCCACGGAAGCTCGTAGCCAGTTTAATGGCCGTACCAACCGGGAGAACCGAAGCAACGTTGACGACGCCAAAGACGTTATCTACGTAGCTGTCTGACGTACTGAACTGGACGGCACTCTCGATGAAGTTCATGGCGTCGCCGGGAGACTTCTTCCAGAGGTCCGATCCGGGACCAGCAGCAGCCATCAAAGCGGGCTTAAACTCAGAGTGAGGCAGAAGGTAAAGATACTGGATTTGTTCGAGCTTGTTGCTGCCCGGAAGGATGGCGTTGCTTCGGGTGTCGTTCAGGAGGTTACGCTGATTGACGTAGGTAGCGATACCGCCAGACAGAACGGACGTGAAAAGGTCACCCAGCTTGTCCTGCTGGTTCTTGCCTTCCTCGGAGGTATTGACCCAAGGCACGTTAGTGTAAGCAGCCTTGGCTTCTTCGAGGATCGATACGGCTTGGTTCTTACGGGAGACAACGCCCTTAGCGGCAGTGATACCGGTCTGGGTCTCCTCGGGATGGGTGTCAAACGCCGTCTGGAAGACGAGGTTCTTAGCCGGATCGCCGACGACACCGAAGTTAACGATGTTCTTAGCGAACTTGTCCTCGAAGACAGTGCTCGGATTGGCCTCAGGGGTCGTACCCAGAGCCATCAGCCCGTTGACTTCTTTGTCAGTGACAGGGCCTTTCGTAGCAACTTCCTTGATGACGTTCAGCTTGTCCTGACGGAACTCTGCATCGGCGTTTGCAGCAGCCTGCTGGCGTACTACACCCTCGTTGCCGGAGCGAAAACTATCCTTCAGAGCCTGATGGCCGGGGGACTTGTCTCCAAGCGCGAAGTCAGCGCGGGCAGCCCTCTGATCGAGGATAGGCTCAGGCAGAGCCGCTGCTACGTTCGGTTCACCATAGCTGAGACCATTGTCTTCAGTCTCAGGGGCCGCATCGCCGTATGCAAATTCATTCATTAAGTCTGTCCGTTACCGTATGTACTGGCTGTATAACCGTAGTTGTTACCGCTACTGGAGCTACTAGCCCCGAAGTAGTTAGTGATACGGTTCAGTGTTGGGTAGGCGTTAGCAACTGAAGTACCGAGGCTGGTCAGTCCTGCCCCGATGGCAGCATTACCTGCGGAGGTTGCAGCGTTACTATAATTCTGGCTGATCTCTCCGCCGAGACTATAAATCTGCTTCTGTGTGTCTAGGACGCTGTCCTGAAGGGCTTTGCCTTGTGCGACGTACGAAGCGTTCTGGTCCTGAGCGTTCAGGTAGATGCTAGAGATGTTCTTGTTAATTGCGAAGAGCTTTTGACCAAGCTCAAGGTTCTGGTTAATACCGGTGAGGTTCACACCAGACTGGCCTGAGATATCGTTAGCGGACTGAGCCAAAGCAGTACTACCGGGACCGGCAGCGCCTTGGTTGGTCGCGTTAGTCAAGGATGTAGCGTTGGCTACAATACCCTGCCTGATGACGTCTCGGCGTTTGCGGGTCGCGTCTAGGATACTAGCCTGATTGCGAAGCTCGTCTGCTTGCGCCTGTTGCGCGATAACCGACTTCTGGGTTTCGATCTGAAGCTGCTGCTGTTGAGTACTAAGATTGAGCTGCTGCTTCTGGATGTCTACGTTGCCAGCTTGAAGCTGAGCGATCTCGCCCTGCTTGGCTGCGGCTTGTGCGTTCTGTTCGGCTGCATCCTTTTGGGCCGAGATGCTGGAGTAGGTGCCATAAGCCGCTACACCTACACCGACGGCGGCGATAACAGATGAGACTGCGAATGCCATTCTATGTATTCCTGTTCTGTCTTGCAGACAAAGTGTTTCTCAATGCTCTCCACATCTGTGTCAGAAGTAGCAAGTATAGTAGTCCAAACGCAATCAGTAATTGCAAGAGCAATCCTCTTAGTCCCTGCGGGGGAGACACAAGTAAAGGGCGCGGAGATGTCTTTGAAACCGTCATCTGTAAGCAGCCTCATTGTGCCGGAGGAAAGGATGTTCAATTGCTCGTACTTGTGGACTGCCCCGGTTAGGACGCAGCCCGCGTAAATCGTTAATTCTCTGGCGTAGACTCCCGGAGAGAAGATATGTTTAACCGGGAGTTCAACCTGAGGCATCTTAAGCATCTCTGCTTCGACACGGAAGACGTCCTCGATACTATGCTGAGGCGTTCGCTGTGTCGTAGGTGGACCATCCAACGATGTTGAAGGGCAATCCTGAGACGGAAAGAAACTTGAACTGTAGGGAAGTTCCTGAGCCTCTGACTTTAAGTCGTCGTCTGGAAGCGTCATAGTTTGTCTCCGCGTGGGTCACTGTTTGGTTAATAGTCTGCTTTGCAGTCCATTCACCTGTGTTACCTGAATTGCCGTAGTTCCAGAGGGCTTGGAACGTATAGCTGTTCAGGCCGTCTTCTAGGTCGGTAAAGATGAAGATGTAGTTAGTCTGGAAACGACGTTCACCCTGCGTCTTGATCTTGTAACCAGTAGTGAAGAAGGACGAGTAATCGCTGCCGCCCTCGATCTTCTGGGTCCAATCTTTGTACGCAACGTTAAAGCACTCTCCGAAGGAGAACTTACCCCCTGAGTAGAGAAGGAACTTCGTAGTCGTAGTAACAGTTGTCTGGGTGAAGCCGTACGTAATTAGGTTATTACCGAGGTTATCCACGACCTGAGTAGCAGTGTTGTCGACGATGTTGTCAGAGCCTACGAGACTACCTGAGCCTTCGAGCGTAACGATGCTTTGTACATCAACGGCTGTCTCCGGGATACTCCAAGTATAGAAGGCCCCGATCAGCGTATTAAAGTTCAAGACAGTGTCGAAGGTGTACGTCTCAGTGATACCTGCGGCAGGTTCTTTTCGGAACAACCACTGGATGACGTGAGTCCTAGGGTTGTACGTACCTCTCGCGAAGCGACGACCCAAACTCGGAAGTTCTAGGTAGTAATCTTTGATCTTTTCGTCCGTCATAGACACGACAGACAAACCGTTCTTGTCGCTCTGGCAAATGTTGATGCCGGTGTTGTTCCACCATGCGACAGCACCTGCTGCGTTAACAAAGCTAGTCCCTGAGATGCTACGTGCGTCTGAGACGGAAGCCACAGTGTAATCCGTAGCCGAGAAGCCTACGCCGGTGCTACCAGAGATAGCCCAGACGCCATTAGCGCCGAAGACCAAAAGAGTAGGGCCTAGTGAGACCAACCGGAAGATCGTTCCAGCCTGAGGGATTGCGATGATGCCGCCATCACTCGGAAGGAAGTCAAACAACGTCTCAGAGGTCTGATCGTTGTCGGTCATACACAGACCAAAGTCAGCGGGCTTCTGTACGATCTTAGAAAAGTAAATCCGAGAGTTGTAGCCGGTGACGTTCACACCAGTGTAGAAGACACGCCCAGCATGGAACTCGGTGACGCTCGGTCGCAGGATGCCCGACGTTTCGTCAGCCCCGGACAAGGAAACTGTAACACCAGCCTGCGCTAAAGCCGTAGCTGCACGGGCCGTGTTCCAAGGGTTGATACGAAAGAACCCTTTTGGAGCAGGACTAGACCCTCGGGAGTTATTAGCTAGGGTGGTAGACGGAGCGAAGACGTCTGAGCTGTCTTTGAAAATCCACCAGACATCGGCGTTGCTAGGGTAGGTCGTAGACAGAGCGGTGTGCATCACCGTAATCTTCGACGAGTCCCAGCCTTGGTTGAATAGGTTGTACTTATGAACATCACTAAGTGACGTCGGGCGGTTGTCGACTAGCGAAGCTTCTTCGATGCCAACTAGATCACGGATTTGGAACGTAATGATGCTCGACGAGAAAGTTCCGTCGGCGATGTTATACCGGACGTAAAACGGATCACAATAAGGATGGACAACAAAAAGATAGCCCAGACCAGCCGAGAACTGGCATTCGTTCTGGTCGAGGTTGTCGGCGGTAGAACCAGAAGCCTGAAAGGAACTCAAAGCCACGGAGTTGGCAGACTTACCAGCGCTAAGGCTAAGACCGACCGACGTATTGTAGAAATAAAGAACGCCACCGTCTTGGTGGACGACAAGGTTGACGTCACCGTTGCCACCAGCGTTCTTCCAGTAATAAGTACCTTGGGCTTTTTCGGTATTGCTAGCGGTGAACTCTACGAAGTTGTTCTCGTAGTCAAAACCGTTCCGGCGTTGGACGATGGCTCGCTCGGAGACAACGATGTTGTCTTGATCGAAGATAGCATTTTCAGGAAAGTTAAGGGCAGTAGCCTGCGTAACGAAGCCACCAATAAAGCTATTCTCAATTGCTGAACTTGCGTTACGGGGCATTTACGAAGCTTTCTTGGTGGGCTTTTCTTTGATCTCAGCGACCACGGATTGGCGTTCTAGGATGTACTTCTTAGCGGCAACCTCAGCGATGTGCCATTCTGTGAAACTAGCGTCCTTAAGATTGTCCGGAAGCTGGCCCCTTTCAAGACTGAAAGTAATGAAACCGTAAGGATCATTACGGGTCATATTCAGCTTGTTGCCGTTCTCAAGCTCGATAACCCGGACATTGCTGGGCCGTACTTCAAAGTTGTGCATTATTTTCTACCGTAGTTGGGAAGCTTCTTGTAGTAGCTGCCGGTGTTAATAGCCTGCTTATCGTCTTGGAGTTTGATCCAAGTCTTGCGAGCGGCCTTCTCCGCCTTGATGTTATTGACCTGCCGCATCTCGGCCGAAGCCAGTGCTTTAGTCTCGTGCAGCCAGAGCATGTGGACTTGGCTGTCGAACGTAGGAGTGAAACTATCGATGTTCAGGAACTGTGTCGAGTATTGACCGTAGCACAGCGTCTTGCTGGACTGGAGAGTATCGTCAACACCTTTGTCGATGGAGTTGAAGAGAATGGTGTTATCGTCGAAAGTGGTGTAGTAATCGGGGCTGCGGTCCGTGTAGTACAGGATTTGAAGCGTTGTACTCGGAAGGACAAGGTCCATTTCAGCCACGTTAGGGTCGTCGAGACTCATACCGTCCTGCCGCTTCAAGAACTCATCAAAGAGAATAGGATGAAGCAGCGTCCAATAGAGTTTACCGTCTGATGTGTCTGCTAAAGATCGTTTGTACTTAATCCAATCCACAGACTCAAAGCTGAGGGGGCGGTACATAACGATCGGATAGATCGGGTCGGTCGTAGGTGTAAGACTGAAAAGCCGGTACTGCTCAGGTAGGTCTGCCGTCTGGATCAAGTCATTGTAGACGATCTCAGCGCAGGTAGCCACCTGAAGGCTCTCGGTAGTATCCAGAATGGAGTTGACTTCGTCAGAGTCCATGCTAGACAAAGTCTTCTGGACAACGTCCAGCAGGGAGTATCTAATCATTTAGTCTTTCGTCCCCAATCAGAGATGGTAGAGTGCAGAAAAAGGAAACCGACAATCCAGAGGCTGTATTTAGAGATGTCACCCCAAAGCGGATCGGTGTGACCCCAACCGAAAGTAGCGTCCCAAAGAACGCACTTACCGTAGTAGATCATCAGCGGAACACCGAAGCCAACTTGCAGAGCAACAAGCCACTGGTTCTTCAGTAGGTCTCGCTGGGCTTGGATAATGGAGACGTGGGCGAGGATAAGATCGCTATCGACCCGCCCGTCTACTTTGTACTTCTCAAGGGCAACGTCTTCCTTCTTCTGAGCGTATGCCGAGTAAGCATCGATAATCTTACCGATGATCGGGATCGAACTCAGAATAAAGTTAAGCATCGGTGTCAGTCTTTTCGATGGTCTTGGTTTCTACGACTTCGGTTACAGTCTTGCGATCTGTGTACCGCCGGAGCAGAAGGAAAGAGATACCAATCGCAGGGACGGCGTAGGGACGGTATTGCTCAGGCACAATCGGAGAAAGATCGTACCCGGACGTACTAGCGACATCCCACGCACCCACGGCCGTAGTAAGAACAGCCAGACTGAAGGTCTTCCATTCTCGTTTGAGTTTAGTAAGCCAGTTCATATGATAAAGTTTCCTGTAGTGTCGAACTCAGGGTACGACCCGCAGTTGTGGGTGGTGATGTCGTAAGCGTTTTGCCACTCCATCCAATTGCCGTTGATCTTGCCCTTGGAACAGTTCTGGAAGCGCATGGCACTCCAGCAACCTTCAATGTCGTTGCCTAGCACGCTAATAGTACCTTCGTAACCCATGCTCGGAACGTCAATGGCGTAGCCGCCTTCGAGGTTACCGCAGGCGAAGAAGGAGTTCTCTCGGATGGTAGACCCGTTAGCGGAGTCATCGGAGTTAAAGCTGATGCCTGCCCCCCGAAGGTTAGTAAAGGTACACTGCTCGAAGATGCAGGCGTAACTTGCTGAGACCCAGATACCGCGAGGCCACGCATCGATACGACAACGGCGAATAATAGCCCGAGAGTTATTGACGAGTGTAAAAGGCTGCCCTGAAGACACACTGATCGGGCCGATGATGGCAAGGTCTTCAATAACCAAACTAGAGCCGCCACCAGCAGGACCGACACAAGCGAAGAGCTGCGCTACACCGCCTGTGCCACACGTTCTGATTTTAGAAGCGAACTCTCCGGCTCCGTAGATGCGCACTGGGCGAGTAATAAAGATACCCGGAGCCGATATTCGAAAAGTCCCCGGAGGGACGTAACCAACACCTACGTTTTGGGCAGCGATAATCCAAGCGGCGAACGCCGCATCGTTCATAGTAAAATCGTCACCGACGGCACCGAAATCCGTAAGAGTGGGAACCATTAGGCAATCCTTATTGCGGTTAGAACACTGTCTTTGCCGTTTCCAACCACGTTAGATTCGATAACACCCGAGGTAGAAGAAACGTCCTGCACCGAGATGCGGATATTGCCGGCGGGGGATGTGATGATGCCTGACAAACTGAGCTGGATACGAAAACTCGCAGATCCGGACGTGAAGATTGTGCTGGCTATAATTGTAGTTCCGTCCCACAGCTTCGCGCGGTACTGAGCGCCGCCAGCAGTATCATTCAGCGTAATGGACCCAGAGGCAAACCAAGTTCCAGACGTACCCTGCGCCACACTAGGCCCGTCAAAGTACAGACCGGTATTGCTCAGAGCAACGTCCGCGCCAAGGCTGTTAGTCAGACTAGACAAGCTGACCCTGATGTCGTTGACTGCGTTAGTCAGGCCGGTGCCGAGTGTAAATGCACCAGTGTTACCGGCGATACTCGCGACCGAACCAGCCGAGGCCAGCGAGGACACAGTGACCTTCTTCCAAGCACCCGTGGCTGCCTGATCGGAGATCATGACGTAGTCACCAGCCGCAGGGCTGGCCTTAGTCGTCAACGCAGCGATGTCAACTGCCGTAGGAGCAGCAGCCGAGCTAGTATTGTTGCCTACGAACGTGTAAGCAGCCTGAGTGGCGTGGCTGGACAGTGCGATTGCACTAAGTGTATTAGTCGCACCAGAGATGGACTTGTTAGTCAGCGTGTCTGTGGTTTGGCGACCCACCAACGTATCGGTAGTGGTCGGAAGGGTTAGTGTACCGGTATTAACGATACTCGCGATGACCGGTGTAGTCAGCGTAGGAGAAGTTCCAAAGACAAGGCTACCGGTGCCCGTTTCGTTGGTAACTGCTGCAATCAGGTTGGCGCTGGTCGGAGTAGCCAAGAACGTGGCGATACCCGTAGCCAAGCCGGAGACGCCCGTAGAGATCGGAAGTCCCGTACCGTTAGTCAGCGTAACCGCCGAAGGCGTGCCAAGATTTGGCGTAACTAAAACAGGGCTAGTCCCAAAGACGAGCGCCCCTGATCCAGTCTCATCGGAGATAACGCCAGCAAGCTGGCTGGATGTAGTCGAGGCGAACTGACTGAGTGGTGAACCCTTGTAGGCTACCGTACCACCAGCACCGAAGTCAGCAGTAGATGTATCAGTTCCGGTGAAGGTCAGCGTATTATTAACTGTGACCGTCTTGCCGTTCGCAATGGTGAGCGTTCCGGTGGACGTAGTCAACGTCAAGCCGTTAACGGTGGTGAATGCCGGAGTCAGCGTAGTACTGATCGTGACAGGGCTGGTACCGGCTTTAACGATATTAGTGCCTGCGGTGATCAGATTAGAGTCAGAGACCCAGCCGAAGGCGTAATCTGTACCAGCGGTCTTAGCGAGGACGTCGCCGGAGTTACCCCCCGGAGGGATGTTCGAGACTACTCCGGTTCCGTAGAAGTCACTCAAGTCCTGAAGACGAAGTGGTTCGTCGTTGTTAACAGGCTTAGGAAGGTTGAGTATCCTATTGCTGTTCATGTCGAAGTTAGCACCCATTTGGTTGGGTGCCGTACCGTCACGAGACAACGTATTCTCTAACGCGGTCTCGATCGCTGTGTTATTAGCGTTAATGTTCGCAACAGCAGAATTCTCATTCTGAAGGTTAGCGAGATCGGTTAGAGAAAGCTTCATTACAGTTTAACCATGATGTTCAGGAAGGTCGTAGGCTGCATCAGAGAGAATGCCGCAGCAGGCTGCCCGGTTTGGTTAAGGTAAGGAGTACCCACACCGGTGTTGATAACAGGGTTAACCGTAACAGTACCGGTGACGGTTCCTGCTCCGATGGCTGCGGTCATGGCAAACAAAGGATTGCCTGATGGAGCACCTGCGTTCGCACCAGAAGAGAACAACCACTGGTTAGACGAAGACGAAAAGCCGTAAGAAGCTGGAGTGACGGTGATGTTGACCGGAGGTAGATCAGTCAACCCAAGGGTTTTACTTTCACCACCTAGTACACTAGCTAGCGCGCGGGACGTCAGACCTGAACCTGCACCGGCAATAGCGAGAGCGCGACCCAGAGTCTTGGGAATAGAAATGGCTTTATGCGCAGCGTAGTCAGCCGCAGCAGAAGCACCTTTGCCACCAGAGATTACACAATCCGCTAGAGGCCACAGAAGATTAAACAGGGGTTGAGTGTCGGCATTCGCGCGAGTAGTTGCGCCGGAAGAACCGTCACCGATAGTGCCGTCATCAAACAAAATCCAGCCGGTATCAGCCGTGGACTTCAGAGTGAGTTTGGCGTCGCCAGTCGTAAAGGCCGTGTTGGTAATAACGCTGGCAGCGTCCGTCCAAGAACCACTGCCAGCACCATTAGATACATAAACACGCCCAGCCAGAGCCGTGTCCGCGCCTTTAGGTTCGTGGAGATCAGCTCCCGTTAGGTTTTTATGTATCGTTGCCATATCAAGCCTTGATTAGGTTATAGCCGACAACCACCGTGCCGTTGAAAGCAGCAGCACCGAGATTGTAAACCTTAAAGGTAATAGTATTAGCAGTAGCTACTGCACTAGCGACAACAGGCTGGCCACCAGTATTGGTACCGCCGTTAACAGTCGATTGAACGATGTCGCCAACATTTGCGGTAGTATTGGTAAGCACGAGAGTGTACGTACCAGCAGCTGCTGTAGACAAACTTTCCGAGGTGATTGAACCAGAGGGTTGGTTAAGGGTAGCCGCACCAGCCGTAGCCGATGCGGTTTTAACACCTTGACCCAACGACAACTGGCTGGCTTCAATACGCAGACCGTTAAAGTCGAGCGTATTTTCCTTGCCGAGTCGAGCGTCAGCCATTATAATCCCTTACGCGAGCAGGAAGTTATAACGGATACGGATCGCAATCTTACCTGCGGTAAAGGCCGCGGTATTCCACTTCGCAGTGGCCAGACCAACAACGGTGGACTTAACACCAATCGAGGAACCAGCGCCGGTTGAACCGACGGTCAGGATCACCTTTGTGCCAGCCGCAGCGAACGTGGCCAAAGCCAGAGCGTTCACCAGAGCCGTATCCGAAATGTTGGTCGTCTGGTCGGACTGCTTAAGACCGACCGAGAGGGTGGCAGAACCACCAGAGGTAGCGGTGACGAGTGTCTCGATCTCGACACTCTCGATGAACGCAGTACGTCCGACCGAAGTATCCTGATCGATGTAAGTCGCCGTGTTAGTAAGAGTAGCCAGATTGATAATCAGCTCCTCTTCACGGTTAGGGCCGAGGGTGCGATATTCACCGCCAGCACCAGCCACACCTTCGGACGGACCGTACTTTACGCGAAGACCGTCAGCGTTGTAAAAAACAGGCATATTATATTTCCTTAAGCGACTGCGGTGGCGTCAGTGAGCACGGCAACGAAGTTCTCGGGACGATACATCTTGAAATCGTACCGGGTGGTCGTTACGTACTCTTCACGCTGCAAGTCTTTGTTGAACTCGGAGTCGACCTTCGGGGGCTGGCGAACAGCACCGATGAAGGGCAGAACGTCAGGAGCAGCCGAGAAGAAGACGTTGGCCACACCGTTCGTGGTGACGGTGCCACCGGAAGTACCGGCGATGGTCTCGGTGAGACCCTGCGGCAGGTTCTGGGACTCGTAGACGTCAAAGCCGTAGACGTTCTTGACGAAGCGCGTACCAGTCGACAGACCAGTAGCGATCACGCCTTCCCAATGGGGGTTATTCGAGACGTTCACGAGATTGGTCAGAGTCTCAAGCTGGTAGCCGACCGACGGGTCAACGATGGCGACGAGGTTAGTCATCGGCACGTTAGCCTTGGCAAGTGCGAACTTAGCCAGAGCGAAGTCCTTCGGCGAGATAGCGACGAGACCGTTGACGGTACCGGAACCCATGAAGCGATGCGCAGCACCGTTGATGGAGTTGTTGCTGGCAGCAACCTGCGAGTTCGGACCGATCGCGAGGGCATCGAGTTCCATCGCCTTAGCGATAGCACGAGCCATCTTGGGTACAAACGAAGAAACGAGACGGTTCATGTAGAACGAGTCCTGCTTCATCTTCTCGGTGATGAAAGTCGCCGAAGACTTGTACTTGTTGATCGAGAACGTGAAGTTGCCGGTATCCATGCCGGTGTAACGGATAGCCTGACCTTCTGCGAAGTCCAGAGTTTCCATCTGACCGATCGTCGGAATGTTGATGGTATCACCATCAGGGAAGTCCGAGATCATGTCGATGTACTTCATGCCGATCAGTTCTTCGAGAAGAACCTCTTTGACCTGAGTAGACCAGATGTTAGCACGAACGAGATGTTCGTTGTTGTAATAGGCGAAACCAGACATTGTTTTCCTTTATGCCTCAAACGCTTCTTTGAGCGTCATGGCGTCTTTGTACATTTTGTTTTGAACTTCCGCTGAGAAGTACTTGACTCGATCGGATGCCTTGATCTTCTCGTAATAACTACGAGGTTTGGCGTCGCCACCCTGCGGAACGAAGTCCGGTTGGATGGAGCTGCCCGGAGGCACGAAGGTCCGTTCACCTGTATTCCGAGGGATCAGATTAAAGATCAACTGAGGGCTTCGAGCTGCCAGATCGTCAAGGTCTTTAGCCGAAAGGCCATTCTTCTCTGCGATTGACTTGAGTGCCTGTCCGTACTGTTCGCCGTAAGTCTCTAGGAGCTTTTCCTTGACACGCGCGATATTGGCTTCGGCTTTCGCCTTGGCTTCTCGCTGTGACAGGACTCGGTCGATGTCAGCTTCAGACAGTCCTTTATACTCAGTCCGTTCGGGTTCCCGGTGAGGTTCCGTCGGCGTGACTGGTTCGCGCTTATTCAGGGCTTCCATTCGGTCTAGGATTTCCTGAGTTCGATCGACAGTGGGCGTACGGGTCTGTAGCTCACGTCGTAATTCTTCCTGCTCTGCCTTGAGGCGTTCAATGAAGTTATCCTTTTCGACGATGGCTTTCGCTGCGTCGTCGTTAGTCTTGTACTTCTTGCCTTCGCCGACAAGTGCATCGAACGTCACGGTCTGATCGTTCGTATCAGTATTAAAAAGGGACAATGGTCTATCCTTAAATGGTAATGATTTCTTTAAGCGTCTTAATCATGGAGAGGCGTCCGTTACGGAATGCCTGTTTGTGACTCCAATTTGGGTCTTTGAAGTCGTCCTGTGAGTAAGAAGCAGCTACCGACTGCTTCTCCTGTTCCTCTAGGATTTCACCTAGGCGGGTCAGGAGAAGAGTGGAATTTCTGACGATGACCGCGAAGTCCTCTCGGGCTTTCTGGTCGGGAAGATGGCGTGTCCATGCGCTACTGAGGGGGTGGGCCACCAGCGCCTCCTAGGATCGGACCGCCGTCGACATCGTCTGGTGTGAGACCTGAGGGTGTCGTAGCTTCCATCTGAGTCTTTTCCTGATGAGCCTGAGCCTCACGTCGTGAGTCAGCTTCCTCAGCAAGTCGGATATTCTGTTGTACAAGACCGAAGTCTTTCAGGTTGAGATTGTCCTCTACAAATTTGGCCAACCCCAGTCCTGAGATGTGCACGAGGACTGCTGGGTCTGCTCCCATCTTCGAGTTGTAGAAGGCGGTGAGGTTTTGGATTGCTTCAGCTTGTTCTGCAAAATGGCGAGCAGCAACAGGCTTAATCTTTCCTGTTCCTGTGATGTCAGCAGCCGATAGAGTGTCGAAAATAGTGATGTCGAACTCAGGGTTGAAGACGGGGATGGTGACTGCACGGGAGAGGTTCCTGCGAGCAAGTTCAAGCATTGCGTTAAGGAGAGGTTCAAGTATTTGTTCCTCAAACTGGCTGATCTTGTTCTGGAAGATACGTGAGGCAGCGTTCTCAAGACGTTGGACTTCGTATGCGGTCTTCTCACCGGGGGTACGGAAGCCTGCTGCTTCTTTAGGCGATCCAGCCATTTCTTCCATCATGCTCGAAAGAGTCATGATCTCCTGATTTGCAGTCAGGATTTGGAAGGGCGGGGCCATCATCTCGACGTCACCATCGTCACCGACGTTGATGCGAGCGAACGGACCCCATTCAAAGTCAGAGACGTAGCCTTTGATCTTCAGTGGGGGGAAGGTGATGAGATCGAAAACGTCAGCTTTGAGGTTCTCGATGTGGTCAATACGATACTGGAGACCGACGAGGTTGTCCAGCGGACCCATCGCCCAGAGATTGTCTTGGCGTTTACGCCATCCCGCATGAAAGATCGGGGCGTACCCGAAGTAACTCGGATTAGGCTTCTTCAGGATCACTTTGTGACGATCGACAACCGTGATGACATGGTTCTCGTACAGAACGTCTGCTTCAGCGTCGTAGAGATCGCCGTAGAAGGTTAGGAGTTCACAGTATCCAGAGTCAAGGTAGGCTCGGTAGTTATTGAAGCCGTCCATTGACAGGAAGGCGTCCTCAGTCTTGAGGTCACCCGTGCCAAGACTGGCTGCGGTGTTACGGAGACCCTTGAGGTATTCCCAGAGTTCGTCGTACTGGTCTTTGTTCTCCGGGGTGCTTTGAGACTCCAGAAGCTTCTTGACCTCACCCACAGTAATCAAGCTGCGAATGATCTTAGGACTACGCCGGAAGTCAGTCGCGATGGGGTTCATCACGATTTCCAGAGGGGAAACACGCTTGACACCGGGTCCTACGTATCCGACCTGAGTCTTATCGTCTAGCTGGACTGACTCGTCGATCCACTCGCAAGCCGCGAAGACGTTGCCGTAGTCGATGTAGTCCAGAATAAGCTTTGTGACTTCGTTCTTAAACGAGTCCTGACCGACCACCCATGACATATAGTTCAGGATGGCGTCGCGCTTCTCTTTGGAGTTGCTGTCCTTGGTATCGGCTTCCCAATACAAGTTCTTCCGCTTTGGGAAGATACTGGCCATGTAGTTCGCGAGAAGATTATCTCTGATCTGGCACAGCTTGGGAACAGTCGTCTTGTTCTTCCAAGGGAGCTTGTTGTTAGAGGTCTTCGTAGTGTCGGTAGCGAAGATGTAATTTCGTAGCTCGTTCCATTCAGCAATCTTAGGCTGACGGAACATTTGCCATTCCATGTACTTCTTGGCGATGCTCATACCTAGCCCATCAGGGGACCAGATGTCCCTAAGGACTAGGGTTTTTCCTGCCATTCTTATCCAACTCCACCGAATTTGTTATGTGTGTAAATCGTTGCTGAATTAGGCCCGGAAGAAAACTGTTGAGCCGGTGGGACTGCGACGTCAATGGCAGAAGCCAGAGCGTCCTTAACGTCATCGTGGTGTGGCTTCAGCACAACTAGTTCATCCTCTAGGACTTGGCAGTTACCGCCTTGGTAGTGCCAGACCTGCCGGTTGTCATATTTGGGACGTAGGATGGCGTTGATGCGCTCCATTTTCGTGCCCTCATTCCGAGTGGGTCGGTAGTCGTCGATAGACAGAGCCAAACCGTGTACCCGAATATAGTTTTGCTTAAGGTCCTTAACAATGACATCTTGTGCTGCGGTGATTTCCGCCCTCATCTTACGGAAGTCCCACTTCCTGTGAAGTTGAAGGATTTCCTTGAAATACTCTGAAATCTGGTCAGACTTGAACCTTACAATTTCGAGGACGTAATAGTTCTGCTGAGCATCGACACCTACGACTACAATGGCTGTGTAGTCCGCTTTCTTGGCGAGGCTGAAAGCAAAGTCAATACTAGCAAAGACGTTCAGCCGTTTTCCCATGAAGGTCCACTGGCCGGAGGCCCGTTGAAGATGGACTTTGTCGTAGTACTGGAAGGTCTCCCGAGGGATACCACCAGTATTGGCATGGTTTGGGTCGTTGTAGTATTGGCTGTAGAAAGCTCCGATGTCTAGGTACTGGGCTTTCTTACGGGCCAGAATTTGCTGGTTGAAACCGAATTCATGGCCGGACTTCGTCTTCTGGCGTGGCCAGAGGAATTCGCCTGTTCCGTCACCTCGGTCTTCAACCTGTCGCTCGAAGACTTCGTAAAGGGGTTCAGCGGAGGTCAAATCGCCTTCGTCATCGAACTCTTCTACTTTGGCTTCTAGGAGGGTGTAGTAAAGGTCTTGGGGATTGTATCGCGTTCCGAGAGCCAATGTCTCTGAGATAGCGCCCGCGATGGAGGCGAGGTACGAGTACTGGGTTAGGACCTTGCGACGACCGTCTTCGGTGTCTGCATTGTCTGCTACGACGACGTCATCTAGGATGATCTTGTCGGCGTGCATACCCGTAATCGATGTAGTCAGACCAGCAGCCCAGATCGTAGGATCGCGGATGTACTCCGCTTTACGCTTGGGGTGATCGACCATGATCTCCGTTTCTGTCCATTTCTCCCGCTTGCCTTCGTCGGGATGGATCAGGTCCGGCCAGTACTTCTTGACTGCCGGGGAGGTCAGAATGTCTTTAATGAATTTCAACTGCTTTACAGCGAGGTTCGCCGTAGCAGAAATGTACAAGATACGTACCGCAGGGTTGCGTACGATCTCCCACGCTGCCTTGTAACCACCACCGATAGCGGACTTGCCGTGATCTCGGGGTAGAAGGACTAACTGGTGTTGCTTCCGGTCTGACCGGGTCAACCACGAGATAAGTTCAGAGTGGACACCGGGGATAACTCGGTCCGGATGGACCAAACGAATGAAAGCCTCAAGGCTTCCTTCGGCCGCTTCTCGGATAATATCGGCTTTTGTTCTCAAGGGAATTTATACCCCCGGACTACAATGTACCAGCAGAGAAAGCTGGTGACACCGGCAATCAGGAGGGACTTGATAAACCACCTGCCAACGTCGGCATAGCGTTCATCCATCCATTCCTTAATGGCCTGCTTCATCACTTCCTTCTGGTCTGGATCGGTCATAGTTTCTTCTTATTGACGCTGGAGAGCTGACTGTCGGTAAGACCCATCAGGTGCGTAATCACCTACACCTGTGGTCGTCGAGATACGCCACGCCCCGCAGGTGTGATACAAACCGTTACCTGCGGAGTCGAGGACGATATTAATAGAACCATCCGGAGCGTACAATCCAGTCCAAGACGTACCCGGTACCGTTGTAGTTCGGATAGAGCCGTCGGGGTTGTAGACACCGTTAGCCATTAGTTTGGAGGTCCTGTTACACGCTGGAGATCAGCATCGAGGTCCCGTGAGTCCTCTGCGATCTGCCGGGCTGCTTTTGAGATTTCATCTTTGGAGGGGCGACCAGCACCCGAACGGGTTTTTTCCTTCCAACCACCAGTAACAAGAAACTTATTAGTCTGGTGGTATTCTTTATGGGTGGGGTCAGCAGCAATAGCCTGTAAGGCTTTCAGTGACCTCGCCTTGAAGCGAATTTCCAGTTCACGCCGCCATCTAGCGATGTACGGCTTAAACCACTGGCATTCACATAAGACTTCCCAATGGTCCCATCCATCTAAATTTGCAATGGCAAAGGAGTATTCCGTTGGGTCGTCTGCTTCCATATAAAGACAATAAAGGGAAGGGTAACCTTCGTGGTCTCGGTCTTTGAGAGTGTAGACAACCCCTGTCTTGTCAGCCAAGGTAGTCTCAAAGAAGAGGCCCCGAAGTTTCCGCTGGCCGGTATGGATGCGGAACTTAGAGGGGTCGGACATTAGTTACGCTTGAACCAGTCCCAAAACTTGGACTTCAGCGTCTTGTCCTGCGTGTCTTCGGCGGGAGCCGGAGTGACGATAGTCGTGGATACGATCGGTGTAGCCGAGACAACCTTCGGGGCTTTGCCGAAGACGATGTCCCTTGCCTTGACGAAGTCTTCATCAGGGGCGGGGTACTTCTTCCCGGCTTCATGCCAAGCCTGAGCTTTAAGGAAGGGGACGCCCATCGGGCCAGACCAGAAGGGATCGTTCAGGACGGTGTTCTCAGTAATGCCGGGGACACGGTCTTTAACGAACTTGATATACGAGGGGACGTTATTGCCACCCGACCAAGTCGTAATGGCCTGCCGGAAGGTCTTGTTCTTGTAGTGGGCTGAGGTCCGCCAGAGATCAAGCTGGGCACAGATGCCTTGGACCCAAGTGTCAAAGACAGCAATGTTATTGCCCTGACCAGTACCGTCGGAGAGATAGATCGTAGTCTTGGAACCCCACTTCTTCGGGATGGCTGAGGTCGTAGGATGTTCCTTAGCAGGACCGGGACGTTTACCCGAGATACCCCACATAGCTCCGGGGTTCTTAGTGCGGATCGAGGCTGGCTCCATATAGAGACTCCTTAAAGAATGAGACATAAAGATATAGCCCCTTAGGTCCCTTTAGGGACGGAGCTAGCAGCAAGAAGCTTTAAGGGGAGACAAAGGAAAGGACGAATATTTATTATTCAATAATATCAAAGGCTTAAGTATCTAAGATATATAAATATTAGATTAATAGATCAAATGAACTCAACAACAAGAGTATTATATCACTTCTGAAAAACCTTGTCAAGTAAAATCGTACATGGGTTATGAAGTATTTTATTGTCTAGTGATTTCAATGGGTTACAAAGTGAATATTTCTGTCTGAAACGCTACATGGAGACACCGCGAATCACTATACTCGTAAGTCTATGATATTATTAATGAATGTCTGCGCGATTTGGTTTCATGGGAATCCATAATTTCTGTGAGAAAATCTTGAGGTGCCTTCAACCCCCTAGAGCCACCCCCCTCCCCCCCTTGACGGGGTCTCTACTACACAAAGGCAGGCGGGCCATTCAATGTGTAGTACGTCTATTCCAACCAAGATCGGGCACTGTCTCACTAAGTGTAGTTAAACTGTAGTCGTCATGATGTGTAGTTCATTGATACTTATAGTGTAGTTGACTTAAAGTGTAGTCATGTTGGATGGGAGACGCCCCGCGAAGTGTAGTTCAGGGAAATGGTGACAGGAGGAACATTCAGAACGGACTGTGTTCTCATGGGATTGTGATCTTAGATGCGGTGCAACACACTAAGTGATATACCCATATCGGTAACACACTGATATTCCTAGGTTTATTATCCACACTAGGCTACAGGTCGGTATCCTTGAAGGTCTGTAACAATCCGTGATCGAAACTAGGCTTGACATCCTCCAGAACATACGTATTGTCTAGCCATCACAACGGAGGCTTTCATGTCCTGCACTCGCTCTACCGCCATCTACTTCGCTAAGGAAGCTATGCGTTCACTCATGACGCGCGGCACAATTGGCATACTCGTTGACAGGTCCGCTGAATGCGGCGAAACCGTGTACTCATTCGACTACCAGAACTGGCATGTCATGATCCGCCCGAACGGTGCTATTGTTTCCGCTCTTAACTGCGACAAGGTCTAAAATGCTCAACACCTACCTCAACGCCGCTCGTGATTGTCTCATTGCTGGGGAGAACAATCGCGCCGTATCCTACCTCGAAAGCGCTCTCTATCTGGCAAGGCAGTTGCCGTCTAAGCCTAAGACTAGGGCTTTGCGAGGTTATATCGTCACTGGCATTGAAGCTATCCGGAGGATTGGGTAATGATTGCTTACATTTACTTCTCATTGACAGGTTGGCTTGTCCTGAACGGCATTGCCTGCTATGTCATGTACCGAAAGGGTTGACCATGTTCATTGTGCAGCGCAAGCTAGGTAATGGCTTTTGGGCGGACATGTTCGGCCATCCTCGCCAATCAATTGCGGTTGATACATACCATCGTATGAAAGGGGACCGGGACATGGGGTTGACTGGTCCCGCTTGGACGTACCGCCTTATCATACGCTTAGAACATGTCGTCGATACTGAGTAGCCACCCAAACAACAGACAAAAAGAAACCCCGGTAGGATTATTCCCGCCGGGGCTTTTCTTTGTCTGTTTTAGTCCCTGTCACTTAGCTGCATTCGCAGCGTCATTCATAGTCGTCTAGCCCTTGGTTGTCTTCTTTCCAGCGCTTGAAGTTAGCGTAATCAATCCAAGCGCATATACCGGCGCTAATACAAACGACCACCCCTAGGATTATATACGGTATCACCGCCTGCCATATCTCAAGGTCAGTCATTACGTCACCTGTCATGTCCAGCCATCTAAGCATGGGTATCCCCTTTGATTGATACCTGACATTAGCATGGCAACCCTTAACAAACACTTAATGTCTAGTCCAAAACGATCACTTTATTGTGATGTCTAATCACGACATTGTTACTTGACATTTACCCTGTTATGTGCTATAATGGGCAATGGTATTCTAGTACAGTGTTGAAACCCGTAAATCGTCACTCTCTATATATGCGCGTAACCACCAAAAAGTTTCTTCGTTATCACGAACCTGTGACTAGACAACCGAAACCAATCTGCTATTGTCGGGATTGTCGAAACAGCCAAGCCAACCGGCAGGCAAATCGACCAGCAGAAACCTCCGGGTTACTGTTAGGGGAACTATGTCTAAAAGTGGCATAACGCCACAAAGTGCAGCCGGCACCTAACGGCACACGATATGGAGCAAGACAATGACCAAGACCAATCATACCGCGAACGTTTCCGCCGCTTCCACCCCGCTCAAGGCTGGCGAAGCCCCGACCAACACAACCCCGGCCCTGTCATTCAATGAGGCCCGCGACGCCGCAACGAAGTCTCTTCATGCGGTCATGAAGGGTGGCAGTGTCACGGTGACTTACATTGCATCGGCCCTTTTGGTCGGCTACCTCTCCGGTACGGCCCTCAAGGTCAAGATGGACGTCATCAAGGATGAATTCGCCCTTGCCCTCAAGAAAAAGGGCCTCGGCGGAACTCAGACGGCGAAGTATATGAAGTGCGCCATGAAGATTGCGCAGTCCATGTACAAGGAATGCTCCTACGGCATGGAAATGGCGGCTTTGATTGCGGCCGATACCCCGGACAAAGCCCACAACGCCGTCACCGCTTGGATCAAGCGGCATACCGTCGGCAAGAAGACGGAACACGGTTTCAAGCTTGACGACGCCCTTGACCGGTTGAATGTTCTCATGATCTTTCTTGGTCAGGAGGCGGACCCGTCGAAGCCCGAAACGCTGGACAGCAAGACCGACGCCGAAAAGAAGGCGGAGAGCACGAAGCGTCAGGCCGCGGCCATCGAGAAGAACCCGGACGTTTTGGGATCGGTCAACGCCAGCAAGCTTGTCGATACCATCTCCAAGGTTGTGACCTTCGACGTTCTCTGCACTAAGCACGTCGAACAAATGACCGACGCCGACGCCATCATGAAGGAACTCAAGGCCATTGAAGCGGCGTACAAGGCACGCATCAAGGCACTGAAGGTAGACATGGGCAAGAGGTCTGTTAAGACCGAAGCCCCTGTCACCTCCGATCAAGCGGCCGCTGCGTAAGGTCAAAGGAACAACCCGTTAGGGTCCGTTCCCCGACACACAAAACCTAACGGGTAAGCCCTCTGGGATTAATCTCAGGGGGCTTTCGCTTGCCTAAAATCTGGGTTGTCTCACTTAATGGGGGTTTCAATGCCTTGGCTTTATCCATCGGGGTTTGTTCTTTTGGCCATCCTTTGCACCTACGTCTCACCTCGCGGTGTCTTTTAATGGCGCTGCTCAAGAGCCAAGCCCTAGAGCTTGAGGAAATGCAGCGTGATGAAGCTTCCGAATGCTACCGGTTGCTCCACGCATGGGCACCGAAGTCTCCTGTCATAACGCCAATCGTTACGCTCCCGGCGCGGCAGGCCAAGACTGATGACAAGCCTTTCGGCTACGATTACAGCCGGACCCCTTCCCGTTCCCGGCGTCACCGGGTCTTCTCAGAGGTGTGAAATGCGTTACTTCCTCTCTACCGTTAATATGCAAGGTCACGAAGTAGACTTAGATATTGAATTTATGTCTATGTCCGAATTGACTTTGTTTGCCTCTGAACAGCACCCCGGCTTTACTTCTTTGGTGGTGGTTGTTCTTCCTTAATTAGGCCACAAGTTCTATCTTCGGCTGGAACTAGACCTGATCCTAAAAGCCCTTGCTACCGGCTCGCTCCCCGGTGGTAGGGGCTTTTTTGCGTTTGTTGTGAGGCTTCTTGTGTCGATCTGCGGCGGAAACTCACTAAGTGACGGTGACGAAAGTCTAGTGGCCAATCGGAGGGCGGTGTCGGATACGGGTTCATTACTCAGACCGACAGCCGGGTATCGCTTCCAAAACGGTATCGGGTTTGGATATTGGTTGAGAGCGGCTAACGCACCCCGTGGGAACGCGAATAGCCTAACTCTAGTAGGCCGTGAATGGCTAAGTACAGTGCAAGCCCGGAATGGCTGCTGTAACTACTAACTGAGGAGAAGACAATGTTTATTGTTACTATTCACCATAAATCGGGCGAGGTCGCTAACTTCGGCCCGTTTCACGACGAACCTTCCGCTAAGCAGTGGAGGGATTGGGTAATGTCTTGGGACAAAACGATACTGCGTGTGGATACAGGTAGACTTTACCCTTACTCCATCGGGTAGTCCCTGTCATGACGTCAATTAACAACGGGCTGAGGCCCAACGGAGCAAGACAATGGATATGAAATCTGGGTTGTCGCGGGCTATTCGCAACAAGCGTTATGCTCGTGCGAAGCTGGTGTCGCATGGTGTCAACGGTGCTGCGCAGCACCACTACGGCCTCGCCATGGAGTCGTATGACGAATACACCCACTGTCTCGATGATCGTGGGCTGTTTCATCCGGACTTCACGGAGGTCGTCAAGTCCTCTTTGAACACGTTCCACCGGCACATTTCCATCGCCGACAAACTTCTCGCAGCCTGAGGTCGTCATGTCAAAGATTGATTGGACAAAACCGATCGAATACAACAAGGGCTATGCCCCTACGGCGTATATCGGTCGTGACGGCGAGTTCTACGTTGTCAAAATCACGAGTCCTAACTGGACACAGAAGTATTGGTTGTTTCGCGAGAACGGCACTTATCGCGATGCGCCAGTAGACTCCGAGCCTATGATCCGCAACATCCCGCCTGAGCCTGTGAAGCACACGGGCTTTCTGCTGATTACTCAGCACGGACGAAGTCACTTTGTGAAAACACAGGCTGACCTCGATATGATTAAACGTGGTGCAGCAAAAACTGGACTGGCTATCAAGGCTTGTGTAGCGGTATCGGTAACGGAGGGTGAGTTTCGATGAGAGTATTCGTTTACGGTACTCTCAAGAAGGGTATCAACAACCACCATCTTCTCGCTACTGCGCAGTATGTCGGGGAGGCTTACACGGTGGACACCTTCAAGATGCGCTGCGTGGGCTTCCCTGTCATTACGCCATCTGACGACGGGCTGCCGGTGTTCGGTGAGGTCTACGACGTCGATGAAGATACGTCGAAGCGTCTCGATCAGCTCGAAGCCGAGGGCCATATGTACGATCGCAAGGAGGTCGGCGTAGTCTTCCCGAAGGGGCAAGGCATGGCCGGGGACCAGATCGACACGGCGAACATCTACATCGGCAATCCGGGGTATTGGGGTGCCGGTCGTGGTGCGGTCTACGACACCGTGAACGAACATGGTGAGCTGGAGTGGCGTCCTTGAGGTGCTACGTAGACGGCCATGACTGTGACTGCGACATCGCAGACCAGTGTCCCATCGACGATGACACCGATGACGAACTCGTCGGTGAAGACTGGATTGACGACGCCTACGAACTCAAAACCCAACGCAACCACAACGAGGATGACTATGTCCACCGCATCTAAAGCTGCGACCGCAGCGTCTAAGACCAAGGCTTTCAGCGAGTTCAAATCGCTGACCACGAATTTCTCACTTAATGACATCGACAAGACCATCGGTTTGATGGCTGCGTCCAAGGGTGTCTCGACTGCTCGGTACTTCGCCTTCACCAAGGACGGTGCGATCTCCGGCAAGTACGAGACGGTTTGCTACCATGCTATCTCCAATGCAATCTCCGGTGGTGGTGTCGTCGGCTTCGGCATCGTCTTCCAAGGCTATGGTGGTTTCGACTCCGGTGATCGCTTCCGTAAGGCCACCGAAGAAGACCTTCTCTGCAACAAGAAGTATCCCTTCGTTCAGGCCGATGCAGGCCACTACAATGAGGAGTCGCTCGAATGGCTGAAGGCTTTGCTCGATCCGGCCGGACCCTTCAAGGAATTGTTGCCGCACATGCTCGAAACCTCGCCGGAGGCGGTGCAGGCCCGGAAGTGCTTTATCTTCCCGGACGTTTCTTTGATCCCCGCACGTCTGACGTGGTGCTTCGCGATTGCATCACGGATCGGCTTCGCGAATGCCCGAGTTATGTGGCGCTATCTGCATCTGATGGATCGTGGTGTTGATCGCCACACCGCAGTTCTGATTGCGTCGGGCTTCGAGAACGAGATCAAGAACGGCGAAGTCACCGGACGCATCATCAAGTCGTACACCGGCGGCTTCCTCGGCGTCGATACCACGGCGTATGCAGGACGCTTCCTGTCAGCAACGCCGGTCAAGGACAAGCCGTTCAAGGACTCCAATGTCGGCACCTACGGTAGCTCGAAGGTCTTCGAGTCCGGTAAGATCGACATGAAGAACCTGACCTTCGCGGATTGGGATGCCGTCATCGAGTACACCCAAAAGCGTGGTGTCGAGCAGTCCGCTGCTCTTGACTTGTCGCAGGCTGCGTGATGCTGCAAGGCTGGCGGTTTTATATCGTCGGCGGTGACGTAGCAATCCACGACATGATGGTGTCGGCATTGGCGATCCCCGTAAAGGGCATCAAAGATGCTGACATTGTCATTTTCACGGGCGGCACGGACATTCAGCCGAGTATCTACGGCGAGATGGTTGTCCACAAGATGACCCAATCTCCAGATCGTGAGCGTGATCGCGTCGAAACCGGTATCTTCGAGGCCGCACGCAACAAGAAGAAGATGCTGATTGGGATTTGTCGTGGGGCGCAGCTTCTTAACGCGCTCAACAAAGGCAAGCTCTATCAGCATGTCACACGCCATAATAATTGTTCCCACCCTGTTCGTTACATTGACGAGAACGGTGAAGTACACGACGTCCCTGTCACGTCAGACCACCACCAGATGATGCGTCCCGGTTCGGGCGCTATGGTGTGGGCATGGTGTGGCCGAAGCACTCTCAAGGCTACGGGATTGCGTGAAGAAATCATGCCTAAGCACCACGCAGATGATCCTGAGGTCATCTACTACAAATCCACTAAGTCCCTGTGCTTTCAGCCTCACCCTGAGTGGGGTCTGAAGTCGTGCAAGGACTTGTTCTTTGACTGTGTCAAACGCGCCATGATGACCTAAGGAGCAGAATATGTGCGGTATCGTCGGAGTTATGGGTCATAATCTCGGTTATGGCGAACTCCAGAAATTCAAGGACCTTATGGTTCTGGCGCAGTTGCGCGGCGACGAAGGGGCCGGTATGATTGCCGTACCCAAGAAGTCTGTGATCCACAGCAATGCCATTCGCGTCAAGCGGACGACGTGGAGCAGCGGCCATCTCGTTACGACCTCAGACTACGACGAGTGCGTCAAGGGCGATACCAATATCCTCATCGGCCATGCTCGCCAGCCCACGAAGGGCAGCACGAAGATCGAGAATGTCCACCCTCACCGCTTCGAGGACGTCATTCTTGTCCACAACGGCACGATGACTTACGTCGGCGACGAGTCAGTTCCGAAGGACGCATCCGACAGCAAGATGGTGTGTCGTACCATCGCCAAGAAAGGTCCGCAGGGCTTTGCTGACTCGTCTTGGGGTGCGTACTGCCTCGTCTGGATCGATCTGCGTAACCAGACGCTGAACTTCCTGCGCAACAACGAACGGCCTCTTGCTATCTGCGAAGAACGCAACAGCATTATGGAGTCGTCACCGGTCCGCAACTTCTGGTGGGCTTCTGAGGCCGGCTTCCTGCACATGGCGTTGGGCCGGTACTCTAACTTCGTCAAGGAGAAGCATAAGTTCTATTTCCTTCCGAAGAACGAGCATTGGTCGTTTCCTCTGGATGTCAAGACAAACCTTGCGGATGCGACAATCACAAAGTGTGAACGCACCCCTTTTGCTTCTTCGACGCCCTACGCTTCAGACTGGGAGGGCTGGTTGGGTGAGAACCAAACCCCTTTGGAACGAAACAGGAGCGTCGCAACGCAAAACTCTGGAAGCGTTCCCAGCGTCGCCATAACAAGACCCGGTAACGCCGGATTTAGTTATGTTCCTCCTGAACATCGTCAGCGTAATACGGGTACGGATCGTGCGGTAGGTACGCCTGTCACATCGATCAACTGTGCACTCGTGTTCAGCAACTCCAAGCGTGATGCAGAGCTTGCCACAGCCAAGGCCGAGCGTGAACGGCTGGCGAAGGAGGCTGCTGTAAACAGCGGGACGTTTCTCGGTCGTGAGACGTCAGACCTTGATTACTACGCGTGCAAGGACAAGAAAAAGATCGTCGATCTGGTCTCAGGTGCTCCTTGCGTATGGTGTTCGCAGAAGCCGTTGTTCGTTGAGGGAAAGAGCCCAAAAATCTTCCCGGTTCGTTTCACGGACACGCGCGGTGAATACGTCTGTGAGGGATGTATCCAAGACCTCGATGTCCAACGTATGGTCGGCATGGCCTGTTAAGGCAGTAGGAGCTTTATTATGTCTCAGTTTGATCTCGCTAATATCACTATCGGTGCAGACCCCGAAATCTTCGTCGGAAAGCGCGACGAAATCATCTCTGCCCACTGGCTTCCGTTCGGCACCAAGGCCAAGCCCCGCGACACCGACAATGGATCGGTACAGGTCGACGGGATGGCTCTCGAAGTAAACGTTCGGCCGAGCAAGTCCCGCTTCGAGTTTGTCAAGAATTGTACCGCAGTGGTGCAGGACTTGGAGAAGCTCGTCAAGGAAGCCGACCCCGAGATGTACCTGATCGTCCGTCCCACGGCGTTCTTCACCCCGGCTTACATCGAGAGCCTGCCGGAAACCGCAAAGGAACTCGGCTGCAACCCGGACTGGAATGCCTATGAACTTCGGGAGAACGAACGTCCTGACGCGACTGGTAACTTCCGCACTAGCGGAGGTCATATTCATATCGGTTGGGGTTCGGATTTCAATCCGGAGAGCATGGCACACATTGGCCTCTGCGCTGATGTCGCTAAGCAACTCGACTACACGATCGGTATGTCGTGTCTGGACTTCGACACTGACAAGACTCGGCGTGAACTCTACGGCAAAGCCGGATCATTCCGCCCCAAGCCTTACGGGATGGAATACCGGACGCTGTCCCCGATGTGGCTGTTGTCAGTCCAGCATACAACGATGGTGTACACAGGCGCTATCCGGGCACTCCGTCTGCTCAATGAAGGACGTGTCCTAGACGACGAGTTCGACGGGCTGGCTCGCGACGTCATCGATCAGGGTATCACTAAGTGGCGTGAGCTTCATCCGTCGTTGGAAGAAGCCGTAGGAGGTTGACATGGCGTGGTTGCAGAAACCCGGCAGTTCTTACTTTGAAGAAAACCAGTACGCCCATCACTTCGAGCAGCGGCGTGCTGACAAAATCCTGTACAACTCTGATCATCGGCCGGGTCCGGCATGGACGGAAGAAGACGAAATCAAACTCGTCAACCATCTATACACGGATTGGTACAGCGAGCCTTACTTCGGCAACGAGTGGACCTACAACCAGCTTAATCTCGATGCCATCGAAGCCAAGCCTTTGCGTCGTCGTGAGTTGTCGCCGTTCAAGATCGATTACGAGACCTACGCGGAAATCAAACTGCGTCTTCTCAACACGGTGATCTCGATCAAAGGCCATCCGTTTCTGGTGGCTAAGATCAAGAACAAGGAAGGGGCTGGCTGGCAGCTTGCTCTGACCAACGGGGGTAGCAATCTGTCGCAGATTAGTTACAGCGACATCCAAGACCTTCGTACCATCCCGCCTATGTACGCTCAAGCTGGTTCTACTGGGTGGCTGTGCCGTATCCCCGGCCGTGTCTACCAGCAGGGGATCAACCGGCACAATACGCTCCTGAAGGATGTGGCTTCGCAGGGACATACGGGTGGGCTTGATGTCAATAAGCTCGTCCGTGGGCTTGGTAGCCGTCAGCTTCGCCGTTGGGACGAGACTATGTCTTCGCTGGTTAGTTCTGGCGATCTCCCTGTCACAAGGCTGTCTGACGACATCGCTGTCAAGCGCACCGAAGAAGGCGTCATAGCGTGCTACCGTGGGCGTGCCCTAGGAAAGATCAAGGACAATGATGTTCTTGTCAACGATGAGGACGATCTTCTCCAGCAGTGGATTAGTCGTTCGGCTAAAGAAGTCAATCTGGAACTGCGACCGCAAGGGTGATACTATGTTTGCTAGTGTTGTTAAGAAGCCTCTACACGAGGTTCTCAAACGATCCAAAAGAATAGCCGACGTCGGTATCGAGATCGAGATCGAAGGCACCCACCTCCCGAGCAATGTCACGCACTGGCAAGTCAAGTCCGAGGGCAGCCTCAAGGACGGACTGGAGTACATCACCAAACCCATCAAGGCTGACACGGTGAAGCAGTACGTCGATCATCTTGCTCAGACGATGAAGAACAACAACGCGACGGTAAAGAATACTTACCGTTGTTCGACCCATGTTCACGTCAACATGCTCCCTGAGACGGTCGAGGACATGCTCGGGTACTACGTCGTGTTCAGCATGTTCGAGCCGTTGCTCCTGAGCCTGTGTGGTCCCCAGCGCGACGGCAATCTCTTCTGCATGTCGTCGTACGACACTGGCGACCTGATCGAGAGTTTTGACACTTTGTGTCTTGTCCTTGAACGGATCGACAGCTATGGCTTCGCTTACGAGCGTGGCAAGTATTCGTCCCTCAACTCAGGCCGTCTCGCCGATCTGGGTACTCTGGAGGTTCGTTGCTTCCCTATGAGCATCGACGGTACGCAGGTATCCGGTTGGGTCAACTGGCTGCTCGCTATCCGGGACATGGCTCGTGCTGAGTCCGACAAAACCTACCGGACGCTGTGGAAGAACGTCCGCCAGAACCCTTCGTGGTACGCCCAGAAAATCTTTGGTGCCAACGTTTACAAGGTTCCGGGATATACCTCGCTGGTGGACTTCGGCACGGAGCACGCCTACGAACTCACCAAGGTTCTCAAGAAGTGGCACAACAAGAAGGAACCTGAGCCGGTCAAGAAGAAGGGCTTCAAGACCAAATCGGTGCAAGAAGTGTACGCTGATATGCTGACTGTAGCAGCGGGTACTGGTGGCGGCTCCTTCTTTGCCACTCCCAACGTTGTGCAGTCGGCTCAGTCTGGTGGATGGGGAACACTCCCTGTTCAGCCGGTTCCGGTTATCAACGACGACGTGGAGTTCTAATGACGGACGCTGAACTGGAAAGCAAAATCGAAGACGTCTTGTGGGATCACATCATGGATACACATGGTGTCAACATGTCGGCGATACTCAATAAGATCATGGAACTCGTCAAGAAGGAGCGTCCGCAGTGATCATTCATCCGTACAAGCTTGGGAGTCGGTCGGCGAAGCGTCTCAAGGAAGTCATCAACGCCAGCAGCGAGGGCAGCCGTATCTGCCACATCCTGCAACGCGAGCCGAAGGGCAAGAAGTGTCTTGTCGTGAATTGGGGTTCCTCGGAGATCAAGTACCCCGAGGGAAACAACTGGATCATCAACTCACCTAAGGACGTCTGCGATATGTCCGACAAGGTGAAATTCTTTGAAAAGGTAGGTCATGATGCCGACTTTCTCTCGTGGACACGGAACAGGGAAGAAGCTGCTGGATGGGTTAACGCCGGAAGCAAGGTCTTTGTTCGAAACCTCACGCGCGGTTCAGGTGGACGAGGAATTGATGTATGGACCGCTGAACGGGGGGACGCTGTCCCGAGCGCACCTCTCTACACCCGCCATCAACCCAAGACACACGAGTACCGTCTACACATGGCTCGCAGCCTCAACGGGAACTCCTTTGAACCCATCCTAGTTCAACGGAAGGTCTGGAAGAATGACGATAAGACCGTCCAGCCTAAGACATGGGATGTACGCTCGCACGACAACGGGTTCATCTTCCAAGCCTACCCCGACCTGTCAAAGGTGCCACCGTCCGTGGTATCTGTGTCCCGGTCCGCTATGGCGAAGCACTTCGGCGATATGCACTTTGTGGCATTGGATGTCCTGTACCACCAGCCTTCTGATAAGCCGGTTATCTGCGAAGGTAACACAGCTCCGGGGTTGGAAAACAACACGGTAGACGTTTACGCGGAATACTTCCTCGGCCTGAATGAAGAGTTCAAGAAAGAACGGATGGTATACCTTTGAAATCATTGAAGAATAAATAATCAAAAATAAAGCTTGACAACTAACGGGAAGTGCTGTATAATACATATAGAATTCCCGTTAGTCACCGTCCGCCACCGGGGTGATATATCTTCTTTATGTACTATAGGAGAGGCCACGATGATTAACCAATACTCTGTTAATCCCTATACCAAGTAAGACCTTGAGTGGTACTTAAGTGTATGTGGTAGACGTGCCACTGGCGAACGTATCCGCAACAAAGTTCGCTTAACAGAGGAAGAATACACTAAAATGGATGAAATGGAGGACTACTACTATCAGCTCAGTCGCTCTTAAGGCACACCTACCCTGCCCGGACTGTGGGTCATCAGACGCTCTAACCGAGTACGATGACGGACATAGTCACTGCTATTCATGTAATAAGACGAGAGGTAACAAGATCAGTCTACCAGACAATTCCGAATTTAGTACGCCTCCCCCTGATGTCGAAAACTTCACTTTGGAGTATGTCGGGTGGCGAGGTGTCTCTGCCGATACAATGCGGTTTTACAAGTGTGGTACGAAGATCGACCATACTGGTAAGCCCGTAGCGTTGGGATACCAATATCCGGGTGGGGGTACGAAGGTACGCTCGCTTAGTGAGAAAGCTTTCTGGTCTACCGGGACGATGTCCGCTCCCGGATTGTTTGGACAAGATAAGTTCCCGGCTGCTTCGAGTAAGTCCATCACTATTACGGAAGGTGAACTCGATGCTTTATCGGTCTTTCAAATGCTTGGGAGTTCGTACCCTGCTGTCTCGGTACGTAGTGCGTCGTCCGCGCGTAAAGATTGTCAATCTGTTTTTGAATATCTCAATTCGTTCGAGAGGATTTACCTTGCGCTCGACAACGACGAAGCAGGACGGAAAGCTTCTCAATCTATCGCAAGCTTGTTCGATTTCAACAAAGTCTATGAAGTCAAACTGGACGCGTACAAAGACGCCAACGAATACCTAACCAAGGACAAGGTCCGGGAGTTTAAGAATGTCTGGTGGAATGCACGCAGGTACATGCCTGAGGGAGTTGTCTCCTCACTTAGTGAGTTTAGACGAATACTTGACGAGGACAAGGAAAAGCCTTCCATTCCTTATCCATTTGGGTCCCTCCAAGAGCGAACTATGGGCATTCGTACGGGGGAATTCGTCCTCGTCACAGCTCCAGAAGGTATTGGAAAGACCGAATTCATCCGGCGACTGGAGCACCATCTCCTGTCAACTACGGTCGTCCCGATTGGATGCATTCATCTGGAAGAAACCAAGTCCCGTCAGCTCAAGGGTCTGGCTGGTATCGAACTTAAGTCTCCTGCGCACCTACCTACGGGCAATGTAAGCCACGAGGAAATAGAAGGTGCTCTCGCCAAACTTACTTCTGGTCGCGATGATCGCTTGCATATCTATTCCCATTTTGGCAGTGATGATCCAGACATTCTTCTGGAGACTATCCGCTTCCTTGTTACTGTTTGCGGCTGCAAGTATGTCTTTCTCGATCACCTTACTATGGTTGTCTCTGGCCTAGAGAACGAAGATGAACGACGAACACTCGACTACCTTTCTACCAAACTTGCAACAATGTGTCATGACCTTGATTTCACGCTATTCTGCGTTAGTCATGTCAATGACGACGGCAAGACCCGTGGCTCGCGAAATATTTCTAAGGTCGCTAATCTCCGAATTGACCTCTCTAGAGACCTCCTTGCGGAACTTGAAGAAGACCGCAACAAGACATTTGTCACAGTTGCCAAGAACCGTTACGCAGGAAGAACGGGACCGGCTGGTGTTCTAACGTTTGACGTCGATGAGTTCATGCTCAAAGAAAGCCACCAAGTCTTAAACCTACCGCCTATGGAGTAACCATGGCCTACCCTGACCCCTACCCCGCTGGAACAATAGTGAGACAAATAGATGACAATTCTAGATGGATGGTGGTCGGGGTTACGTACTATGACTCTGCTCCCTATACGCTGCTTATGCGGTATAGCAAAAGCGGGAATGTCTACGGTAAGACGGTCGAGGAGGGGTGCTTCTCAATGGGAGAATACCATGTCGAGTAGCTGGAAGGATGTCACCTATGCATCCGGGACTGTCCTAGCCCTGTTCGGCCGGGAGCACATGGTCGTCGGTATGACGTACTTCGAGGGTCGTCCGTATCACTTAGTGATGCAAATCACTGACGGTGTTCTCTCAGGCAGTACGCGTGAATGGGGTCCTAGTCTGACCGCGGAGGCTCGTGTATGCTAGTTCATGTCGAAGACGACAAACCACTACCGAGCGGTACGGTTTACCAGAACGGTTATAACCGTCATAAAATGATCGTTGTTGGGATGACGTACTTTAATACGGAGGCGTACTACCTCGTGATGAATTTGGATGACAAGGGCGAGCCGTTCGGTGAACCTACTGAAGTCTGTTTAGGATCGGTTGAGGTCTGCAATGCTTGACATTGGAACAGTCGTCCAAGGCTATTGGGAGGACAAGGCAGACCCATTCAAAATCCGTAAGGAGCCTGTTACTGTGATGGGGTACGTCTACTACAAATCCCGTCTCTACTACGTCTGTCTAGCTGAGGACGGCACAGAGATCGAACAAGGAGCAGACGGATGTCGCGTCATCTAAAGTATGACATCGGAGACACAGTGAAATACTCCGGTGGTTCATGGGGTATTTACACGATCTACGGATACACGATTTACAGTGGGGTTGCACACTATGTGGGTATTCGCACTGACGGCCTCGAAAAAGATCTAAACCCCGCCTTTTGTAGGAAGATTTCATGAAAGACCAAGTCCCTTATAACGCGGGTGAGTTTCGTCGTTCTGGTAATGATAACGTAATCATCATGGGTCACATCTGGTGGCCTGTCGAGAAGTGCAACGCCTACCATGTCATCCTCGTGGACGACTACGGCGAGCCGAAGAACGATGTCCCGAAGTATGTGTGGGACCACAGCCATGGTAAGTGGCCGATGTTCGAGCCTAAGGCACGGGCTGCTTGATCGAGATCATCGGTGTACTTGGTTTGGTTTGGTTTGTTTGGTTAATGGATGATGGGTGCGAATAATGGTCTTCTCTCGCGAGTCCTTGGCTGTCGGAGGCATGATCTCTGTCCCCGATAGCTTCATGAACAAAGGCCCCGGCGAGATCGTAGGGTGTACCCCTGCCGGGATCAATGTCATGTACAACAAAGGTACGGGACGGCAAGCCCTTGCCTTCTACGCTTACGACTGGTTGAACCAGATGTACGGGGCTTACGAGCCTCCTGCACACGACGACATGAACGACTCAGTTCCTTTCTGACTAGGAGACACAAATGAACGGATTTACGATTGGTTTTGCACTGCTGGTCTTCGGTATTTTCATGATCTACCTGAACCGACCTAAGATGACCGACGAAGAAGAGTTCCGCAACAAGCTCCGGGAGAAGATGGATGCCTGACGGTATGAAAGCTCATGTCGATCTACTCATTAAAGAGCGGCGAGCGGCTGAGCAGAAAGCGCACGGCGAAAGGGTTGAGGCTCGCCAGAGACAGACAGCGTACACCAACACCCAAGACCGACTGTATTGCAAGGAAAACGTACCTGATTGATCCCGTCGAAGGGTTTCTCGTAGAAGATCGGCTCAAGGAAATTAGTAATGAGATTTGCCAGTTGCGGGTGTTCCTCGAACAGGAACCAGCCAACCAAATCCTTATCAATCTCCTTGAGCACGAGCGCAAAGACCTAGTCAAAAAATACATCAGGAGTGTGTGATGTCGGAAAGCGATGTTCGTGCCGCCTCGGATAGACTAGCCAACGCGCAAGTTGCGTATCGACGGGCAGAAAGTGAGCTTATCCGTGCTGAGCGTGATTACCGAGAGGCTTCGAACGCTTGGAATATTTACCGGACCAGTAACGAGTATCTAAAAAAGGTAACGCCATGACCAATGGGTAAAACTGTAGTATTTGACATTGAAGCCAACGGTCTCACCCCTACGGAGATTTACTGTCTTGTAGCCAAGGACGTTCATACTGGAGAAGTCCATGAATTTCGTAGATGTAATATTGATCCGGGACCCTTACTTCGCTTTGCTGACACTGTTGATTGTTGGATTGGGCACTACATACTCGGGTATGATCTTGTTCAGCTTGGGCGCTTGGTGCAGCCTTGGGTGGAACGCACTAAGCACTCTAGGAAAATTGATACTCTTGTCCTTTCCCGTCTTCTTGATTTCAATATTGCTGGCGGGCATTCGCTAGAGGCGTGGGGTGAACGCCTAGGTATCAAGAAGGAACACGCGGACATCGAAGACTGGAGTGTCTTTACAGAAGACATGGTCGTTCGGTGCCGTTCCGATGTCGAGATTAATTACGCTCTTTGGAAGAAGTTCGAGAAGTATGTCAACGCACCTAAGTGGAAATCCTCGATTGAGGTCGAACACTTCATTGCTGAACGATGCCAAGAGCTACACGAAAATGGTTTTCATTTTGAGCTTGACAAAGCCAAAGAACTATGGTATACTATTGGTATTGAACTAGAAGGACTGGATGACCACCTTATCTCTGCGTTCCCTCCTAAGGTCCGTTGTGTCCGAGAGGTTACTCCAAGACTTACGAAATTTGGAACATTCAATCGAAATGATTTTAGATGGACGGACTCCGACCTCACCGATTTCAATGGCGGTCCGTTCACGATTATATCTTACGAACCGTTCAATCCAGCTAGTACTTCGCAAATTGTCGAACGACTAAACGAGGCAGGCTGGAAGCCCACGGAAAAGACTAAGGGCCACATAAAGGCCATACGCGATAAAGACAAAGAAAAGATCGCAAAGTTCGCCATCACAGGGTGGACTGTTTCAGAAGAGAATTTGAACACTCTTCCTTCGACTGAACCTCAAGAACTCTGGTTAAATAAGTGCCTTATAAAACTTCCGAACAGCGGAGGCAGTACCACCGCGATCGTTACGCTCGCGAGAAGGAAGCTGGAAGACGTCGGAGTCGAGAGACTTACCACGCCAATCCCCGAGCTTCTAAAGACCGACAATTACGCCGAAAGTATAACCTTTCTATCGAAGACTATGAGCGAATGGTTACCGAACGGAACGGATGCTGCGACATTTGTCGAACAGCAACTGCACTTGTGGTCGATCACTGCCACACCAACGGAAACGTTCGTGGATTGCTCTGCACCGGATGCAATACTCGGCTGGAGTGGTCTGAAAAATACGGAGAGCTTGCGAAGGAGTATCTCGCTAACGCAAGCCGCCAAGACGCTGGCCCACCGGATCATGTTGGGTTCACGTCGTTCTACTTTGACTGAATGGATCAACTCCTACAACTCCCAGACGCAGAGGATACATGGATCATTTAACGGAATTGGTGCTTGGTCGGGCCGGATGTCTCACACCAATCCCAATACTGGCAACATTGCTCGCGAAGACTCCCTCTTTGGAGCTGAGATGCGAAGTATGTGGTCAAGTCCCGAAGGAAGTTTCCTCGTCGGGGTCGATGCAGAGAGCATTCAGCTCCGAGTGCTTGCGCACTACATCGACGATGAAAAGTTCACCCAATCCCTCCTAACCGGCAAGAAGGAAGATGGTACTGACCCGCACAGTCTTAACAAAATCGCGCTTGGTTCCGCATGTGGCAGCCGCAATATCGCAAAGACTTTCATTTACGCTTGGCTTCTCGGAGCAGGAGTCGGCAAAGTGGCACAAATTCTTGAGTGCTCTTACGATAGTGCATCCGAAGCCGTATCTAATTTCATCGAGTTCTACCCGGGCCTCAAACACGTAAAGAAGAATATCATTCCTGAGGATGCTAGGCGAGGCTACTTCCAAGGGTTTGACGGACGATGGGTTAAGATCAAAGGCGAAGACTTTAACTCTAAACAACATTTCTGTCTCGCTGGCTACCTTCAGAACGGTGAAGTCACCGTGATGAAACATGCCATGCGTATTTGGTATCCGAAGCTGATCTCGATGGGTGTCCCATTTAAGATCGTTAACTTCGTGCATGACGAATGGCAGACAGAAGTTCCTTCGTATGACGCGGGCTTGATCGTAGGGGAAACGCAAGCCGACGCCATCCGACAGGCGGGAGAAGAACTCTCCCTACGGTGCCCAATGGCGGGTTCCGTTCTCTCTGGTCATGGTGGTATTGCCATTGGCCGCAACTGGCTTGACACACATTGATACTGCCTAAGAAACGCAGACCCAAAGGAACGGGTTGCATTAACAGATACGGTTACATTGTTGTTCCTAATCCAAGAGGTGGCCAGATGGCGCAACACCGTCTGATTATGGAACGACATCTAGGCCGAGAACTACTTAAGTCTGAATACGTTCATCATATGAATGGTGACCGCGCTGACAATCGAATAGAGAACCTTGAGCTTTGGTGTCGTCCTCAACCACCCGGTGTCCGGCTGGAAGACCGTATCCAACAATCAATAGAGTTCTTGCGTAACTACGGCTACGAGATAAGGAAACATCACTAAGTGGAAAATGACAACTTCAAGATTGTTGAGTTGACTTACACGGAAAGCGCCTCGGTTATGGTTAAAGCCGAGTCCAACGAGCAGGCTACGCAGGGTGTCCTAGAGACGTTCTCCGAAGTCCCCGATCTTAAGATTATTAGTATTTCAGACGCAGACCCTGAGCTTGTCAAGGAAGTCAAGGGCGACGCTGAGTTCCAGACTATTGAACCGAAGGTTTTGAATTAATGGCTACTAAGTACTACGAATTTACGGGTCCGGTGCGTTGGGCAAAGGTCTGGCCGGGTCAGGTCGATACGAAGTTCCAGACCCCGAATGCCGGTGGCAATTGGTCGGTTATCATGACTCTCGACGATGCTGAGGCTAAGCGTTACAACGCTCTTGGTACCAAGACGCAAGCCCTGTCAGAGGAAGACGTTATGATCGCCGGATTGAAGGCGAAGAAGAAGGGTAAGGAGTCCAGTGCTGTCAAGGGAGATGTCACATTCCGGCGAAACGAGCGCCATCCTAAGCTTGGTGAACTCGGATCGCCTGCGGTTTCTGGCGTACCTGAGGGCACTCCAATCGGCAACGGAAGCATCTGCACTGTCAAGGCTGAGGTCTACGACTACACGTATGAGGGTTCGCCGGGATTTGCAGCGCGCCTTAGCAGCCTACATGTTAATGAGCTAGTCGAGTACGTCAAGCCAGAAGCTGACGGCGACGAACCCCCGGTGTTCTAATGGAACAAATCAAGATTAAACTTCTGGAAGTCATCATTGACGGTAAGCCTTACGCATGGGTCGCCAGTAAGGATGTAAAGCTTACCCTTAGTGATGCCAGCAACACAGTCACGATTGTCACGAAGCACGCCGAACACGGCAAGATCACGACGACAGTCGATCTGTATAAGTCAGCGATCACCACTATTGGATAAGAAAATTGATACCCTCGTAGACGACATCTATAACGTCTTCGATGGTGACGTAACTGTTCCGCATGGCCTAGCAGAAGACTTCGGTGTCAGTCTAGGCCATATGGTTGTAGAACGTGTAACCGGGAAATACATCCCACGTCTTCGATTGAGTAACCTTGGTAAGCCTTGTCGTCGTCAGCTTTGGTACAGTATCAATACACCAGAGCTAGCCTCGAAGCTTAACGGATGGACCAAGGTCAAGTTCCTAATCGGAGACATAACCGAGGCTGTTATCCTGCTGCTGGCTCGTCTTGCTGGTCACAAGGTAACAGACGAACAACGAGAGGTCGAAATCAATGGGGTTCTCGGACATCTTGACGCCATGGTTGATGGTGAGTTGGTGGACGTTAAGTCTGCTTCTCCTTATTCTTTTAAGAAGTTCGAGGATGGCCTCAAACCCGAACAAGACGCTTTTGGATACTTGTCTCAGTTGGGGAGCTACGGTGCAGCTACTGGCCGTAAACGTGGCCACTTTCTGGCCGTTGATAAAGTACTTGGGCATCTTTGCTTAGACACACACGAACTACCGGAGGTTGATTATGCACAAAGGGTGGATGAAACGAATGCAATGCTTGCGTCGAACTCACCGCCGCCTCGTCAGTTCGATGATGAGCCTGATGGTAAGTCAGGCAATCGAAAGCTTGGAGTCGCGTGCTCGTACTGCGAGTTCCACGACACGTGCTGGCCGGGACTTCAAACCTATGCGTATTCGTCTGGACCCCGCTTTCTCACTAAGGTTGTCCGCGCTCCCAAGGTCGAGCAAGCATGACCAGAGCGAGCCACCTCAGACGAACCTACGGAATAACGGAGGAACAGTATGAAACTCTCTTGGAGCGGCAGCGACTTTGCTGCGCAGTATGTCGAAGGCATTCTAGAGAATT
>Ga0181339_1000032_pt1 | contig 49475 bp, 83 predicted proteins | sample Sp13VDMM110DD_FD_130101 | JGI IMG/M metagenome (GOLD analysis project Ga0181339, IMG submission 130101) | Freshwater viral communities from Lake Michigan, USA - Sp13.VD.MM110.D.D | ecosystem: Environmental > Aquatic > Freshwater > Lake | place: USA: Michigan | collected 2013-04-23 | reverse complement strand
GGTTCAGTTCGACCGTGTTGGCGGATCTTCCTGGCGCCGCGAAAATATCCGGCACCATCAAGTCTGGGAGCGCGTCACCGATCCGACCGCGTACACCGCCGCCAGCACCAGCATATGCTTGCGGGACCAGTTCCTTGGCGCGGCGGAGGTTCTTCAGCACGTCATCTAGACTGGTGACTTCGGTTTCCGCATCAATGATGACCTTGTGATCGCCGGCAGTGAGCGGGGGCTTTTCGGGGGGCTGCTTACCAGTGAGAATCCATCCGCGCACCTGCGTGTCATTAAGGTCAAGATTGAGCCTCCTGGCCTGCTGCTCGCGCGCCACGACCTGCTGGTTGACCGTCTCGCCAGCGCGTTCTGCCTGCGCGCCCTGCACAGTTGCGATGTATTTCGGATCGGCCGTGCCGCCGGGAACGGGGCGAACGCCGCCGCCATCTGGGGCCGGCTCCCACATCGCCGGGGCTTGGCGCGATGCGGTCACGTCGAAACGCCTGCGGCCTTCCGAGAACTCGCGATCGGTATTGCCCTGCGCTCGCGTGGCTTCACTCTGCCGGAACTGAAGGTCTGGCGAAGTCGTCATCGCCAAGCCTTGCTGCAACAGCAGGGGGGATGGCGTGTTGCGAATTTGGGCGTGGCGCTGCGGATCAAGGATACCTCGCTGTGCGAGGCGGTCCATAGATTCGGTCCACTTTGCGCCGAACTCGGGGGAGTTGGCATAAGGGGCCAGCCCACGAAACTCGGCGCCCATCTCTTCCTGACGCAACTTAAATTGGTTCTGTTGCGTCTCAGCTTCCATACTCTGAGCGCGCCGCGCCTGTAGAATTGGTGTGGCAACGTCCAGCGGTTTGACGGCGAGGGCTAGGAGGTTCTCAGCCATTTACGAATACCCCAGGAAGCCGCCGGGCACGTTCGGATTGTACTGGCCCGCCGAATTGCCATAGCCGCCGCCGATCGCAGAGGAGCCGGAATAGACAGAGCCGGGGCGGTTCTGCATGGCGTTCATGAAAAGGTAGTTCTGTGCGCCGCCCGTGACCGCATTAGCGGCGCCGACGTAGCCCGATGCGTCGGCCGCACCCTGTGCCATCGTAGTATTGCCGATCTGGCCGGCCGACTGCACACCAAGCGCGCCAGAGCCCGCCGCGCTGTTCTGTCCGAGCCGAGCCGTCTCCTGGAGCCGGTTCCAGTAATTGCCGAACTCCTGCGATGCGGCTTTCTGGCCGTAGTCGGTCGCGCCGCGGAGGAAGTTGCCGGACAGCAGCCCGCCGCGCGCTGCGGCCGAGTTCTCCAGTCCGCGCATCCCTTCGCCAAACCGAAATTGGTAGTCCGGCGAGGCGAAAAAGTTGGTCATGTCTCCAGACATGATGCCGCTGAGCTTGTTGGTGGCGTCCTTGCCGATGCCGAGATAGGGCTCGAAGTTCTGCTGGTTCCGAGCATCGGTCTGTTTCTGGAAGGCCAGAGCCTGCCCAGCCGCGTCCGATTGTTTGTCTGCCGCCAATAGGGAGGCGCCGCCCCCGATGAGGGCGCTACCGCCAATCGCAACCGCTACCCATGACATTGGGCGATCTCCTTGACTTGCGTGCTCTCGATGAACGCTTGGTAATCAGCATCTGATTGCGCAATGAAATGGCTTTCGATCTTCTCTAGGTCTGTCTCTGTGGTGCCGTGGATCGTTGTCCAGACGCATTCAGTGTGCGCGTAGGCAATCCGCTTCGTTCCTGGCGGCGAGACGACCGTGAACGGAGCGCTCACCCGCTTGATGCCGTCCTCGGTCAGAACCGAGATTTCGCCGGCCGAAAGAATGTTCAGTTGCTCGAACTTGTGAATCTTGCCAGTCAGCAACGTGCCGGCCGGGATCGTGATCTCTCTCGCATAGACGCCTTGCGAGAAATGGTGCTTCACCGGGATCTCTACCGGCTCGTGCTTCCGCATCTCACCTTCAAGGAGGTTGACCTTCTTGCGCATGGAAGGCTGCGGGATATCGATCGCAGCCGTCACCGTGACTGCGTAGTTCATTTTAGCACGAACCCGCCTGCCCCACCGTCCAGATGGTCGGCGTACAAAGCGAGGTAAACGCTGTTGGCCACCACATCGCCGGTCGTTGCCTGCGCAGCTCCGTCAGTTTTGTAGACCTTGAGCGTCGCTAAGGTGCCCTTGCGAGGAACGACGGTTGCCGTCACGTCGCCCGACGAGTTGTTGGCGGCCGTGAATGCGAACGCCTCATAATCAACGTACTTCTCAATCAGCGGCCCACTCGTGAGCGGCGTCAATGTTATGACGTTGGTCCCAGACGCATTGCACGGAATGATCCGGTTCGTCCCAACGATGAACTCGCGCCAGCCCGTCAACAGTTGCAGGCCGTGGTCGGTCAGCATCCCATTTTCGTCAACGAACCGCAGCGCCCCGCTCGGCTTTGCGATCGGGGTCCCGGTAGCGGCTGCCGTGATCGTCATGACAGGCCGGGCTTGGCGTCAACGTGAGCGGCAACAATAGTCCGGCGCACAGGATCGGAAACAGACACCCGATAGATGCGATTGCGAGACTGCCCCATCCGCAGCCAGCGCAGGCGCTTGCGGTACTGACCTGATCGCCCCATCGAACGCCACATTTGGCGGCTGGAATAGGTCCGCCCGCCATCGTCCGAGTAGTCCAGCATGATTTGCGGATCGGAGCCCTGCCCCGAGCCTTCAATGCCGACACCGCTTTCAACGTCCAGTTCAATGCGACGATGAAACACGCGCGAGCGGTCGGAGTGGATCGGCGGGGCCGCGGCCAGCCCGATCATCTGATTGCCGAACTCGGTAAACGTGTCCTCGTCCATGTAGCCGATCTTGCCGGAGAAGGCGTCACCGACCAGCTTCTTGCCGTAGCACTCGGCGTAGCAGTTGGCCCGCCACCGGCCGAGCGAATTACCGTTGCTGTCGTGTGACTCGCGCTCGTGCCAGATGCCGGTCGATATATCCAAGGTCCAAGTTTTATTGGCTGTCGGGAACGTCACGGTGACGAACTTATGACCAGAGAACGTCCAGCCGAACGCAAAGGCATCAGATATCGCGGCGTAGCCTTCCCATGACCATTCCGCGCCGTGATCGCTGGCCCGCTGCATCTGCTGACCGGAGACACGATAGAATTGCTTGTCATCGCCAAGCGTGAAGATCGCGTTGTCCTCTTTCGCGACGCAGAGCGATGAAGCAATCCCGCGCTCGACCACGGCACCGGGGATGCGCTCGAACGGGAAGTTAGGCGCCCCTACGTCGTGGTAAAGCTCGATGGTCTTTTCTCCCAGCACGTAAAGGATTTGGCCGAGAACCTCGACCGCCATCACATTGTCGGGGCGTGACTCAGCCGTACTGAATGCCAACGCCTGGTGCGAGGTACCGTCCAGCGAATCCGAGATGCGGATGCGTCCAGTCCCGGTTTCATCGAACACGAACCGCTGATTGAAGAACCGGACGGTTTTAGCGGCCTCAAAGTCGGCGTCAGAGATAAGTGTGAAGCCGGCGGCTACGCTGTAGATGTAGCCGTTCGTCCCGTTGACGATGGAAATCTGCGTTCCGTTGTTGTCCATCGAGACGGGGTCGGTGCCAGAAACGGCACCGCCTAGTGCGGTCACCACGCCGGCCGACGATACGCTATAGAGCGTCGTATCCCCCACCGCGTAGAGAACACCGCCCATGACCGTAAAGCCACGCACGCGACTCCCGGCAAGGTTGGCGAACTCGATAAGACCTGGGCATCCCAGTAGCGCTACCGGAGTCTTGGCGTCCGGCGGCTGCTTCTCCGCGAACATATTGACGGCGTGCTGAGCTGAGATCGGGAGCGACGGGTGGAAATATGACCGGCTGGCAAACTGGATAACCGCCATCAGCGTCGCATGTCCGGCGCAAACGATATGGTTCCAAGCTCCATCTCGTGCCACTGCATTTCAGCAAGAAGCCGAGCGGCCATCTTTTCAATGCGGGTGTACTTGCTGTCCGGCACATCGTAGTCGTCGGCCATGCGGAGAGCCAAGTTGTAGATCATGCAGTCGATCCACTCTTGGGGAAGGTCTGGATCGTCGCCGGCAACCGTGAAATCCTGAATGGGGCGGGCGAACGTGAATTTTACCGCATCCTCGACGCTTGCTGGTTCCGGCCATACGTGGATGCGGCCGAGCGCATTAGCCCCGCCGCGCCGGTCATAGAAGAACGAGGTTGGCGTCGCCTCGGTCGCCTTGTTCGGCATCTCCTGGTATTCGATGCGGTCCTGCTCATCCATCGGCGTATCGAGGCTTGATACGTAGTTGTGTCGGCGTGCCGATAGTATCTTGAGTGGCCTGATCAGTTTCGTGGTGTAGACAAACACCAGCGCGCCGTCCGAGGCGCTGTCGTCCAGTCCGGTTGCCAACGTCACAGTTGAGCCGGACGGAGCGCCGCTCACCGTGGTCCAGTGCAGCGTCCCGTCATCCACCTGAACCGCGACGTTATCGCTTGCGGAAATTCCGGTAATCGAGTCCACGGTGATCGTAGTTGCGCCGCTGATCGCATCGGCCGTCAATTCGGTTTGCACCACAGTTTCGGAAGCATGGTCGGACGAGGCCGATCCGAGCGAGTATTGAACCTGATCGAGTTGGAGGAACAGCGTCGCCTCGCCTACGGTCCAGATGTGGACGCCAGTGCCCTGCCAATGCTTGACCATTGCATTCAGAGACACGGCGGCGTCGGTCACGTCATCGGACGATGGAGTGTCACCAGCCTCAACAGCGCCGACCTTGATCAGAGCCGCCTTGATGATCTGGTCGCGATTGCGGCCGAAGGTATACGTTCCAGAAGTCGTCATCAGCCGATATCCGCTTCTGCTACCGCGTCATAGTCGATGACAAGCGCGCCAGAGGACACGGCGCCGGGCAATCCAGTTGTCAGCGTCAGGCTCACGGATGAGGCGACGGTATCGATCCGCATTCGCGCCACATCTCCGTTTGAAAGGGTCACGCCGATATCGTCGTTGCCTTCAAAGCGGGCCGTTGTTTCAACCGTCAGCGCCGCTGCTCCAGCAACCGCGGCGGCAGTTGTCACTGTTTGCAGCGGGCCTAGAAAGCTATCCACACTCTCAGGACGCGCATCGGGAACGTTCTGCCGGTCCTTGCGGCCCCGCACGAAGTCTTGCGGGTGACGATCCTCGTATTCGTCAATAGCAACGATCAGTCCGTCCCACTGCTTCACAGTCTGGCTCGCGCGGACCTTGCGCCCCGACCTATCGCAGATGCGCCAGTGGTCTCCGGGGATATAGGCCATTAATTGGGCTGCCTCACTGGGTTGCATCCACTAGTTGTCGCCTATTAAATGACCGGCCATGACCCTCTCCGAGCGCCGAACCCGCCGAGCGATCTGGATTGGTGTCGTCGCCGTTACGGCCGTGTTCCTGGTATCGTTGCTCATTGGACCAAGAGCCCCGGTCGAACTCGATGCCAGGGGCTGCTTCGTCAATCTCGTTGGGCCTAAGCCCTTCGGCATTTCATTGAACTGCGACTCGATCGCGCTACTTCAGCTCGCTCAGTATCCAAACCGACTGCTCGACAAGGGCAGCTTCAGGCAATCAAGACCGGGGATGGTCATCCCCGCGTTCCTGCTGCGTCCGCTGTTCCTGCCGTTTCAGAAGGCGCCAGAGTGGCTTGGTATCCACCGGGCCGATAAGATGCACGAGTATTTCCAGCGGTTCGTCCCCGAGATGCTGGCGAACGGGCTTCCTTCGTTCCTCGCCTACGCGACGTTCAATGTCTTGCTACTGTGGCTCACGTTCTGGCTCTATTTGCGGATCGTCAAAGTCCCGATCGACGCGACGCCAGCCACCCTGATTGCCGTCACCTCAGTCGGCTATCTCCTGGTCGCGAACGATATCGTCAAGGTCTTCTTCTGGAGCCCGCACGTTCAGCTTTACAACATCATTGCGCCGCTGCTTGCGACACTAGTGGCCGCCGAAAAGTTAGCTGGCGCGACAACCGTCAGATACGCCGTTCTCGTCGGGGCGCTCAGCGGCCTTGGAATGACCGCCTACCCCCTGTTCGTTATCGTTCCCGTTTGTTTGGCCATCGCCGCCGCTGTCGCATGGGCCGTGAACCGGATTGACCTCCGCACAGCGGCCACCGACACCGCAGCCGTCTTGGCTGCAACGACCATCCCACCCTTGGCATGGTTCGGATTCGTCATGCTCAAGGTCGGCAGTTTCTACTCTGGCGAACTGGCTTTCGGCCAACTCATCTGGATTGGCAAATCACTGGCGGAAGGCAAATTCATTGCTACCGCATTCAACACTATCGTCGTGGGCTACATCGGCCCGCTGCTGGTCCAACTGTCCGCGCTAGCAGCACCAACTGCGATCCTGATCTACCTGAACCGTGGGCTCAGCAAGGAAGCCATGACCACTGTCTGCGGCGCGCTCATTGCGGCCGTTGTCACGTTTGCCTTCTATGCAACAACAGGCGTGCCCTATTGGCGAACCGCCTTTGCAGTCCTGCCGCCGCTAATCGTCATGCTTGGCATGATGTGCCGCGAAGTCGTTCCGCAGGCCAGAAACCAGGCCTTGCTGGCGTCCATCCTATTGGCGATTGCGATTCAGCAGACGCTCTACACTGCGATTAAACACGGCCCGTACTCCTAGGCGCCTCCAACGCATCAACGCGGCCACGAAGATCGCGGACGCACATCAGCAACGGGACGACAACGCGCTCGTAAGCCACCCCGTCTGGGACCATCTCGGCGTCCTTTTTCAGTTTCTTAACGGCCATCCGATCGCCGGGGACGATGCGTTCCGGCTCGACCTCGACCTCATCGAACAGCGGAATTTCGAGGGCGTCGATACCATTACCGTCTTCGTCCCACACCGGCATCAGCGTCATCGCCTGCCGGTGTGTGATGCGCTTACGCTCAAACCCGCCCTTCGTCGGGACAAGTTCAAAGAGCGGCTCTTCGAGTGGCTCCATGACTGGAACGCGATCGATACGGGCGGGAATGACCTGATCCGGCTCCTGAACCGTCTCAGTTTCCCAAGCATCCTCGGGGTAGCCAAATTGCACCAAGCGCGGGTCGATCAGCGCCAATTCCTCGGCGGCGATGCCATAGTGCGACCAGTCCTGCCGATCGCGCTCAATAGCAGAGCGGTAGAAGATCGGCCGCACCTGATCGACGATCTTCTCAGCAGCCGCAATGTCCATGTCCTCGATGTCGCGCTTGTAGCGCAGCGACGAGGTGGACCGCAGTAGCTGGTTAGCCGGCGTTGACCCGCTGTCCAGAAACGCATTCGCCGCCGAGGCCGTGGTGCCGGCGCCAGGAGCGTAGATAGCACTGCCGGCGACCCTGAGTTGCTCCGCCCGAGTTCCGCTTCCTGCCGGCGTAGCCTGGAGCGTGAAATAAGCACCCGTCGTTCCGGTGCCGAAGTTCTCCGCCGCAACGCCAATCAGCGCGGCTGCGTTGGCAATGTTGCCGACCGTCGTGTCAATCTGACCGGAAAAGAAGTAGGAGCCGATCCGATCACCGCTGGAAAGCGCTACTGGGGATGCCTTGGTCCCCCTGCCTCTTGTGAGGGTGATCTGCGCCGATGTGCTAGCGCCAACCGCATTGAAGGATTCAATGTTCTTGGCGAGGGCGGCGCCATCCTGCGAATAGTTGAACGTCGTGATGCCAGCATATGACATCGTATCCGCAGCGTTAGTGATCGTCTCAGCGCCGTTGTTGTAATTGATGACAGCGCCAGTCGCAAAGAACAGGTCCGAAACACCTAACGCCGTCGTCCCGATCGCGCCCGCATCGTTCGTCTTGGGGCTCAGAGCGTCGCTGTCGTTGATTTGCCAGCCAGACGCCTGCAATGTAACTCCACCAGTGCCGTCGGCACGGGGGAGACCACCATCCGTCAGGCCGACAGCTCCGTCGATTGTGCCAGCCCCGCTAATCGTCTGCTCTACACCCTCCAATTCATAGCGTCCGGTAAACGTGACAGTTCCTGTAACGCCGTTGCTGCCGCTCGCGGATGTCAGCGATGCGTGACCGATAACAACGTCACTAGCAGAGCCGCCGACGCTTACCTCGTAGTTTGTCCCCGATGTGTTCTGCCCGCCGCTGATCAGGCTTAAAATGCTGACCTCGGACGTGCTCCCCTCGATCGAGAGGCTGTGAACGGCCCCGGTATTGACCTGACCATTGAAGTTCAGACGCACCGAGCCGAATTGAATGGCCGATGAAGCCAACGCCCCACCAAGCGGCGTGCCGTCCAGAATGCGAATGCCAGGCCCCGCCATCAGCGAAATGATGACCGAACCGAACTGGACGTTGCTCACGCCCTCCAGGTGGATACCAGTCTCGCCAGCCTGCCCGCCACCGCCAATGATCGTAACGGTGCCGAAGTGCGCGCCATTCATCTGCGCACTGTCACCGCATCTGATGCCGCCGTCCACGTTGCCGCGCATGGTGGCGCAGCCGATATTGACGTTGTTGTTGGCTACACCGGAAGCCGAAGTATCTGTGGACCGGAACCGAATACCCCAGCCAAAGTTCTGCGTCGCCTCGCAGACGGCGAATGTGTATTTCTCCACACCATCGAACACGATGCCGTCGTTGGTATTGTCGTCGGCGTGGACAGTTCCTGCGGTACACTGCGTCGTCTCGGTTAGGTTTCCGCCATCGTACTCGAAGGCACGGAAGATGATGCCGCAATCGCCGTTGATGTGGCCCCAAAGCTGGTCGTAGAAGGTTTCCTTCTCACCAATGAACCGCATCCCATTGGCGTCGTTGTTGTCGCACTCGATCGCGATATACGTGTTCCAGATCGCCTTGGTGTTGATGACGGTCGTGGCGGTATCGGTCTTGAGACCATCGGCCGAACCGTTGGTGCAGCGGATGTCGGAGATGTCGCAGCGGGTATGGTTTCGAAGCTTGACAACCGCATCAGAGCAGGTGTTGCCGCCATCAAACGTGATGCCACGGACCACGGCCCCGCTTATCGTATCGGTCCCCGTGGCCGGGCCGATCCGCAGCAGGTTGGTCAGCGTCGCGCCGGACAGCGCCCTGATCGTCGTGTTCCGACGCGAGAAACCCATAAGGGTGAAATTGTTGGCAAGGATGTTGAAGTCCTGCCCTATGGCATAGTCTGAGCCTGGCGGGCAGATGATCGTATTGTGACCAGCAGCAACGGCCGCAGTGTAGGCATCCGCAAAAGCTTGGTAGTCGTCCGTTACGCCGTCCGCAACAGCCCCGTACTGCTGTGGCGTTACATAGCCACGGGTGGCTATGTTTACAGCCTTAACCTTTTTTAGGACGTTCGATGCTTCACTATCAGCGAGGATGAGAAGGTCATCGTCGTGCGGAATAACTTTCTCGGTCAACGTTTGCGGGTTTATCGTCCGAGCAACCAACTGCGTCGTCGCCCGCTCAGTCACACCACTCTGGACAATCGGAACCAGCTCGGTCCCGTCCAGCGTCGCTTCTGACGGAAGGGCGGAAATCTTCGGCATTATTCGATCACCAGAATATCGCCGTATTCGGTCATGATTGGCTCGCCGTCCTCAGTCAGGATCGCATCTTCTGGAATGCTGTCGGTCGAACGTGAGCCAAGCCACACCGAGGACACGCCAGACGTTGCTCCTTTTCGATATAAGGAGCGTCGTGTGTAGTCAGGCATCGTCAGGTCGAACCATATGGTTGGTTGACGTTCATCTGGAGTTCGGCCGTATCGGTGTAACTGTTGACAATGAGGCGGATTGCCGTTGCACCGACCGTCGATACGGAAGTTGTGTCAGCGGTCTTTGACGCCAGCGCCGTTATATCCAGCCATTGCACGTTTTGGTGCGCGGACTGCGCGGCAAGGCCCGACCGGAACACGTCATCGAATGTCTGCTGAACCGTAAAGTTGATGGTTCCGGTAACGTCCACATTGAGCGTCGCGCCGGCCAGCGATACGCTTTCCAGTGGAATAGTTTTTGACGAGACTTCATCAACCCAGCCGATATCGAACGTATCGGCGCCGATTGTCTCAGACGGAGTTGCGCTGGTGAGCGTGAGAAAATACTTGGTTGACTCGACGGTTGCGGACGTTCCTGGCCCGGTCACTACCTCAGTTTGGGCGAACCCATCCGGGTCGGTGCCAACCAGCGTCACGGTCTTTCCAGCATGATCCGTAACGGAGTCATTCCGAATGCTGACCTGGTGCGCCAGCCCATCACCGGAGCTGTTCGCGGTCAGCGTGAACGCGGCGCCCGTGACGTTGGAGGCGAAGCCCGTCAAGCTGACGTTTGCCGGGTCAATGTCAAATTCCTTGAAGCGCATAGCGGCCTCTTTTCGTCATGTGCAAAAGTTTGGTCTCGCCGCCGAGCCGAAGCCCGGCGACGAAATACCAAATCTCAGCTTAGGTGTTGTCGAACAGCGTACCGACCGCGATGACAGTGCCGACCTCATCGGCGCCGGCAATGTAGTTCTTGGCAGCGTAGACCTTCGACGCAATCGGGATGGCGACGTTCGCCGCGGCGTCGGCGGTCTTCATGTCATTTCCGACGATGCTGCCGCTCGATGCGGTTCCGGTCGTGATCACGAGGACGCCAACGGAACCATCGGTCTGGCCCGTTTGGACGAAGTTTCCGCGAACATCGATGCCCAGGAGTTCCGCGGCACCAGCCGTCAGAAGTCCGGCAGCAGCCGCAGCGTGGACAACATAGTTGTTGTAGAACTTCAGGTCGTTGTGGGCCGCCGCGGTGACACACAGCGCAAGCTGACCGGCATCTGCGGTGCGCAGATAGTTGCGCTCCCACCGACAGCCGTCCGAGATATTCGCGGCGCCGAGGGTGTAGCCATTGATGAAGTTGAACGTCGAGGAAGCGCGGAACTCAATATCGAGATACATCGAGTTCTGGGCCGCAGTCGCGTGCAGAACCGCAGTGACGACATCGCCAATGCCCGCCGTCCAGCGGAAGTTCTGCCATTTGCAGTTGGCGGCCGTGACGTTGATACGGGAGTCGGTCGCCCCGAAGGTAAGCGTTGGCTTGTTCGAGCCATCGCCAAGGCCGATGATCGACACCCCGGCGACATCACACGCGATGCTCGATACGGTGACGGCCTCGGTATGGCCGGGCATACAATAGATCACGTCGCCCTGACTCGCCGTACAGCGGCCGATCGCATAGTCAATCGTCGCAAAGGGCTTATCGCGCGTGCCCTTGTTGCCGTTCGAGCCGGTGACTGAGTTGACCCAGTAGACATTGCCCGCGAAGTCCGCGAGCACGGGACGGCCACCGATCATAACGCCGGGGCCGAAACCGCTAGGATAGCTTGAGAGCTGATTAAGAGCCATGATGGCCTCCGCTTCGACCCGTTAGGGCCTTGTTTGGATTTCCGAAGGTGAGGAATGAAAAAGGGCGGCCATTGCTGACCGCCCCAGGTGTTCTGCGTCTCCTAACAAGCCGCAGACGGGAGGATTTAGACGCCAGCCGACCCGAACAGGGTCAGCCAGTCAGTCCAGCCCACCGAGAAACGCATCGTGGCCTTCGCCTTCGCGTTCTCGGTGTCGAAGTCGTTGTCGCGGGTGAACTCAAGGGCGCGACGCTCGAACATGGTGAGGCCGTTCGGGCAGTCGGTCTTGACGAACCAAGCGTCGGTGTCCGTGAGGTAGTGGTTGCAGACCGGCTTGACGCCGACCAACCGCACCGCATTGACAGCGTTGTTCGCCGTTCCCGGCGTCAGCTCGGACTTGAGCACCCGCGCCACATCGAACTGGATGTTGACGGGGTGGATCAGCTTCATGGGCTTCAGATTGATGAGCAGGCCGCGGTCGTTCTTGGCCTGGCCGATCTGAATAACCATGTCCTCCAGCGCCGCTTCGGAGAAGTCCGCCGCGGTCAAGAGGTTCGACTGATCTCCGCTCAGGGTCGGGTGATCGCTCGCGACCAGAACCTTGCCGTCGCCGCCGGTATAGCCGGAGGTGAACGCGCGGTTCAGGACGTTGGCAGATACCGTCTCCTTGGTCTGCCGCATCGAGAACGCAAGCCGCTTGATGCGGCGACGGCTGACGATCTCATAGAGATTGTCCTCCATCTCTTCCTGCGTGACGATGTAGCCCGAGCCCCAGACGTTGTGGGTGTACCGCTTGGTGTACCCCTGCGACTCGGAATCGTAGTTGACGGGCTGACCCTCGGACTTGAGCGGAGCGAGCCCAAAGCCCGTAACCTTCGTGTCCTCTTCGTAGTTCTTCGAGGATTTCTCGATCTCGTAGATTTCGCGGAACTCCTCCGGGTGCTCCTTGTACTGAGCGCCGAAGAACGCGTGCATCCCCTCCCAAAGTGCTTTGGGGTGGTTGCCGGTAGTGATGACTCCAGCCATGGTGTGACCTCCTTAAACCGGGGTTACGTTGCCGGCGTCGGTCACGTTGCCGAGCTGGTGGTTGTTGATGGTGACTTCCCAAACCGCGTAGGTGCCGATGGCATTGTTCGGCTTCGGGGAAAGTCGGTTGAGGTAGCACTGGAACGTCGCCGTGGTGTTCGGGGCCGTTGCAGTATCGATCACCCAGGTCGAGCGGCCGGTGACGGTCGAGGCCGTGCCCGATCCAAGATTGACAAGCTGACCGACATCGGTGCCCGCCAGAGCGGTGCCGCCGGCATCCTCCTGAACCTCAAAGACGAGGCCGGGATCGTCCGCGACGGCGATGACCCGATCCGTGGAGGTCTCACGGTAGGTGAGGCTGTCACGGTTGGTCGGGAGCACGGCGACGCAAACGCCAGTGATCGGATCGCCCGCGCCGGGCAATGCGATCTGGCACCCCGGAAGCGCGCCGGCTTGGAAGCCGGAGATTTCCGTGGTGTTGGTGGCACCGTTGTTGATGACCGGATCGCCAGGGGCAATGACGCCCGTGGCGCCGGTCGCGAAGTAGAAGTTGACAGCCCCGTTATAGGCTCGTCCGTCCTTATGTCGGACAGGACGCAACCCAAAGGGCGCGTTAGAATTGGCCATGAAGTTGGCCCTCCTGAATGGTTGAAACTAGGGGTGAGGTCGCCTTAGCGACCGTTCACGATGTTCCTGCCGCCCGGCGTATAGCTTTTGTCAGCTTCGCCACCGATCCCCTCGGGGCTCGGCAAAGGACCGCGACGCATCGCTTCGTCGCGCTCGTCCAGGGCTTTCTTCTTTTCCATCTGATCGGCGTCGTAGTATTCCTTCGGCTTCCTCAGAAGAACGGCGCGTTCGCCGGTATAGGAATCGACTGCTCGCTCTGAAACGCTTTGCCCCAGGCCAACACCATCCATGCCGGGCGCAGGGTCCCAGTCATCGAGCTTGGTGAGGCTGTGAACGCGGCCGGGCCGATCGTTGACCCAGCGATATTCAAAGTTCGGGTCTTTCATCTGCTCAGGAATGTGGAGCTTCAGGTTTCGCTCTGGCCCCATGCCCTCACGGCGGCGGCGCGTCTGTTGCACCTCCGCTTGGCGGGGATTGGGGGTCTCTGCTGCCGCCCGCGCGTCCCGTTCGGCATTAGTTGGCCGACCCGGCTTGCGGGGCTCAGGGGTGTAGGTGTCGCTCATTTCATGTCTCCAAAATACTGCGTGGCGTAGCGCTCACGGGCCTGAGCCAAATTCTTTTCGGGCGTTTCGCCAGCGTCGAGGAACAGCTTGTCCTCTTTGATGAACTTGTCGGCCGCGGCCTTGGCCTCCGCCGGAAGCTTCGAGAACTTGGAGCCACCATTCCCACCGCCCAGACGCGAGCCGCCCTCTACAGGAGAGCCCTTGCGGCGCGGAGGATCATCCTCGTCCTGCTCATCCCCTTCATCAGCAAAGTGCTCGGGGAACCGCTTCTTGACGTATTCGCGGACCTCATCGAGGTTCTGACGCAGCGTCAGCCCCTTCTTCTCCCGCAGCAGCTTCATGTGCCGGGCCTGGGCAACCGCGTTCAGTTCCTCATCGCTGTTGAACCAGGTGTTTTCAGCCAGCCACCCGTCAAGGACTTCCTTGACCTCGCGGGGCATCTCGGCGGTCTTGCGTTCGTCCTTTTTGCCGCCACTGTCGGCGTCGTTTTCCTTCAGGCGGTCGTCAATCGCCTTCAGGGACTCGCGCTCAGCCTTGTCCGCCTCGCGGTAGGCAACCTTGTCGCCAACCTCAACCGCCGCCTCTTTAGCGGCCGTGTACTGGTTCGTGATCTGCAATCGCTGCTGTTCGAGCGCCACATTCGACATGCGCTCGATGCGCTTGATGGTGTCGCGGTGGTCATTGCGCATCTGCTCCATTTCGGAGCGGAGCGCGGCAGCCTCTTCCTTTGCCTTCTTGGCGTCGGCGCGCACGATCGGGAGTATCTTCTCGCCGCGGCGCAGAAATTCAGTTGCGGAATGGAACCCACCCTTCGGCGGATCACCCTTCCATTCAGCCTCCGGCTTCCAGCCCATCTCACGGGCGAGAGCTACGGTCTCCGGGGCGTCTTCACCTGCGTCTTGGTGTTCGGCGCCCTGATCGCCCTGCGTGGTGTCGGTCATGACAGCACCGCCGCAATGTCCTTGTCGTTCACTAGGCGGTAGTCCTTGCCGTCCTTCAGGCTCTTGACGACGGCGCCGGCATATTTGGCAAACAACACGCGGTCCCCAACAGTTGGCGGGGCAGCGCCGGCCGCCTCCCATTCCTCCTGCTTCGCGTAGGTGAAGGCGAGCGGCGAGACCGCCACCAACGTGCCCTCCATCTGGGCAAACTGGTCGCGCTCCTTGGTCGAGTCCGGCAGGTAGATGCTGCCGATCTTGTCGCCAACTTCCTTCGGGGCTATCAAAACCTTGAACTCGGTTGGCAAAATTCCAGTCTCATTCGTCTTCGTCATTGATGTCCTCAAGTTTCAAATCTGCCAGGTCGCTAGTGACCTGTGCTCGGGCTCGGAGGTCGGCCAATAGCAAGGGATCGGGGTTGCCCCCTTCCCATGACACGGCCAACCATTTCGCTTTGGTCTCTTCGCTCAGTCTCTTGAGCGCATGGATCATCTGTTCAGTGACGGGGTGAGCCAACCACTGGTCGAAGTCTTCCTGCTCAAATTTCATCGCTTCTGCCGCAAGAGCCATTGCAGCCAGTTTGTCTGCTCTGGCGTTGGCGTAATACTTGGGTCGCCTGAATAGGCGCGGGCCGCGATTGTCTCGCGCATCGCGCCTTCATTGTTCTCGTATGGCGTACCTTGGAAGGCCGCTCGCTGCTGTGGCGTAACGCCGAAACCGGGGGTAACAGCACGGTCGCGGATTAGAAGACGAAGCGCCTCATTCCTTGCAACCGCATCACGATTAACGTCCGGTGGCGAGTGCGGATTGAGCACAACATGACCAGACTCGGATGCCATGCCAGCGACATTTGGGTTCTGCTGGAAATATGATTGCTCTCCACCATAGAGTTTCTGGCGAACGAGGTATCCAAGCATCCCACCTTGCGAGCCCGGCATCATGGTCGCCGGTGGTTGCTGCTGCGGCAGATAGCTCTTCAGGCGGCCGTAAACGTCGCTCACTTGGTTGCCTGCTTAACCTTCGCCTTGTCGCTCTCAAACTTCCGCTCGTTGTTCCTGGCCGCCTCTTGCAGATGTCCGGCCTCAAACGTGGCGTCGATATCCTGCTGACGATCGGCGCGCTGTGCCTGATCTGCGGCACCCACCACCTCAAGCTCCAATCCGGCCTTGTCCATTACCTGTTTGTGCTGCTGATCGTCGGCTCGCAACGTCAGGTCAGCCTCTTTCATCATGGCGGCGTGCTGCGCGTCGTCGTCAAGAAGGTCGGTCTTGGCGCGCGTCTCGTCAGCCTTGGCCTTGTTCAGGTCGGCCGTTGACATATCCTTCTCGACCTTGGCCATCAGATCAGGCGGCGGGCCCGCCTGCTTCGCCAGCAGCTTCTGGGGCTCTTCGATGCCCAGCGAGTCGTAGACGCGCTTCAGCGCCTCCTGCGGGTCCTGGGCGGCGCCTAGAGGGCTGGCCGCGATTTGGAGCAGCACGTTAGCCCGCGCCGTCCGCTGCATGTCCGTCACCATCTTCGGGTCGGCTACGGGCATGATGTCCATGGATGCGATGTCGTAGTCCGACTTCGCAACGGCCTGCTGCTGGTCGTGGAAGGTGAAATACTCCTGATCGTTGATGTGCTGGGCATTCAGCTTGAACAGCAGTTTGAACTCATCCCGCATGGCGCGATAGACGCGCTTGTAGATCGCGGTGAAGACCTTCAGCCCCTGCTCGATCATGGCAAGGGTCGTGGTCGCGGTCTGGACACCCTTGTCGCCGGTATCCCCGGTCAGGATGTCCTTGACCGCCGTAATGTCACGGGCGGACTCGATCAGCATCCCAAGAAGATTGAACAGGACGGCGGACGGACCTTGGAACTGGTGGTTATAGATTTGGGCTCGCAGATCTCCGTTGGTCGCAACCTGTTCGTAGTGGCCGGGCCGAACCTTGATGTTGTTCTTCTTCAGTCTGACGCCAGAGCCGATGAACCCACCGCCCGCGTTCTGGAGGTGGCCGGCGTCGAGCATCTGGTTGATCGTGGTGTCGATCGACTCGCCGATGCTCTCCAGGAGCTTTCCGAAGCCGATGTCGTAGAACCCGCCCTTCGGATCGGGGATGAACGAGTATTTGACGAAGTAGTGGCCCTTGGGAATGCGGGTGATCTTCTTGCCGTCGTCCTTGATGTCCTCGACGCGGTAGTTCGCGACGATCCTGGCGACCTTGCAGTCGTCCTTATGGACCGTGACGATGTACGGCTCTTTGTAGCCATCCCCATCCAGATCAAGGAACTTGTGCTGCTCCAGGAAGCAATGCGGCGCGTCCTCGTCGCCATCGCCTTCACTGGCTGGCGCCTCATAGTCATGCTCGCAGAACGTGCCGCTACGCTTGCGCTCCTCGATCTCCTGCGGGTACAGGAAAATCTCATGAGTGACGCGCGGCGCCTCTTCAAGGCTGCGGACCTTGTTGTTGACGACAAGGTGGATGGCCGTGACCATCTCGGCCTTGTTCCGACCAAGTTCCTCCGAGCGCCAGACCTTGCGGAAGGCGCAGCCAACGATTGGCAAGTGGTGCAGCAGAACGTCGGTGTCCTCCTCCCATTCCTCCATCTCGCACAGGAGCTGATAGCTCATGTGCGCCGATACGCGATCGGCCTTGGCGCGCTTGGCGCCGGGCTGAACTTGCCATTGCTGTTGCGGCGGCTGCCCTTCCATTCCGGGCTGCATCTGCCCAGCCATCTCAGGCGGGACTTGGCCTTCCTGTGGCTGACCGCCCATGCCCGGCGGCGTCATGGCCGTCGAGCCCATCATTTGACCCGGCCCACCCATAGCAGGCGGCGTAATGCCGGGTTGTGGAAGCGGTATGCCGTTGTCGTTGCCCATCACCTGGGCTTTGACGACGCGATTACCGTCCACAATCGCAGGATAGGCACGCGCCCCGAACTGAAGGGCCGCGACTGTGACCAGCGGGTATTTGATGTTGGCTGCACCCTCGAACGGGTAGTTCTTGGGCTTCCTGACCTGGAGCGCGATGTCCATGGCCCGCTCGGCCGACTGTTCCCATTCCTCACGGGATTTCTTGTCGATCTTGTATTCGCGCTCTACGTCCTGGCCGATCTTCTCCAGTTCGGAATCTTCAAGGTCTTCCGCGATGTTGGGCGATGTCTCGAACTCCAGCAGCTTGGTCAGCGTACTGGCGAGCGCAGGCGTCCTCGTTCGCTTGCCATCCGATGATCTGGCAGGCGCGGGATAACCGTAGGCCATTGACTAGTTCCAGACCGGCACAAGGCGCGATTGTATACGCCAGCCAAAGCCAAGGGGCAGCGTCGAGGCGTGGCCGTAACACTCGGAGAACAGCGGCTCATCCCATGGCGCCCTCAGGATCAGCCGCCATCGGCCAATGCCGAGCCACCACACGCCAAAATCTTTGTTGGCTGACCAAGAGAGCATCAATACCCCGTCACGCTTGAACGGCCGCGCTGCTGCAAGCGGTCTTCCAGTTCTTCCATGGCCGCAGGCTCAACGCTCGCCAGCATCATCCCGGTCATGATCAGGTAGCGCATGGCGTCCATCGCGTGGTCGTTCTCTTTGACAATCTTGCCGTTCTCGTCCCTGCGGTAGATGCGCAGTTCCGTGATCGTATTGCGGAGCGTCTTGAATATCTTGAGGCGGCCAGATGCCAAGCGCTGGTAGCAGGCCATGAGCCCCGCCTCGACCGAGTTGTCGGCCGGGTGCAGATTGAGCCCTAGCGCCTGGTACTCGCCGATGAGAGTCGTACCGTCTTTCTGGTTCGCCCCTGCGCTTGCAGGATCGATCGCACCTGACATCCAATCGCCCCGCGCCTTAATCGCATCAGCATGGACGCTGGGGGGCTGCTGGCCGGCGTAGTGCTCGGAGTAGAGATAGACCGTATCGCTATCACGGTCCCATGCACCCCAGATACCCGCTGTTCTGTTCCATCCAACGTCAAGACCGTAAGCACGCGGCCAGAACTGGGGGATCTGAAACGGGTCAACGATGACGGCCGATTCAGCCACCGGGTAGATTTGACCCGCGCCCAGAACCGGGATGCCCTTTGTGCGAGCGTCCCTCTGGTGTGGAGGGATTGAGTCAAGGAGCTTGTCCTTCTGGTCCTTCGAGAGGTGCGGAACGTCGTCCCACTCGATTTGCTGGGCGTATCGGCTCACGAAACCTCCGGTGCCATCTCAGGCAGGAACCGCAACACGATCTGCGACAGGCCACTCAATGGCGTGAACGTCCCGAGCATGATCCCGTCCGTCGTCATCAGCCGCAGCATCATCTCGTCGTAAACATCAGCCGGCGGCTCCTCGTCGCACCAGCAAACATGCTTCGCGGTGCCCTGGAACTTCTTCCGCCCCTGATCGTATGACTTGAACCCAACCAGTGAGACGCCGCCCGACTTGTGCCGGATGCGCCCCGTGTCCATTGCCCCGGCAACACCAGCGCGCTTGGTCGGTTCACCGATTATATTCGCCGCCGGTAGCAACCCAGTCCCAAGGTCACCAAGCGGCCCCATCAAAGCCTGCTGGACGATATCTCGCGTCGTTTCCGACGTGTCGCCAGCAGCCCATGCCTCAATCGGGCTATCGAACCGCCGCCCATCCCACCAATCGGGATACTCACCCGTCAGGTGCAGCGTGGTCTCGTAACCGCCTATGCCCCAAGTTTTGCCGACGCGGTTTGCTGCGATGCAAGCCCGCTCCATGTACGTGGAGCCAGCACGAAAAAAAGCCAGATGCTTAGCGTATAGCTCACGCCTAAGCGGTCCCGTGGCCGGGTACAGTTGGAATAGCTTCGTCTCCTTGAGAACCTGTTCCCGTTCCTCCAGAAGGCTCAGCAGCTCTTCCTTCTCCTCGATCGCCAAGGAGCTGATTAATGCGGGCGTCAATCTGGTCGATATGTCGCTTGGAAGTAACATCCTCTGACCTATCCACAAACATGCCCAGCTCCTTGCCGAGCAGTTCGAGACTGCGGTTTGCGCCCGAGCTGTCAAACACAAAAGCCGGCGCCATCATTCCGGCAGGAGTTTCAACCATCACAGGCTCACCCTTGCGGTTAAGCACTGGCTTGGCTTGCAGCGCCCGCTCAGCGACCGTTGTCAGCCGCTCAATAACCCACTCCTTAGTCAGCCCAGCGCGCTCTACAGCCTCCGCTGTGGCTTGGGCGTGTATCTGTTCACGCTCCTGGAGTAGTTCAGCCACTCGGATTGAAATGCTTTGGTCCTGCTTTAGTGTTGTCGCGTTGCCGCGGTTTGGTTTGTAACCCGCAAGCTCATAGGCCTCTGATGCTGAGGTGCCCTTAGCCAGTTCCTGAGCGAAGCGCTCGTGACGGGGATTGCTGAGAACGGGCATCAGCGATGATGTGTGGGCCGCTTGGCGGGAGCCTTGTGAAGCGCTGGTTTGTCGGCGGGCTTATGGACAGTGGCAGCCGGTGGCTGTGGTTCTGGGGCGGCCGGCTCATCAGCCTTATCCGGCTCGACCTTGATCTTGTTGCTGGGAACGAAACCTGCGTAGCGCGAGGTTCGCACCCACATCCAGCCGGCGTCGCAGCCAATGATCTCCACCTGATCGCCGATATTGAGCGGTTGTTCAGTATGATCCCCGGAAGGGGACGAGCGGAGACCGTATGCCGTAATTACCGTTCCGGTTTGCATTGTCGTCTCCTCTGGTTGTTGGTCAGCACTTCTTGCACTTCTTCCGCTTTGCCTTGGCCTTTACCTTGATGGTCTTGGTGGGCTTGCGTTTGAGGGTGTTGATGGTGGAGGTCATTCAATTCACGATGGGTTGGAGGTCGGGGCTTCCGTCAGTAGCGGTCATCGGGAAGCCCCATTAGCCCAACTAGGCGGCGAGCTTGGAGCGGAGCGCGTAGCCTTCGAGCGCCCAAATCTTGCTGCGTGCATTGTCGCGGGCGATCTTGTGGCCGATCGCCTCGTCGTAGTTCTCAGGGCTGGCGCACGCACTCTCGCCAACCAACAGGAAGCCGTTCTTCAGCCGAAGGACGCAGATGGTCAGCGTCGAAAGCGCATCGGCGCCGGGGCAGTCCTTGAACATCACGGATGCGCGCCCGCTGTATTCAGCGACGATCTGGTCGTCGATGTGCTGCGGGTTGAGGCGCGGCGCGTTGAGGTTCTTGGCCTGAATTTCTTTCTCGATAGCCTGTTCATCGTGTTTCATCGGTTCTTCCTCTAGGGGGTTTCGGGGAGGCGCATACGCTGACGTTGGGTGACCGCACTGACGGAACGGTTACGGGGTTCTATCGTGAACCAAACTAAGGGGGTGGGCCGCCCTCCCACATCCGGGAGTCGGGGGACAGAATGCTAAGAGAGCGGCCCGTCCAGCGCGGCACGACGGGGAGGAGGAGGGCTGGCGCCGGAAATGCAAAGCGCCCGCGACGGGGGTTCCGTGCGGGCGCAGCAAATCACTCTGGGAACAATTTACGCAAATAGCGGCCCGCTTGTCAAATTGAGGGGTTAAATCGTGTTCACTCCGAATCAGCCGCAGCGATAGCGCGGTCCAGCAAATAGCGAAGATCGCGCAATTCCTCGACCGACATGGTGTGCGACACGACCGGGCAACTATCATTCCACCCGGCCACGCAGGACACCTCGCACCCGTGGCCGTAGTCGTGCATCTTCGCACCATCGCGGCTCACTGTTACGGTCAGGCGCCCCATGGTTTTCCCGTAGGTCATGCGACGGCCGCCCTCCTGAACGTCATTCCAGCGTTCAACCGCCACCGATCCCCATCCCTGCCATGAGCCCACCCTGCCCTTGCAGCATAGTCCCGAAGGCCGCGGACGGTCGCATTCCTGATCCGCTCATGGCCGAAGCCAAGGTCTGAGGCGGTCTCCCGGAAGGGGCGCTGATCGATCACGGCAGCAATCACGATCTGCAACGTAGGGTCAAATCGCTTCGCCATCATGGACCAGTGACACGCCCATGCCTGATAGCGTCGAACCTTGAGCGCCAGCGCCTCTGGCCAGTCCGAGGGCTTTCCGGGGTCCGTGCGCTCGTAGTTCATCGGCTTGAACATCATCCCGCCCGAGATCGCAAAGAACGCAGCCTCGATCTCCTGTGAGGCTTCCAGCTCATGGCTACCAAACTTCTCACCGTCCACGGGTTTCTTGGCGCCCTTAACGCCGCGTTCCCATTGCGCGGACTCGAACATGAGCTGCATCAACGGGCTGTGCGATTGCTTGACGACGGTGGCGCCCGTCGCCCCTGTTCCCGATCCAAGCTCTGCCTGGCGCAGGAAGTTGGTCATTCGGCCATAGGTGAGCGGCCGCTGTGTTTTCGTCACCATTCCTACCCCAGTGCTGTGCATGGTGGTTATCCTTCTGCCGCCGTGCGTTGCGCCTTACGTGCCTCAATATCCGCCATGACGCGCTGCGCGTGTTTGCCGTCCGGCGGGGCCATGTTCTCCAGCGGCCCGAGATCAGCAGCGCGCATCCACTGTGGATATTGTTCGCCCTGCTCTGGTGGTTCCTGGCGCGGCGGCGCTGGCGGCTCCACTGTTGCCTCAAGCAGTGCCGTTACCGTGCTCAGGGCTTTCCGATGGTGCTTCACGACACCGGCCACGACCTCGAATATCTGCCCGTCGTTCGGGGGCCAGCGCGCATCGAGCGGCGGATTCGTCACAGCCCTCCGCTGCGCTATCGCCATGCAGCCTTCCGCGATTGCCCACAGCGGAAACTCACGAAGCACCCGCCGCGTCACCTCGACGGTGAAGGCAACGTCCTCGCCCTGCTGGCGCATCGAGCGGAACCCATTGAACATGGCCGCAATTTCAGCGTCCACAAGTCCCTCCTGATCGCGGCTGAACGGGATCAAGCCGGCCGACAGCGCAGCCGCCCTCGCCTCCAGTTTTCCCCGCTCGCTCACGGTCAAAGCGCGACGAACCTGTCTCGGCCCAAGCGCCGATTGCCATGCGCTGAACAGTCGGTTCGGCATTTCAACATCAGTCTCCCGATCGAACCATGCCGGCGCAATTTCAGCCCCCCGTTTGGCCGGAACGTTGGAAGGCGAAGGCTGCGAAGCCTTTGCCACCTCCAGAACGCGCATCGCGGCGTTGCCGATGTTCGCCATTGATCGTCTCCTGCTGCGGTGTTTCGACTTTCGGTAGCGGGGCCTGATGCTGCGCTTGAGCGCGAGCAAGGGGCTTTTCAAGGTATTTGAAATGTTCGATCGGGCCGTCGCGCTTCATCGCAACAGCGCGCGTCTCCGCGATCATGACCTCGGGAAGCCAGCCCTCGTTCAGGCACTTTTGGACCCACAACGGAGATCCGCACCAACCGGGAGGCCAGTGGTCTAGCGTGGGGTGTCCGCAGATGACGCCAAGCTCGGTCGCTATCTCGAAAGCCTTTGGCGAAATCGAGCCCGCGCGCCTACCACCACCACTAATCTTTTCTGTCTTTGTATCTGTCTTTGTATCTGTCTCTGTCTCTGGTGAGTTACCGTGACGTTGCTGTAACGTTACAGCGTCGTTACATCCATCAGGTGTAACGCTCCCGCCGTCATCTCCAGCGTTACCGTCGTCCCGTTGGCGCTCTCGATACGCACGTACTCGCTCTGCTGATCGATCCGACTTGAACTGACGGTCACCCCACTTCGCCACACGACCATCGTGAACCCGGCCAAGTTCGACAAGGCCGTCCACAATGCTCCGAATGTCAGCCTCGTCCGCTCGAAGAAAGTAGGCGACCTCGGCGGCGTCCAGATTATATTTTCCTTCATCATTTATCTCCGCGGCGCTCTCAAGGATGGCGCCCCATACCCAAATCACCCGCTCAACGGGCTGCTTCGCTCGCAAGGCCGCGCTGACGAGCTTATCGTCGCGCGACATCCCGGCGTAATGGCGAAACCAACGGCTCACGGCGTGCGCTCCTGGTCATGGTTTTTGTTCTCACGCAGGACGCTACAAACGCTTACAAACAGGGATAGATCGTCACGTTCACCGCACGTATGGACGGCTCCCAGCTCAGGTTGATCGCTCGGACGTGCTTCTTGCTGTCGCCCTCGATGATCTTATGGGCGACTAAAAGGTCCACGATCGGCTTGGTATTGTTGTCAAGGTCGTTACGGCACGCCTCGCTCACCGCGATATCGACTTTCACGCGGCCCTTCATCGGCCTTGCGCGTTGCGCGTTCAGCTCCCACCCCGCCTCCATTCGCCATGCCTTGTACTCAGGCGAGATGAACCGGCGCCCGCCCTTCCCTGTTGGGAAAAGGTTGTTCGCGCTCGGCGGCAGAGGAAGTGTGAAGGCGACGGTCATTCGGCTTGCGCTGCCTCCTGCCGGCGGCGAAGGAGCGCGCCTAGGTTTTCTTCGATCTTCGCAATGTCGGCGCTCATCTGCTCATCCGTGAGCATCCGTGCCCTGATCTTCTCCACCCCATGCATTGCCGAGGTATGGTCGCGGTGAAAAGCTTGGCCGATCGCCGGCCAGGATCGTGATGTCAGCTTGCGACACAGAAAGAACGCGATCTGCCGCGCCGTGTAGACGGACGCCCTCCCCTTCGTCGGCTGGTCAAGTTCTGCGTCCGTGACGCCGTAGTATTCCCGGACCTCGCGCCGGATGTCGGCCAGCATGACGAACCTTGGCCCCACTATTGGGCTCTCATCATGCAAACCGACGATGTGCATAATTTTGGAAATCTTGCGCTCAAGAGCACAGAAACGCTCGGTTAGAGCCAACAACTCGTCGGCCGTAACTTCCACAGGTTTCTTTTCGGTAGGCGGCGGAGGCGCGACCTCTACCTCACGGATGACCTCGATCAGCCGCGGAGGGTGGTGGACCGCAACTGGCGTATGACTCGCAAACTTCGCCCTCAACACTGCGCTACGCAAACCGTCCATGACGCTCCCCTTTGTTCTGCTGTTCTGCACTCATGCAACGACATTAGTGGTCTCCCCGATTAGTTTTTCAGGTGTTGGAACATCGCGTCGTTGGTGTTGCGTATGGCCGCTGCAAAGTCTCGCAGAGCTTGCTCTGCTGACATCCCGTCAGGGACGATCATCGCAGTGGTCTCAGCCTGACAGGCGATGGCCTCGGCCATCTTGTGCATGGCCTTTAGTGTGTCTGTGCCGATGGCGGCGCGGACTTCATCAAGTGTAATTTCCTTGCTCATTTCATCGACTCCAATGCCTGTAGCGCGAGCTGGAAGTTCGCCCACCATTCCGGTGGGTCGTCGCGCATGACCCGCTTGAGATAGCGATAGCCCTCCTTGTCGCGGAGGATCGCAAACACAGCGGATGACGGCGCCTCGATGTCGGCGCACCACGAACGACAGGTCCGACTAGGCCGCCCTGTGTATTGCTCGACAGCAGCCGGCGCTTTGACCGTCCACACGTCATTGGCAAACAACGCGAAATCGTGTTGCGGCAAGATGTTGCCGCGATCACTTGCCCTTGGATTATCGGGGCTTGATCCTGCCGCGCCGTTTGTTGCTGCAATTTCCTCACCGCTTAGACTCCCGTGCATGTCGAACCCCCCGCACTCACATTGGCTACACATTGGCGACGCAGCCCGCGCCGTCGTCGAAAAACTAAGCCCCAAACAACAGAACGATCCCCAGCAACAGCAGAGCAATGGCGATACCTGCAAAGGCAGATCCGACGTTGCTCATGCTGCCCTCCCTGTTCCCGTGCGGGACGTGGGCTCACCGATTGCCACTGTTGTGCGTTCGGGATCGGTGGGCCTTTCGCCGTATCCGAGGAACCAGTCGAGCGCGGCAAGCTTGCCTTCCGTGACTGGATCAGTGTTGGTCTCGACGCCGTGCGACGCGCTCAGAGAAGCGCAAGCGGAGGGAGGGTCCGCCCTTGGCAGGCACACGGCGTCGAGGTCTTGGGGCGTCGTTGTTGTCATGCGCCCGAACCGCTATCGGATGTGGAGATGGTCGCTGTGAGGGCTTCCCAATATTTGCAGGCCGGCGCTTTCGCGAGAACGTCAGAGCCGCGACCTCCGGTCCAGCGCGCACGACTGAGGAGGCACTTGAGATACGTGCCGCCCATGCGCTTGCGGATCATGTGCTTGCAGGAGCCGCACGTCTCACCCTCAGGGCCGGTGCCGGGATGATAGAAATAGCCACGCGGTTCGACGTAGTGTTTGCCGCGCTGTTGCGCCGTGACGACCTCACCGCCGAGTGTTGTGAACGTGAGCTGCTTGCTCATCGCAGCGCCACCAAATCGTTGGGCACTAAACGTGAATGCGCCGCGCAACGCGCCGGCAGTTGTCCCAAAATCTTCTGAGGATAGGAGATGGTTAGAATGCACCTACGGCATGATGCGAAGATCACACTCGTTTTGGCCTGCGCCTTCGCAGTGGTGCTGATCGTGTATGGGCTATACCGAGCCCTGATGGGCTGATGAACGCTTACCGGCGCAACGACCGATGATTGTTCCGAAGGCAAGATGTCACATACGTACTTTTCAACGTTATCCACAGGGTGGGTTTGAACGTGAGGATAGCGTCTTAAATCTGTATAAAATCGACCATTTCTTTTGCGGGAGTCCCGGCATAGTTGCGTGTGATCAAAAAAAACCACACTGCCGGGAGCTTCATCATGGACGAACTGACCGCCAAGTCCCCGATCGACACCGGAATAGCACCGGAGATTTACGCCGACGATCTGGGGGACATCCAGATCATGGAGCACAACGTCTGCTGGGTTTCCGTTCGGCAGCACCAGGGCGAGCGCGTCGTCGTCGTGAAGGTGATTACGCCGATGAGCGCGGTGCCGAGCATCGCAGCGCAGATGATGGCGGCGTTTGCCACGCACCTGACGCGGCGCGCAAAGGACGGCCTCGCCACCATCGCAAGCTTTGTGCACTGAGGTCATGCCAACACCCGCGGCTTCCAGACGCTGAAGTTGCAGGTGTTGGATTGGTTGAACCGCGTGTTGCCGCCGAACTTGGAGGCCAGTTGCGTCTTGGTTCCGACGCGCGAGAAAATGTTGAACTTCTTGAGCCGATTGATGGTAGTTTGCATCTGGCAGCGCCAGCCCATCGCAGCGTGAATTTCGGCCCAACTCTTGCCGTCCTGCGCCATGTGACGAGCCATCCGAAGCTCCGCGCTTGTCGGCTCGTGGTGGCCGTGAAGCGCGCGGGCCATCCGCAGTGTCTTACCGCTGGCAAGCGTCATGCCGCCCGAGGAATCCACGTCGCGACGAGGCGGGTTTCTCATTCGGCGGGCTCCCGTTGAAAACCAGCCGCCTCGGCCTTCGACAGGCCCGTTTTCTCAACGATGAGATCGATTGCGCCCCTACGCGGGGCGCGCTTGTAGTTCTCCCAGCGCGAGATGGTTGGCGCCGGAACGCCGATCTGTTTGGCAAGCTCCTCAAGCGTGAGGTTCCTGCTTTCGCGGTACTGCTTGAGTGGGTGGGTAGCGTCCATTTCCGATGGTTACCATAATGGAAACCATGGCGCAAGGGGAAGTTTCCACTTTGGCAGACGATTTATGGCCCATGACCAGTTACCATACTGGCAATGCCGCCTAGAATCGGACCCAGACGCCCCGTTCGTGTCTTTCTCGCCGAGTGGCGGGATTGGAAGGACTTGACCCTTGAACAGCTCGGGGGGCGGTTTGAGCCCCCTGTGGACAAGGGGACGGTCTCCCGGTGGGAGAACGCCAAGCCTGGCCACCTCACCCTTGGCGTCATAGCGGCTTACGCAGAGGCCATAGAGCGCCCTGTGGCCGATCTGTACCGATTGCCCCCGCCGAAGGATAAGCCCGCCCTGCCCAGCCTGGACGCGATTGCGGGGCAAATGGGTGAAGGGGTCCACGAGGCGACCCTCGATTTCCTCGCCGCCACCGCCAAAGCCCGCCGCGCTCGCTGAGTCGCAACAGTGGTAACTCACTGACGCCATTGGCGTATCAAAATAGTTTCCACTAAGGCAACTTTTCTCTTGCGTCTGGTTTCCATTATGGTAACGTCCCCCATCGAACAAGGGGAACGACATGGACATCGACAGCCACCTCATCGAGGCCCGCGCCAACGACGGCACCCTGTATTTCGCGGAAGTCGAGCCGGGCCTGACGTTCGCACAAGCGGTTGCCCTGATCATGTCGGGCAACGTGACCCATCCGGTTTCCGTCCTGTCGTTTAACCCTGTCGAGGGTTGGTGCAGGGACGTGACTGAGGATGCGGCCCGCGAACTGGCGAACAACTCCAGAGGCGAGGTCATCACGACCGACGCCATCGAGTTCATCGAGCGCCACGCCGGGTTCGACATTGCGAACGAGGTTCGCCTGTATGCCGAGGTGGCGTGATGCGCACCAACGTCTCACTCGAACATCAAGAGCGGATGCTGGCGCACCTCGAAAAGCAGGTGCGAACGGTGGCTCAGTCTTTCGAGAAGGTGCGCGCGGGTTTCTATCGTTGCGGAGCCTACTGCATTCACGGCAGTCGCAATCGTTGGTCCATCTACCTTCGCGAGAAGTACATCAAATCATTCGCAACGCTCAATGCGGCGCGCTTCTGGGCGCACAAAAACCCGGCTGCGGAGTAACGGACATGGCAATCCTCGGCGCAATCGTTGTCGGCTTCCTCGTACTTTCGATCCTCTGCTTGGTGGTGTTCGAGCCGTGACCGCTACCGACCAACTATCGCTGCTGACGTGGAAGGGGCCGGGCGCTCGTCGCTCCGATCCTGACACGTCACACGCCGCAGCCAACAAGTTTCGCCCGCGAGAGGTTCACGAAAATGTCCTGGCAGCACTACGCGAACATGGCGGCCATACGGACCACGAACTGGCAGCGCGTCTCGGAGGTTTGCAGACCTCACTTGGCAAGCGGCGCGGAGAGCTTCGTGACGCGGGCCTCATCGTTGACAGCGGAGAGCGAAGGCCAAGCCCGTCCGGTAGTTCGGCCATCGTCTGGAAAATTAAACAGGGAGTTTGAGTGATGAGTACAGCGACACGCGAGCGGCCGACGCAGGAAATCGTGGTTGAGGCGCAGGCATCCTTGCCCGCCGTCCGCAACGATGCCGAAAGCCTTATGGCCGTTATCTCACGCGCCGCCAGCGATCCGACCGTAAACATCGACAAGCTGGAACGGCTCATGGCGATGCACGAGCAGATCACCACGCGCCAAGCGGAACAGCTTTTCAACGATGCGATGAAGAACGCGCAATCCGAAATGCTGCGCATCGCAACGGACAGCAACAACCCTCAGACCAAGAGCCGGTACGCCTCCTATGCCGCCTTGGATCGCACCATTCGTCCGATCTACACCAAGCATGGCTTTGGCCTGAGCTTCAACACGGGTGAAGGCGCTCCCGCCGATCATGTGCGCGTAGCGTGTTCCGTATCGAACGGCGGCTTCACCCGTCACTATCACATCGACATGCCAGCCGATGGCAAGGGCGCCAAGGGTGGTGATGTCATGACCAAGACCCACGCGACGGGCGCGGCGATCACCTACGGCAGACGCTATCTGCTGCTGATGATTTTTAACCTCGCTGTTGGGCAGGACGATGACGGCAACGGCGCCAGCAACCATGGCGCGACGATCTCCGACGAACAGGTAAGAGAACTCAGCGATCTGCTGACCGCCACCAAATCAAACCTCGTCCTGTTCCTCAAGACCATCAAGCTCGAAAGCCTGACGCAAATCGGCGTGGACAAATTCGAGGCGGCCAAAACGCTGATCAACGAAACCGCCAAGAAGCGCGCCGAGCGCGAGGCCGCACAGAAGGAACAGAAGTGATGGACCAGGGATCGGACGAGTGGATTGCAATGCGCCTCGGCAAGGCAACCGCCTCGCGCATTGCCGATGTCGTTGCCAAGACCAAGAGCGGATATAGCGCCTCGCGCGCCAACTATATGGCCGAGTTGGTGGCCGAGCGGCTGACCGGCAACAGGGGCGAGACCTTCACCAACGAGGCGATGCAGTGGGGCACCAAGAAGGAACCCGACGCGCTGGCGGCCTATGAGTTTCTAACCAACGCCGAGATTGAGCGCGTGGCGTTCGTCCCGCATCCAAAGGTCAGCATGTCGGGCGCGAGCCCTGACGGTTTGGTTGGCGCTGACGGGCTGGTCGAGGTCAAGTGCCCCAACACCGCCACGCACATTGACACCCTGCTCGGTCAGAACGTGCCCGGCAAGTACGTCACGCAAATCATGTGGCAGCTTGCCTGCACCGGGCGGCAGTGGTGCGACTTCGTTTCCTTTGACCCCCGCCTGCCGGACTCGATGCGCCTGTTCGTTCGTCGCATCCAGCGCGACGACTTGGCGATTGCTGAACTGGAAAAGGAAGTCACCGCCTTCCTTGCCGAAGTCGCGAAGAAGGTCAGCGAACTCAAGCGGCTCTGCGAGCCCGACAACATCCTACAGGCAGGATGATATGAGCGATCGCATCCCTCCGCTCGTTTTCGCCTATGACGGCGAAGCCATGATTCCGGTTCACCCGCGACTTGCCGACAAGCATTTCGTGGTCGGGGAGAAATACGCGCTGGCGCCATGTGAGCAGCGGTCGGCCGCGAGCCACAAGCACTATTTCGGCTCGCTCAATGAGGCGCATGACAACCTCCCCGAGGAAGCCGCGCAGCAATTTCCGACGACCGATCACCTCCGCAAATACTGCCTGATCCGCGCCGGCTATCGCGACGAACGGTCAATCGCCTGTTCGTCCAAGGCCGAGGCCCAGCGCATCGCCGCATTCGTGAAGCCAATGGATGACTTCGCAATCGTGACCGTCACCGAAGGGCTGGTCACCGTCTACACGGCCAAGAGCCAGTCGATGCGCGCGATGGGCAAGAAGGTCTTTCAGGAGAGCAAGGACAAGGTTCTCGATCTTGCTTGGGGTCTCTGCGGCGTGGATGCGCGCGAGGCGGCGGCGAATGTAGGGAAGGCAGCGTGATGGCAAAGCGGCGACGCAGTTTCCGGCCAAAGAAGGATGATTTCTGGTCCTTCGTCAAAACCGGAGAAGCCGATGAATGCTGGCGGTGGCTCGGCAACGTCGCCAGCACCGGATACGGCCGAGTAAAGATCGATGGGAAAGAAATGGGCGCTCACCGATACTCGTACCAACTGGCGCGCGGCCCCATCCCGCCGAATATGTTTGTGTGCCACCGCTGCGACAACACCATCTGCGTCAACCCGGGTCATCTGTTTATCGGGACGAACTGGGACAACACCGCGGACCGGCACGCCAAGGGGCGAACCCGCGGGCAGTTCACCGGAGGTGATGACCTTCGCCGCCAGCGCGGCTCCGCGCACAAGAAAGCCAAGCTCACTGAGCGTGACATTATCGACATTCGCTTAGACACCAGACTCCACAGGATCATTGCCGATGCCTACAGCGTCAATAAGGCGCTCATCGGCAGGATCAAGGCTAGGAAGATATGGCGCCATGTCTGAACGAAAGAAACTCTCCCGCCTCGCCCGCGTTCGCATCTTCGACAATGCGCAAGGCACCTGTTGCCTTTGCTACACAAAGATCAATGCCGCGCTCGGGGACAAATGGATTGTCGAGCACATCAAGCCGCTGTGGCTTGGCGGCGCCGACGACGAACGGAACATGGGGCCTGCACACGAAGGTTGCGCGCGGAAGAAGACATCCGCCGAGGCGCCAGTGAAAGCGAAGTCAGATCGCGTGCGCGCCAAGCACTTGGGCATCAAGAAGACCAGCCATCACCGATGGGGCTACGGCAAGGATGACCCATTCAAGAAGAAAATCGGCGGGGAGGTCGTGAGACGATGATCACCAAGCTCCGAACGGAAGTCTCGCAATTCGCCGGCACCAAGCCGCGATTGCCTGACGTGATCCAACGCCTTGCGGCGCGCGGTTTCCAGGTCAGCAGCAACGAAATGCTCGCGGCCTGGCTGAACCAGGAGGGGATTTTCGTGGAGGTCCCGCAGTCGCAATGGAAGCCGAGGAACACGTCGTTCAAAAGCGGCGGTGGTTAGGAGACACTACTGCCGACGCGCGTATGTGATGCCGCATTTTTGCAACAGGAGGGATGAGTGCACGTAATTCAAGTGATGTTCGTTATGGGGTCGTCTCAGAAGTTCCTTTTCAGCAGCGATCCCGCAGCAAAGAACGCCTATGCGGCTCTCAAGACCGCGATGGAAAACTATCGCGCGTTCAAAAATGATCGGACTGAGACGGTCACTGTTACCGACGAGTCCGGCGAAGCCACGTTTCGAGTGGACCAGATCGCCAGTCTCGGCATTCAGGACTGCCAAAAGAGCGAGTCGGTCCAAACCGAATATGCCGAATGGTGCGGGAGGCTTGAAGGTGCCGCATCAAAAAGCGCCGGCCGTGACCTGCGCGCTGCGGCGTAACGGCCACACCATTGAGAGAGAAGTACAGGTTTTTGGAGGGGAAGATGAACGACAAAAGTTATGAGCTATTCGAGTTGTTCGTGTGGCTTGCCGGCATCATTGCGCTGGCGGCGGGTTGCTGGATGCAGTGGGGGCCAGGCGCCGCGCTCATTGCGGTCGGTGCGCTTTTCACCATCTGGCCACTCGCCAAGACATTCCAGCACTAACCCCATGACACCATCGCTTTCAGCCACGCTACGCCCTTATGTCTCAGACATCGAGTACGACACCTTCCAAGGCAACAAGAAGGCGGAGCAGATCATCTCACTCTACGAGATGCACAGGCGGTGCCCGAGCGACCCTGGCGCTGCCGCCCTATGCCAAGCAGCATTCGACGACTGGCGCAAAGATCGGACAACGCCATGAAAAGCATCCATGACGACACCTACATGACGCTTTCGCACTCGCCCGCGCCTTGGTCGTATGACGGGCCGCCTCACAACATCCATGTGAGGCAAGCCAACGACCCGAACATGCGGATTTGCTTCATGACGAGCGATGGGCCTACCGAGGCCAACGCCCGATTGATCGCTGCCGCGCCAATCATGCTCGTTGCACTGGAATGCGCAGCGCACGCCTTGGACGCCCTGCACCCGGACGGCGGCAGGCTCGTTCACCCGACCCCGAAAGAGATGATCGAGCGAACGCTGGCCATCATCAAAGAGGCCCTCGCCAATGCGACCGGAGCCACCCGATGACACCCACAGAGAAGATCGTTGAGCGCATCAGTGCCATCACGGCGCGGCGCTGTGGTATAGTCAACTCGCTGCCTCAGCCGCTGTCAGAACACATCGGCCATGAGATTTTGCGCAAGATCGCGGAAGAAGCCATCGCCGCTCTCGGCACCACCGACAGGGCGTCATCGATGCCAGCGTTTACAGAATTGGCGGCCGAATGCCACCATCGCGCAGCATCGTCTCGTCTAATCGAACAGTACCTTCCGACACTCAAGCCCGCAGACGGCGGTGAGCCACTGAGCGAATTTCTAGAGCGTGTTGCCGCCGCCCTCCTCTCCCCGCAAGACGGCACGGGGGCGGTGGAGAAACTGTGCGACTGCTTCGGAGACAGCGGCCACCAGGGCAGCACGCACTCGTCGGAAGGCCGACGCTGTTGCGATTTTTGCGGTCTACCGATCGAGACCATCGCCAGTAGTGAGCCGACGTATGTAATGCCGCTCGATACCGCGTGGGGAAAGATCAACGCCCTTGGCGGGACCGTCACCGAATACGACGACTTCGGCCGCGGCATCAATCATGCCGTCAGCCAGGCTCTGGACATTATCGAAGAACTCGGCGGGCAGGACCCGCTCAAACGCAGAGAAGGGGCGCAAGATGAACTGTCCAAAGTGTGACGCCGACATTAGCGACAGCTACGAGCCGGACGACTGGTCGGTCGGCATTTGTGGCGGCTGGTACTGCGACGCCTGCGACTTGGCCGTAGGCGAGCACGAGGTCGATCGGTCGCATGATGATGACGTAGCGATCGGCCCGGCGCCCAAGAGTCTGGACGGGCAGATCGGAACGCCGATTTCCGAATTGTCAGGTCAGCCGGGGAAACCTGGATACGAGAATTTCAAAAGGATCGCCAAGTCGTGGGGCTACGACTGATGGCATCCCAGACAAGCGGTAAGTGATACCATGACCGACCTGACCACATGCCACGAGTGTGGCGGCGAAGGCAGCCGAGAGCAGCCTCATCCCTTCTGGGATGACCCGTTCTACTGCGACGTGATCCCGTGCGCTGAGTGCCATGGATCGGGCTGGGTCGCAGGACGGGCGGCGCCCGTCGAGATGGAAGATCGGGACGACGAGCCCTGCCTGAGCCGCGACGAACAAAAGGCGCAAGCCCAGCGCTGCCCCTGCGGCGGCGCGGATGACTTCTGTCCTTGCCAGAACGTCGCCGACCGCCAGACGCGCGCGAAACGCAAAGCTACACGTTCTTCTGCTTAGCAATGGGATGGAGATTAACGATGGAATGCTGTTGCGAGGTTGATGGCGCGTTGGACCCAAGGTGCAGAGATCAAGGCATGTGCGGAAAGGACACGACAATGAACCAGGATTTTCTCGAACAACTCCGCGAGTTTATCGGCGACTACTCCAAAGAGCCCGGCATCAGCGGGGAGGAGTTGGTCAAATGCCTTGAGGCAGAGGCCGATCGGCTGCGTACCCAAATGCGGAGGCTTGAGGGATGAACATCGGAGAATTTGGCGGCTTGGTGTTTCTGGCGGTTTGTTTCCTGTTCGGACTGTATCTAATCGTTCAGGCAATTCCAGGGGACACGACGCGATGAAATGCACATGCCATCCAGACGACAACCCACCGCGGCCGTGCCCGCAGAAGTACGCCTACAGCGAATGTGTGGCCGCAGCGGAGAGGGCTCCATGGTGGGCTTACGTGCTGGCCGCACTCGGCGCCGTCACCCTGTTTGGGTTTGGCGCACTGCTGTTTGATGGCGGTCGATGGATCGGACTCTGGTAACGCCATTACCCACCGAGCGACCACGTTAACTTCTGCACAGTGATGCTTTTTGAGGAACCATGAACGCACCGCTACCCCCCTACACTGTGCTGGAAAATGGCTGGGTCCATGGAACGTGGTTCTGTGGGCGGCCAATGAAGAAGTATTACGGATCCTTCCCGCAGGGGTTCTGGCCACGCGCCAAGCAACTGCTGCGGCCCTACGGATCCATGGTGCATTGGTTCAGCGGGACCATGCCGCCCGAGGACGGGATTATCACCGTAGACGGCAACGCGACCACGCGGCCGTCTGTGGTGGCGCTGGGGGCCAGCCTGCCCTTCGCCGATCAGTCCTTCGATGCCGCATTTGCGGATCCTCCATACTCGCCCAAGGACTCTGAGCGGTACGGCCTGCCCTACGTCTCGGCCACCAAAATCCTGGCTGAACTGGCGCGCGTGACCAAAACCGGCGGCAAGATCGGCCTGCTCCACGAGTTCATCCCACCGTCAAAGCGGATCCCCGTGAAGCTCTGGGGCGTCGTGGGGGTCATGAACGGGCCGCAGAAGCGGATCCGGCTCTATGCGGTCTATCGGAAAACCGAGCAGCAATTGGAGATGGCCGCATGAACGACAACTGGCGGGAAATACCCGGACGGCCAGGTTGGTACGAATACGTCGGCCCATGGCCGCGTCCGATGGCGCGGCCTGATGCGCTGATCGCAGCGGCGCTGGCCAACGCCCGCAAAGCTACACAGACGCCAAATAAGTAGCACCATGACCGAACTGCTGACCATGGACGAGGCCGCCGCGAAGCTCCGCAAGAGCCGTCGCTGGCTACAGGATTGGTTGCAGGGCCATCCGCTCGACCCCGCTGGCAAACCTTTCTACAGCCCCCTTGGACGGACCAAGACCTTCGACGACAATGACCTTGAGCGCATCCGAGCGCAGGCAAGAGAGGACGAACGATGCCGCTTAAGCTCATCCCGCCGCGTAAAGGGAAATCGCCGTTCTGGTCCGTCAAGGGGACGTACATCGGGGTCCGCGTTGACCGAAGCACTAAGGTTGGCAAGCGAACCGTCGCCGTCCAGATCCTCCGAAAGTGGGAGCAGGAAATCGAACGTGGTTCCTATGCCAGCCCGACAGACGAGACGTTCGCGAGTGTCGCAGTCAGTTACATAAACCTGGGCGGGGATCGCCGGTTTCTGAAAAAGCTATTGGAGCATTTCGGTGACAAGCCGCTCAAAGAGTTCGACCAAGACGCCCTCGATAAGGCAGCAGTTTCGCTCTACCCGAGCGCCAGCGCTGCTACGAGAAATCGACAGGTGTACACTCCGGTTAGTGCAGTGCTGCGTCATGCTGGACATCGACTTGAGCTACGTCGACCCCGAGGGAGCAGCGGTAACCGTGCAACGGCCTGGCTCTGGCCTGAACAAACCGAAGCGATCTTTGAAGAAGCTGGGAAGATCGACAAAGAGTTCGAGGCGCTACTGATTGTGCTGTGCTATACTGGTTTGCGCCTCAGTGAAGCGTTGAATTTGACATGGGACAACGTGAGGCTCGCTGATGGATACGCCTATATACCGGACACGAAAAACGACGAACCGCGAGCTGTCTTTCTCCCGCCGGTGGCCGTGGCTGCGCTGGGAAACTTGGCAGGAGATGAAGGTCGAGTATTAGGCTTCGCCAAGGGCGGCCATCTCTATTCGCTTCTCAAGACATGCTCATTCAAAGCCGGCGTCAACCTTCCCGGGCGATCCGCATTCCACATCTTTCGTCACACATACGCGACGTGGATGAGGCGGTTCGCAGGCGCCGACAGCGCGACCCTGATTGCGACTGGCGCATGGAGGGACCGGAAGTCGGTCGATCGCTACGTGCATTCTGTCGTGAGTGAGGAAAGCAAACGGGCGGCGATGCTGCCCACACCGAAGGCGAGGAAGGCATGACGATGATTGAAAAGGGAATTATATACTTGACTCCCTCGGACGTTTTGGGCATGTTTTGTCCATAAACAAAGGGGTTGTTGGTCATGAGTAAGAGCACTATTTCGACGTTTCAGCTTTTCGAGATGTTCCCGGACCAAGAGACGGCCCGGACGTATCTTGAGGGGCGGCTGTGGCCGGAAGGCCCGCGTTGCCCGGTCTGCGGATTGGGTGAGCGGATCACGGCGCGGGCGGGCGGCTTCTATCGCTGCAACCAGTGCAAGGAAGACTTTACGGTGCGCACCGGGACGATTTTCGAGCGGAGCCACGTTCCACTGCACAAGTGGATTTACGCGATGTACCTGCTTGTGACGGCCCGCAAGGGTATCTCTAGCCTGCAACTGTCGAAGCAGATCGGCGTTACCCAAAAGTCGGCTTGGTTCATGCTGCACCGGCTCCGCGAGGCTTGCGGCAAAGACCTGACCAAACTGCAAGGGTTGATCGAGATCGACGAAACCTATGTCGGCGGGATCGAGGCCAACAAGCACGAGTCGAAGAAGCTCAAGCAAGGTCGCGGCACGGTCGGCAAGACCGCCGTGCTCGGCATGAAAGAGCGCGGCAAAGGCGGGCGGGTTAAGGCGGTCAAGCTCGCCAGTACCGACGCGCAGACGATCCAAGACGTTATCGTTCAGAACGTCGAGGTCGGTTCGATGCTGCACACCGACGAAGCCGCCGTATATCATGCGATGGGCGGTCTGTTCTTCGACCACGAAAGTGTGAACCACAGCGACGGCGAATACGTCCGCGATGGCGTCACAACGAACAGCATCGAGTCCGTGTTCGCCGTTCTCAAGCGCGGGTTGATCGGCGTCTACCATCACGCCAGCGCGAAGCATCTTGGCCGCTACGTCGATGAATTTGCGTTCCGGCTCAATGACGGCAACGTGGCTCGGCACACGCTGGAACGGCTGGATAGCTTCGTGAGTGGCGTTGCTGGCAAGCGCCTGACCTACAAGGCGCTGATCGCATGAAGAAGCCCAAGCCGCCGAAGGTTCTGAACGCAATCGCGGATGTGGTGCTGCGCTACAGGCCGAAGCCGATTTCCGTTGCCGCAAAGAAACGAAGACGCGCCAAACGTAAAATGGAGAAGGCGCGTGATTGAGCTTCGGCATGACGGTTTGTCTCGCCCGCTGGCAAAGCCTAAATTGCGGGTACTGAGCCTGGGTGCAGGCGTCCAATCGACAACGTTGGCGCTGATGGCGGCACGAGGCGAGATCGAAGCGCCAGATTGCGCCATCTTCGCGGACACCGGAGACGAACCGGCGGCCGTATACGAACATCTCGCTTGGCTCAGCTCCCCAGGCGTACTGCCGTTCCCAATCCACGTCGTCCACCCGATGCGCTCGCTGCGCAGTGCATTGAAGGCCGGTGACGATGCAGCGCGCATTCCCTGGCACGTTGGGCCGGGCGGAATGGGCGGCCGGAACTGTACCCGCAATTGGAAGATTCGCCCGATCCGGCGAAAGATACGCGAGCTTCTTGGCGTCAGTATGCGGGGCTACGTCGCGCCAGACAGCGTTGAAAGTTGGGTTGGAATTTCGACTGACGAGATCGTGCGCATTAAGCCCAGCGGATGCCGCTTCATTCACAACCGGCACATCTTGATTGAAGCGCGGATGAGCCGTCAGAACTGCTACACATGGCTTGAAGAACGGCAGTATCGACGGCCACCGAAGTCGCGCTGCAAATACTGCCCGTTCCAAGGTAACGCCGGATGGCGCGACCTGTCGGAAAGCCCTGACGAATGGGCTGAAACCGTCGAGTTTGATGGCTGGCTTAGAGAGCCCGCCCAAGTCGCCCGATTCCATGGCGAAATGTTCCTCCATCACAGCCGCGTTCCGCTCGCCGAGGCGGACCTGTCGCTTGCCGTCGCGAGCGCGGATTTGTTCGACCACGAATGCGGCGCGGCGTGTGGCGTATGAACTGTGGAAAAGGGAGTCATGTATATAATTCCCATTGAAAAGGTGGCCCGAGCCATCAACCCGTGGGCATTCGTCGCCCTGGCGGAAATCCACCAACGACAGGCGGCGGGGGAGAGGCTGGACCAGGGATGGGTGGAGAGCGTGGCCGGACAAGTCAACCACTCCATGGCGTGCGCCCGCGCCGCTATCGAAGTGATGCGGACGCCTACGGCAGCCATGTGGGATGGTGCGATCAAACACATGGATTCGTACTCATCTAACGTCGCGTGGTGGCGGGCGATGATCGATGGCGCCCTTGGTGGAGAATCCGTGGAAAACGCCAAGGAAGTCGAAAATGCACAATAAAAACAATGATGCGCACTCCCTTGGTAAGGGAGAGGTCGACAGTTCAATCCTGTCCGGCAGCACCAGGAAGCCCCGCATATCGCCGTATTTTTTCAATTGCGACGATAGCGACCCGGCAGTTTCAAGCAGAACACCACGCGAACACGACGCACCGATCCGTGGAAAATCCGTGGACTCTGTTCACGGTCCGATCAGGGAGCAGCACCGATGACCGACGCAATGGAATTAGCCTTCGAGATCGATGATGTCAGGCACTGCCTCGCTCATTGGGCGAAGCGCCAGAGCAGGACCGTCAAGAACCACTGCGCATCGATCGACGGCGCCTTAGAGGCGGTGATCCTTGGCAAGCCGTATTGGAAACCGACGACGCAGATCGCCGGCTGGCTTGAGTGCATCGAGCGTGAGCGGCCCTACTTATAGTCAGTTAGCACTGGGAGAGGCACAATGGAACGTATGCGGGACTTGGTTGTCGCAATAGCCGTTGTTGGCTTTATCGTTTCCACGGCCGGCCACTATGTTGGATGGTGGCCCTGATGGCCCCACCGTCGATTGAGTGGATTCTTTGCAAATTGCGCGACGCTGCACGGATGGGGCCGAGCAATCAGCGACTAACCAAACCGGAGGCGTCCGCGCTCCTTGGGGAGATCGAGCGGCTACGTACACGGGTTGCTGCCTTCGAGGCAGCGCGAGACGAGGCTGACCGTGAAGTCGTCAGCAGCACAGATCAGTAGTTGGGGAGGCCGTCATGGGCGATGGATTGCAGCGGGCATTCAGGGCGGCAAAGACGACGCGCACCCGCTATCTTGTGCAGAGGTTCATCGGCCTTACGGACGGCAAGCCGTCATGGCGCAGGGTCGCCAGCGTGAGGGACCCAGAACTAGCTCAAATTGCCCTAGCGCGAATTGCGTGGGCAGAGCCTGAGTGGAAATTGCGCATTCGTAAGGTTGCTCGATAGATGCCAGGCCGCCAAGAAAGAATGAGGATGAAAAGGCACGCCGCCAGAAGGGCGCGTGAGCGATGGGGGATTCTTCTAACCCCGGAAGATATTGGCGCGCTCAACGTCATCATACGAATGGGCCTGGGCCGCCCGATCCAGCGGCGCTCCAAGCGAAAGGGGCGGAAGCTCTTCGTGACGACCTTGGACTGGGTGCGCATCCCCGTCGTCTACAGCGACGAGTTCAACACAATCGTCACCGTGCTTCCACCTAGCGCGGCGGAAGTCCTGAGATACGCGGAAAAGCATCAGTGACATCACAGAGGTAATGCCATGAACCAAGGCTCTACCCATTGCTACCGAGCACGGGTCCACACCACGAACTCGTCCGGCGACAGCTTCACGATGAACGACGAGTATTTCGATGCGGAGGGAGGGCTCGTCTACGTGCTGGCCGACAGCATCGAGGAAGCAGCGAAGCTGATCCCGTGCGCCATCGCCATCGAGTGGGCGGGGTTCGCACTCAAAACGGCAGCATAGATATCAAATATTGGATGCCGAGGAGGCGATCATGTTTGAACGAAGGAACTGGTGCTGGCTTCTGGGGCACGTCTGGAAGGTTTTCTATCCGAGCCCCGAGGCTGACAGCCCGATCAGTGACGTGACGCCCGTCACCTACTGCACCATTTGCGACAGGAGACGTTGACGATGACTATGTGTGACCGCCAAATGGAGATCGCCGCATACAGGCGGCTGCAAGACCTGTCCGAACTGGAACGCAAGGCCAAGAAGGCGGCGCGGCGGGATCGCATCTACACCATGGAACAGATCGACTTCGCCTTCGCCGCGGCGATGAGTTACATCGCGGATATCAACTGGGAAGACGCCATTACAGACGGTGAGTTAGTAGCACCAGGAGGCAAAGATGGTTGAGAGCTTTTTCACCCGCTGGGAACGGGTCATCAAGGCCACCCCGCTTCGTCGGCGCGACAAGACTCCCACAATGGAGCAGGATGACGAAGTGGCGGCGGTTGCTCGCATTATCTGGGCAAAATGGATGGACGACGAGCGGTTCCTGAGCACGCCGATGGCGTACTTCTGGGCCGAGCTTGCCGCCCGCGCCCTGAAGGATGCGGACACCGGCGGCATGGATACCTGAACAGCCATGCCAGAGCCGACGTGGTCCGAAATTGTTGCGCCTATTATCGCCAAGTGTGAACTTGCGAGCAAACTTGGCATGAACGCGACATGGAATCCTGACGGGGCTCAGGCGTTGGGGGAATTGATAAAGCGGATGGCCCAGCGGCTGGATGCCGATTTGGAAAGCATCGCTAATGAGCAGTTAGCACGTCCGAAGGAGAGATAGATGTTCCCGAACGATTGCTGCGCGACGGCCCAAGAATGCAGTTGCATGGACGACGACCGGGAAGATGAATGCGACCACGAGGACTACGATTCCGACATCCTCACCGGCCGCGCCAGTTGCAGCATGTGCGGATATTCTTGGTGGCAAAGCCCGGCAGAGATCGAGGCCGAGATCGAGCGTCACCGCCGGTACCATGAATGGGAGGCCGAACATCAGCGGCCTTGGAACCGCTTTCGCGAGTGGCTTTATGGCCTGCGCTTGTCCTGGCGCCGCCGAAAGGCCGCCGCGGTTGATGACGACATTCCGTTCTGAAAAAGCGATACTGATAAGCGAATGGTAACGCCGCCAGAGTGTTCAAAATTGAACATCATTTTAGGCTGATTTCAGTCATCATCGTCCGTGGATTTGCGCGCTGGCTTGTCGAGGCGGTCCGCAAGTCGGTGAATTTCGCGGGTTAGTCTCTTTTCCATGGCTGCCAAGGCGTCGTGGTCAGGGTGCTCGCGGGCAACCTGTTCCCGGAGCAGAGATAGGTTCCCGGTCAGAGCGGCAACCTGCGTAGCGAGCTTTTCGATATCGACTTGGGCCGCTTCAGCGCATTTAAGCGCTTCGTTCGCTTTGCCGTTCGTCTTCACAAGAAACACGATGAGGATGACGATTTGCGTCCCAATCCCCAACAGTGTCGCGGTGTTAAAGTCCCAGGAGAAGTTCATACCGCTCACTTGCGCCAAGATCATTTGCGGTCTTCCGGGGGTTGGCGCCGTTCATCGCGCGGGATAGCATCATGGGGTGAAACTCTGGGGAGGGGGTCATGACGTTCACAAGCACCATTCCGGCCGAGTACGTCGCCCTGTGGGGCGCAACCATCATCGTCGCGATACTGCTCGGATGGTGGCTGCGCGGGCGGCGTCGCTAAAGCAGTCTGGGCAGCGCTTTCAGCAGTGGAATGATCGCGTAGAACAGGATAATCGCGCCGATCAGGATCACCACAAGGACGTTCATGATCGACTTGAACGGCTCTGCGATTGGTGCGAGCGGGATCAGCTTGAGATAGACCCAGTAGATGAATCCGCACACAAGCATGATGATGATGATATTGATGATCAGACTAGGCATGGCGTTTCCTATCGTTGGTTTACTGGCGGGTCAGCGCGACGAACAGCGACGTAGCGGATACGAGAGTTGACAACGCAACGCACACGCCAAGAACAACCGCGCCAACCGACCCGATGCCGGTTGAACGGCCGGTCTGGCTGGCCATGTAAGACTTGACGACCTCAAAATCCTTGTTGGTGACATACGAGCCACGCTCGCTGTTGATCTGCTCGCGCAGCTCGTTGGCCTTCTCGTCCTTGTAAGTCTGGATTATGCGGGCCAGATCAAGCGCCTTTTCGTCCGCAGTCTCCTTGATCTTCAGCGCCTTCTCGCGCTCGGCAGCAACCTCGGCATAGCGTCGATCGTCGGCCGATCGCAGCGCCTCGAAATACTCCCGGAGCGGAACGCTATCGGCCACGTCAGCAGCCCACTAAGGCGGCGCCCGTAACGCGCGGCTTCTCACACCCCACCAGTTCAACGACAACCGGGGCGATCCCGTATCCCATGCCGATCGCATTGGCGCCGGCCATCGTCAGATCGATAATGCGTCCCGGCTTGTACGGCCCGCGATCCGTAATCGTCACGACGACAGACCGGCCATTCCGCTTGTTGGTGACGCGGACCATGGTGCCGAAAGGCAGGGTCTTATGCGCCGCCGTGAATGCGCCGTCGTTCAATCGCCTCCCGCTGGCGGTCTTGATCCCGTGCTTGGTGGTGTAGACCGATGCGATGCCGGATTCTCCACGAGCCTCGACGATACAGAGGATCGTGAAGATGCCGAGGATGATGCCGATAATGGCTGCGCCGTAGCGCTCTTGCGCCTTGCCGAAGGATGGATCGTTACCGTCGTTGCTGCTCACCATCGCCACGTCCATGGGTCTGACGTGGGCCTGGCTTGGCGTTGACGCTCGCGCGCCTCCTTGGCCTTCTGTCGGGCCTCTGCATCTTTCTCGCCCCTGCGATAGCCGAACAGGCCGACGCCCATGGCGATGACGATCGCGCCCGCGAACGTGCGCAGCGGCGGGAATACCCAGCCAAGGAAGATCAGGCCAGCGCCGATCCCGATCGCATACAGCAGGTAGAGCCAGAACGCCGAGATCGTGAAGAAGTCAACGACCTGATCCCACATTGCCGGGATGCCGAGCCAATCAAGCATTGTTATCGCCCCGATGCTGGATTCTTGATGAAACGAATGAAGGCAAACACGGCAATCACCGCGAGCGCGATCAAGATGCCGAGAATGATAAAGACGACCTCCATCAAGGCTGCTCCCTTGTCGGGGTCAGAACGCTATCGCGGTCGGTCTCCTTCTGAACGGCGGCCACGGCCTCGTGCTTTGCCTCGTCCAGTTTCTCGATGGCGACGGCGACCTTTTGCGAGACGACCTGCGGTAGCTCGACGACCTCAAGCGGCAAGGTGGTGTCCCGGCGAAGCGCGGACATCATTGCGCCCAACGCATTGAATAGGGTCGGGAGCAGTGGGAGGAACGGTTGCCACGCCTCGGGAACGATCAGCGCGAAGATCGAGTAATCGATGCCGCCGAGATAGCCGGCGGTGGCACCGATGACCCCCACCAACTGGAAGGCCCGCGCGACAAGGACGGTTTCTGACTTCCGCCAGAAATGGATTTCCATCCACTCGACCACGGGGTTGGCGAAGAACCCTTGAGCCCATTCCTTTTTACGCAGCCACGGCCGGATCAGGACAGCGTAGATTGAGACAAGCGAGATGAAGACTAGAAGGCCGACGACGATCTCCATGCGTCAGCCCCACATTCCGATAATGACAACGACGAGCGATACGCCCCACAAAATCAACGCACCCTTCGGGTATGATCGAACTGCTGAAACAACGCCGTTACCGATTGACTTGAGCGTTTCCATTAGCTTCCTCTGATCTTTCGGATGATGAGAATGACAAGGGCAAGAACGCCGCCCGCGATGATGACGGACGGAATGATGTGCGACGTGATCCAGTCCCAGAAGGTGTAGGCGACCACAGCAGCGGCACCGCCCGCGCCGACTCCGATGGTTGTCTTGACCGGGAATGTGCTGTCCTGCTCCTTCTGGAACTCACGCGCGGCAACCAGCGCCTTGTCCCAGCGGCTGACCAAGCCTTTCCAGAAGTTGGCGCGATAGCCGACGACGTTGCGCTCGTAGTCCTCGCGTCCGGCGCGGAGCATGGTCAGAAGCTGGTCGGGCGTGAGCTTCGCCATCGCGGCGCGGGTCTGGGGGCCTATCTCGCCGTCTGAGACAGCGCCGATCGAGCGTTGCAAGATTTTCGCGGCGCCTGTCGGCCCACGGTTGAAGATGCTGTCACGCAGATAGAACTCAGGCCCGGCGTAGGGCGTCCAGCCGGCGGCGGCCTTGGTGTAGTCGATCAGGTAGTCCGCCGCTTCATTCTCTGCCTGGTCAGCCTTCCCCGCATTGATCAGATCGCGGAGCCGCGCGGCCATCGCCGGGTGATAGGTGACGTTGATGCCGGCAACCTCGTAGGCCCCGCCCCCGTCATTGGCCGGTGGGCTGTAGACGGCCAGTTTGCCGTTCACAAACCGCCCCTCGAATTTGATGATCTTCTTTGCCATCCGCTTGCGCATGTCGGCGGTGACTGGCTTGGGCGCCGGGAGCGTAGCCGGTGCCGTCCCGCCCCCCTTGTGGCCGTAGAACTCCAGCCATTGCTCAAACGTCCGCACAGGCTCGCCGGACTCGCAGAACTCGAAATGCATGGGATCGGTGCGGCCCTTGTAATCGCCGCCCCAGCGGGCTCCCTCGGCCTTGAAGGCCGCAATCATCGCGACCGGGATATTGCCCGCGACGTTGAAGCCGTTTTCCTCAGCGTTGATGTCGATCGCCGCGCCATAGGCGTGGTTCGACCATTTAGACGTGCTGCCCCGAATGAAGCGCGGGTTATAGGTTCCGGCGGTCTTGGAGATGCCGAGCGCGTCGATCTTCTTCTGGTCGCGGCCGTAGTAGTCCCAGACGCGGTTCAGGGCGCGCTCAAGCGCTGGTGCTGCCAACTTGTGGAACGTCAGGGCGGCGACCGGCTTCCCCTCATAGGTCATGCGGAACGGCGGCGTGACCTTCACCAAGTTCAGCGCCATCGAGCCAGAGCCCGGATCACCGTAGAACTTGATCAAGTCGGCTTGATTGTCACGCGGCCATTTCGCCATCGTTTAGATTCCAGTTCCGAGATAGAGGCAGTACAATTTCGACGGCGTGAAGCACGCATGGATAAGCCCATCAGGGCTGTCCTCATGCTTGAACGATGCCGGGAAGGTTGCCGTGCCGTGCTTCGTGGTGACGGTCAGAGAGCCGTCAGGATTGCGGATTGCTGCCGTTGCATGTGCACAATCGCCGTCAGAACAACATGCCGTGGGATACGCCCATCCTGTGACGGCCTCATGGGCGTGAGCGGTTAGACCCCCTGACAACAGGAAGGCGATTAGTGCTAGGATGGGCATGTGGTCAGCCGTTCCACTTCACCATCAGCATCATGTCGTCTTCGCCGCCGTACCAAGTTGTGTTATGGTTGGCCTGATCGACAGTGGTTGTTTCCAGCGCCTGGATATTCTGGATGCCGATTGACGGTGCAACGTGATGCCGAGCGATCAAACACTGGCCGTTCTGATAACCCAAATTGCCGCCCGCACTGGTAGTGCCATAAGATCGTCCGACTCCCATGCGACCGCTTTGCGCTGTCGTTGAGTTCACGCCGATGCCGTTCTTTGATTGCTGTTGAACGGCCGTCGTTGCTGCTGGACTTCCGATATCGACGTTCTGCTCAAAGACGCATTCGATAATTTCTTCCGCAAGTCCGCAAAGCGTTGTTGCTTTGTTATCTGATGAACCATTCGATGCGCGTATTGTGTTCGTGTCGTAGGTCCAAGAAGCAGTCGAGTCTCCTGCCTTCAATGTGATCGGAACGCGGTTATAGGCGTTCCAAACACCTCCCTTCCGCGCTGACCCCCAAGAGACATGGCAAGTCAGTTGCCCATTCGTGCCGTCCATTGCGATTGAGCCAAGATAGGTCGCGCGGTTAGCTGCAATGGTGTAGGTCGTCGATCCATTGCGGCCCGTGATTTGAACCTTGTTGACCCACAGGCCCTTGACGCGCTCCAGCTCTGTCGTCCCCGCCCCCGTACCGCGCGCCCCGCTTCCCGCCGTAGCCGTTCCCCAGGCTGGTCCCGTCGCGAGCGTCAGCACGCCAGAGTTCGAGAACACGAACACATCGTATAGTTGGTTGGCGGCGTGCGAGGCTACGAGGGTCAGCGTAAGTTCCGTGAACTCGGTCGGGACCATCGTTGTCCCGTTGTAGATCGGGACGAGGTTTCCGTTATAGAGCGCGTAGTAGACCGCCGTTCCGGCCGATACGTCGGCCGCGAGAACCGGCGTCGCGCTGGTCATGGTCAGTCGGCCTTGCGGAATGGGGACGGCAGGCGTCGTCGCGCTGGCATTGACGGCAGTCCATACCGCATCGGCGGCAGCGCCGGAGGTCGTACAGACGTACAGGATATCGTTGGTGCGATCCCAGAGGACATCCGACTGGATCGTTCCAGAGCCTGCTGTGCCAGCGACATTTCCATTCGGATTGCCGGCGTAGGTCAGGAACTGCGCGCTGTCCGAAAAGCCGGAAGCTGAAACGGGGTCGGCCGTCCACACGACGCTGCCGGCAGAGTCCTCAAGGACGACCTTGTAGGCGGCATCGATCGCGAGGAAGATTTCCCCCGCGTAGTAGCCGGCCGAGTTCAGCGTCAGCTCCGCGCCGATCGACGTGGACAGGGCCGCGTCGGAATAGACGTTCTTCGGGGTGCTGGTCCCGGTGATGTAGAAATTCAACGTCCCGCCAGAATAGACCGTTGGCGTTGAGTTCATAAATTGCGGTCGCGGGTGTTGGAACCTATTCGTCATTGATTTTCCCAAAGAAAAACCCGCCAAACCGGGCGGGTCGTTTGAACCTTTTGGTGGGCAGGGGTACTAAGGACGGATGCCGAAGCTCATAGAGCCACCGCGCAAAGAACCGATATTCGGGCGAATGGCGCCGTTCGTTGCTATCTTCATTTGCGCGCTGATCCCGACATTTCTTATCCTTGGATTTGGATTGTGGTTCTGGGTTTCAGCGCTCTTGCTGTACGGGATCTTGGTTCGGTTGCCCGGCGAGTTGCTGGCTGGTCGTGGCGAGGATGCGCCGGTCAGTGGCCCGCAGGTTGTCCGCGAGGCGACGGTTATTCGCGATGAGTTGGAAGCCGCGGGTTACAAGGGCCGGGTCGTTGGACGTGAGGAGCTGAGCGACACGCTGGGCGACACGCTGATCGATGTTACGCCGCCCCGCGAGGGCGGCACCCATGACGGCAGCAGTGGTCATCTGAGCGGGGTCAAGGCTATAGGCTCCGTAAGCCCCGAGAGTTCCAGTACCGCCGGCAAGCCCAAGCTCGGCTAACTGCCGCGCCGTCGTTGAATTTCCCTGCACGGCCTGTCGGGCCATATCCATGATACCTTCGACGCGAAGGCCAAGTTCAAGATCGCGAGCGCGTTGCGGGCCGAGTGCGATTTCCAGTTTCTCGCGGGCCTCGGGAGTCTCAGCAATCTTATTGATGATGCTGCGGCGATCCCCAACGCGGTCAAGCGTCTGGATGTAGCGGTCAACAAAACCATCCTGAAACAGACGGCGTTCTTCCGGGGTCATCCGCGCGAGTTGCTGACGAGCCTCCCGGTTGGAGAATTTCTGCATCACGAAATTCTGGCCAGCCTCCAGGGCGTTCTCTGCCTGGAAGAAGCCAGCCGCCGTGCCACGAGCTACCTGATAGGAAGGAACGGCCGCATCAAGGTTTTGAACAAGTCGATTTTTAATCGCGCTCAACTCGGACACATCAACGTTGCGACCAGCGCGGCGGGCAACGTTTATCTCCTGATCGATCTGTCTCTTGACCAAATCCCAGAACTCAAGCGTCGGCGTTCCGTTTGGAGACATCCACCGCTCAGCAACGGCTTGCGTGCCCTGCGAGACATCTGGGGCCGATCGGTTCTGCGCTTGCCGTGTTGCGGCGCGAACGGCATCCTGCATTGCAGGCGCATTCGACATTTCCGCAAGTTCGTCATTCCAAACGCCAGACCGGCCCTGAGTCATCGCGCGGCCGTACAGACCCGCGTTGATGGGTTGCGCGGCCTGCTGGATAGCAATCTGTCGAGCATTGGCGTTCGGGTAATTGAAGACGTTATTGAACCATCCTGTTACGCGGGCCGCCTGCCCCTCGAAACGATTGTTGATCGTCTCGTTGAGCATCCCCCGGCCTTCCGGGGACGTATTAGCCGCCGAGCGAGCAAGCGCGCGGGTAGACTCCCCGCCCAAATCCATATTGACGGCTGGCCCGCCTGTCTGCGCATTCGCCGCGAACTCTTGTGGCGTCAGCCGACCAACCGCATTGGGGTCCGCGCGAACATCACGCTCAAGCGCAGTGGCCACCCGGCGAGCAGCTTCCTGTTCCGGGTTGATGGCACCGCGAATGCCACTGGCAATCGGGCCAGCAACAGTTTGCCCGACGCGCATCGCACCTTCAATCAAGGCTGGGGCAGCAACGCCAACACCGGCACCGATCGCACCGCCGGTCAGAGCGCCAGCGCCGCGCTCCTGTAGCGTTTCACCCTCGCCTGCACCCGTAACGGCGCCAACTCCAGCACCAATCCCAGCGCCCCGCGCCATGCGTCCGGGGAGCGTCGCCCCGCCAGCGGCCCCAAGCGGAACCATCGTATTGCCGACCACCTCACCCGTACCGAACGCAACAGGTGATCGCTCCTTGGCCTCCTTATTGAGACCCCGCACTTTCCCCAGAGCCCGCTCATGGGCGCCCTCGAAGCCACCAACTGCCATTTCAATCGGCGTCAGGCCGAGAGCGACCAATTCATCACCCCAGCCCATCGTAACGCCCTGCCCGATGCCGAGCGTCGCGTCGCTCATGGTTTGCAGCGCACCGTCACCATAAGGTCCGGATTTCTTCGTCTTCTTGTCCTTGCTGTTGCCTTCCGAGTCCTTGAACGGGTTTCCCTCGACGGCAACGAGCCGCGGGCCGGCGCTGGCCTCAAAAGGATTGGACTCGACGGGCGTCAGCTTCATTGTTCGACCCTATAGAACTGGCCATCGCGCTCAACGTACCAATTCCCGTCAGGAGCCTTGCGCGCACCGGCTATTGGCGGGCTGCTTTCGCCGGCCGTTGCCGTTGTGGCTTGGCGCTGCTGGCCGCCAGGTGTCCCGGTGACGCCACCGCCAGGACGGAAGAACGTGCCCTCACGCATCTGGCGAACGCGACCCTCCAGAGAGACCCGCTTAGCTTCAGCCTTCGCCAACATCCGATCAAGGTTGCGCTGCTTGACCTCTACCGAGATATTCGGGTCAGCCATGATCCGCTTGAACTCACCCATTTCCTTATCGGTCGTCGCTCCCTTCAGCGCCTGTGACATGGCCTGAATGGATTCAGCACTCAGGATTTGGTTCAGTTCGACCGTGTTGGCGGATCTTCCTGGCGCCGCGAAAATATCCGGCACCATCAAGTCTGGGAGCGCGTCACCGATCCGACCGCGTACACCGCCGCCAGCACCAGCATATGCTTGCG
>Ga0181339_1000031_pt1 | contig 49632 bp, 73 predicted proteins | sample Sp13VDMM110DD_FD_130101 | JGI IMG/M metagenome (GOLD analysis project Ga0181339, IMG submission 130101) | Freshwater viral communities from Lake Michigan, USA - Sp13.VD.MM110.D.D | ecosystem: Environmental > Aquatic > Freshwater > Lake | place: USA: Michigan | collected 2013-04-23 | reverse complement strand
CCCAATCTCAGCGTCAGTATGCCGAGCAATAAAATCCCGGAACAGATCAGGATTACGCTCGCGTACCAACGATTGCTGTGCATCAGCGACCACTTCTGCCAGGGACTCGACATCCGCGGCATTGCGTTCGGCACGGAACGCATCGTACTCGGGGAGAACTGTTGGAAGCGGTTCACGGCCGTTCTCAAGATAGGTTCGGCCGCCGAAGTATTGATCCGCGGCCTTGAAGACTGGATGTTCGATCAAGCCGGTGCGGCCAGTCATCCCAGCGGATTGCACCATGGCGCCAAGGTCGCGGCCAAGACCGGGGGCGCCCATTGCGCCAGTCAGGTTTGTCGCAGCATCTGCGACAAGGTTTTGGCCGCCGCTGAGTCCACGAAGTAATAACTCTACCGGGGTGCCAAGTCCAGCAGCGACCGCCGAGGCAAAGGGATAATTCTTAAGATCAGCGTCCTTGATCCACGAACCAAGGGGCCCACCTTCCTTGAAGCGTTCTAGCGGATCGCCGGGGAACATCAAATTCCCCAGAGCCTCAGGTGCACGGAGGACCTTCATCGGGAGGTCAAGGAGCGATGTCTTCGCCGACACGGTGTCGAGGTTGCCATAGTCGTCATTGGCGATGACGGAGTTCAGCGGATTGGATTGCACCCAATCGGAGATATGGGTGTTGCCGCGGACGATGGCTGAGGCCATTTGGGCCTTGTTGTTGCGCTCGAACTCTTCGAGATCGCCGAAGATTGCGGTGGCCGGAGTGCCAGTGAGCTTAGCAAGCTCCATTGATCGGGCTGCCTTATCCGGGTCCTCATCGATGTTGCCAACGGTCTGTGGGAGGGCAGGATTGGCGTTGCCAAAGCTCTGGCGGATTAAGTTGTCATATTCGCTCATTGTGATACCGGGGGCTTAGGTGCCGCTGCGTCCTTGGCCGTTGTGCCACCGTAGAGCTTCTGGTACAACGCTCGGGTGTAGATGCGCTGGATTTGCTCCGGTGTGGGAGTGATCGACATCTTAGACCATTCGCCAGAAGCCTTAATCTTCTCGGATTCTTCAGTCGGGACCGGGACCTGAAAGGTTGGGGTTTTGGAGTTCCACAGCCAGCCGGGTTGAGTTTGCGTTTGCAACAGGCGTCGCCCGAGGAGTTGCACTTCCTCAATCTTCGGCGGCCGCTTGTTCTCCTCGGCGAATTGCTGAAGTTGGTCCGAGAGCGCGCCGGTGAATTGGTGGAACTGCTCCTTGTCCCGCTTGTCGATCCCTGCGGCGACAAGGTCGGGGGAGAGGATACCAAGAGCACGTGCGACACGGGGGTCGCCTTCGGCTTTGCCCTTGAGCCGACCTTGGAGATTGATCAACTCCCGCTTCGCCGAGTTCGGAAGATCAGTGCTCACCACATCCATGTCGAGGAATGACGCCGGGTCCGCCATCGCGGCGCCCTTGAGCTTTTGATATTCACGCAGCGAAGTGTCGGTCCAATTTGTGTCGCCTTTGGCATTGCGTGAGAGGACTCCCATGTAGCGGCGTTGATTCGCAGGGAGCATATCCTGCCATGCCTGCGCCTTCTCTGGGGTGTTGGTGAGTTCCTCAACCGTGGTAGGGAGTTTGCCATCCTTACCGCCCATCAGGGCGTCCTCAACCACCTGCTTGTTCTGGAACTCGGTGTCACGCTTAATGGCAATCTGCCGATCATTGTCGGTCTTGATTCGCATCTCGACATAGTCAGGAAACAGTGGATCATCCGGCGCGGCAGTCGAAGCAAGGCGCTGCCCTTCAGCAACCTTCTGCGATAGCGGGGCATTCCGCGCCAAGATCGCTGAAGTACCCGCGATGTATGCTGGAGCCGAAGTGCCTTTATATCCCGGCTGAGCATCAGTAACATTGCCTGCCTTAGCCATCGGCTGTCCAGTGAACCAAACCGAAGCGGCTTCATTGAAGCTCCCATGCTTCTTCATGAATTGGCCGAACTTGAAATTGAAGAGTTGGTCCTGCGCCGTTGGAGAGCGTAGGAACTCCTCCTTGGTCATGGGTTTCATCCCAGCCTCACCCAGCCACTCAGGGAGGTTCTCAGGCATCACTTGATACTTGCCAAGGGCACGTCCACGTGAGCGCCCAGTCTTCTTGTCAAAGACCTCAGGGCCTTCAAGGTTATAGCGGCCGCCACTCTCGAATTGGCCGATAGCTTCTTGGGCCTGTTCAATGGGAACAATCGATTGCCCGATCTTGGTCCCCTCGCCTTTCATGACCTGCTGCGAGATCATCCGAGCGCCGACGGTGTTCCGCTGTTGCTGCACAATCGACGAGAGCTTCCCGATATCCTCACCGCGGATGTCGCCCTTCTTGATGCCATCCTCGAGCCACTTCCCAGCAAGCATGGGGTCCTGCTTGGCCATGCCCTTGACCCGCTCGCCCCAGAGCTTGGACTTCTGCATCGACACGGCTTCAGCGGTGGCCTCAGGCGAGAGCCCGAGCAGTTGCGCCTGGGACCGGACCTCGGCCTCAGTCGTCTCCATCCCCTTCAGGAAGCTTCGGTCATCCTCAGGGAAGCTTAGGGTCTGACTACCAATGGCACTAACCCGCGCGCCACTGGCACCAAGAGCATATTTCTTGTTCTCGCCAGCGGCGTGACCTGCACCGTTGAATATCGATCGCCCCATTGTACCATTCGAGGCAGACTCAAATAGCTTCTGCGAGGTCTCATTGCTGAGGCCATCACGGATCGATTGTCGAGTTTTCTTAAGGTTGTCGATGTAAGACGGATACGCATCAACTGCGGCCTTGCCTTGAAGGGAGTTGTAATCGGCGTGGAGTTTCCCGGCTTCTTCGGTGTAGCGGGCATCAGCCTCTTGGGCTTCGCTATGGTTGTACAGCGTCTGCATCGCGACGCCACGCTCGAAGAGTTCGTTGCCACTGCGCTGGAGTTGACCACCAAGGGAGTCAAGGGCTGCGCCGACACTACCGCCGAAGGTCTCCGCGGAGACATTGGCCTGGAAGCGAGATTGCGGAGCACTGCCACCACCAACGACTGAAGTTACACCAGAGTAGGGGACCTGAGGCATTGATTAGCTCCACAACCCAATGGAGGAACCCTGCTGCCACTTGGACGACACTGTCGAGGCGGTGCCGAGGATGGAACCAATGGCTTTAATGTTACCGGCCTCCTTGGCATAGCTTCCAGCCATAGTGTCGAGTGTGGCTTGGTTCTCATCCATATAGGCCTTGGTTTCGTAGTCATACGCCACCTTCGCGGCATTCTCGCGGATGGCGCTGAGGTCCATGTCTTTGATCTTCTCCTGCGATTGCTGCACCTCCTTGGCCGAGCCGGAGTTAACGTCAAGGCCCGAAGCACCCTGATTGGCCCGGATTTGTCCACGCTGTTGCGCGGCCTTCATGCCGTATTGTTCGGCCTCCTTCTCGCCACGATTGAGGGCCCACGCAGCGTTCTGCCGATTGATATCGGCGTTGATCTTCGCGACCTGTGCCTTGTAGTTATACATCGACTGCGTAGCCGCGCCTTCCTTCTGCGCGCCATAAGCAGAGAGCAACCCACCAGCGAGGGTGGCGCCTAGGCCGACTGCACCGAATCCTGCTGCCATTGGGGTGATGCCTTGATTGTGAAGGGGATGACTTTGTCGTTGATGGGTTCACCGAACTCAGCGCCGAGCCAAGTGAGCCACTGACGGGAGCGCTGGTTGCGAAGCGCGGCATGGCCGATGATGGTGGGGTAGTCCTCAAGCATCTCTTGCACGGCACGTTGGGAATGGCGGATGAACATGAAGGTATGGCCGTGCAAGTGCTTGGTGTGGTACATCCATAGATAGGCCATATCGCTCATTAGTGTGGGGGCTATGAGCCCCCACATCGCGATGATCTTATCGTCGTCCATGCCCATCCACACTCGCGAGGAGTTGCGCAGCGATCGCTGCATTGTGTCCTGTTCGATTGGAGTTAGCATTGATAGGTGCTCAGTGAAAATCAAGTCGTATGCCTCAGCGCCGTCGATGCGGATTATGCTTGCGGTCATCGCGGGGCACGTCCTGTGTCGCCAAGGGTGTAGCTGGAGATAAGGCCAAGCACCGTGGCAGGGAAGGGGAGGTCTTGCTGGAGGCAGTACTGCCCCGGGACCGTGAAGCGTGGGTCGAGGATGGTACGAGCGTCGCCGGTGACTAGGTCTGTGACGCGCTGGGAGTTTTGGCCCACAAGCATTGAGGAGACGTTGCCGAGGACGAGATCTTTCATCGTGGTTAGGTTTGTGAATTCACCGCCGATCTTAAGGCCGAGGGTATCAGCAACGCGGGCCGTGACATCGTTGATCTTCTTCACCTTGCCTTGGATTGTGGGGTCGCCCATGTCGAGGGGGAGAGTCTGCAACTTGGCGGTGAAGCCGAGGCCAATGATGACCTTGCTGGCTGCGGTGGCAAGGGTGAAGTTGCCATCGGTGGCCATTACGAATGGAGGAATGACGACGCCATCGGCAAGGCCAGTTACAGTTTCACCCGCGAGGAATTCAGCGCCGGAGAAGTTGGTCGCAGGGACTCCGTTGTAGTTGAGGCCGCAATCAACGCACCAAGCATCCTCAACGCCATTGGCAAACACACGCTCAGCAAAGCGTTCGATGTACTTGACGGTATCGCCATTGATCTCACGCTCGACGACCCAATAGACAGCATCGACCTCACCAGCATTAATCGTAGATTCAACAACGGTAGCAACAGATTCGAATGCCCCATTCGTTGTGATCGAATGGGTCCAGCCAATGAATTCTTGCTCCTTGAGGAAGGTCAAAGCCAAGGCAGCGCCGTCACTGCGTACGGCCCAGGCCAGTTTGAAGGGCTCCTCGGCCCATGCCCATTCGTCGACGGTGTAGCCATAGAATAGGTGCGAGGCAATCGCGGAGATATCCGCACCGGTGTAGACGTTGGAATAGATGTTGTACGTGCTGTCGCGGACGATGGAGCCCTTGGCTTGGACATAGAGGACATCAAAATTCGCCACGATCAGCGGGACGTTGCTAATGCCATTGAAGGATTGAGCATTGGCGACAATGGCGAATGGAGTCACCGCGGAACCCTGCGATCCGCCATTGATGATCCACGAATTGCGATCGGTGAGCATCAATAGGCCTGAGGGCTGCGAGATCATATCGCGAATGGTATTGAGTTGGCCAGAGACCAAGGTGCCGGTGATCGCATCGCTGGCCTGCGTAATCGTGGAGGTGTTGTAGTTAAAGTACTTCCCGGGCTGGGACATGTAGAAAGTTTGTGGAGATCCGGTTGGGGCCGCGAGCACCAAGCGTTGTTGGAAGAACCCCGGTACAGAGGGGTAGCCATTCGAGGTCGCTGAAAGCACTGCGGTTGCCGTGGCGGCGCCGGAACTAAAGGTGACAGTAGGTATAGCTACATAGCCAGCGCCTGGGTTGAGCACCTGTATAAGGCCCACACCCCAAGTGCAATTCGCTTGTGCACCAGTTCCACCACCGCTTGTGGAGAGTTGTATCAGTGAATTTGCTGGAGTAGAGCCTGAAGTTACTGAGCCTACACTGCCGAAGCCAGCTAAAGGATTCTTCCATGCAGTTACGGCTCCAGCGCTTACGGTGTCGACTATAAGAACAACACCATTCGTGAAACTGACGCTGTCATCGGGGGCGTAGCCAGCACCGCCTGCGGCTACAGTGGGGATGGCATTGACTTGAAGCACCACAGTGGCCGAAGCGGCAATGGTGCTGGCAGCGCCAGTGAAGGTAACTGTTGGTACTGAAGTGTAAGTGCCTGCGGCAGTCACGGTGACTGAGGACACCCCAGAACCTTCGAATGGATTCCGTGCTACTGGTGGCGTGGTTGAGAAGTCCGGCGCGATGTTGTCATCGGTAAATGACACCCCAGTGCATGCACCAATATAGCCGTGAATAGCACCGGCGACTACAACACCATTGTAGTTGACGTTGGCCTTATAGACGTTGTAACTCACAGCCCCAGCAACTGCCGCCCATGATAAGGTGATAGTTCCGGCAACAGCGCGAATATCTTGCAAGGCCGTGGGGCCAGGATAAGTAGCTGCTATAGATTCTTGACCATTGGCATCGATGGAGGTGATTTGATAAGAATAAAATACTGAGCCCGCTGCAAGTGAGGTTGACGCAGTAAGGCTACCGGGCGCTGTGGCCGTGGTGCCAAAGGTAATGGGAAGAATGGACCAATTCGTGGCGGAGATGAGGGTTAAAACATGCGGTTCGTAGTCGGGGTGGCAGAGGATTAATTCGTTGACGTTCTGAGCGAATTTGATTAGCCGCAGGTCTGCGGAAGCATAAGGCGACGCGATGGTGTATATACGCTGAGCAGATGCCGGGAAGGTAAACGGATTGGTGTTAATCGCATTGCCGAATAGGTCGGTGAGGGTAAAGGTGTTCACTGTGGCGTTCTGCACAATGTAGTATTTGTTCTCGACGAATATCCAGTCGTCATCGAGGTAGCCATGGGCCGCGGCTGTGAACACAGTTGGGGAGCCAACGACCGCGGAGGTTATGGTCTCGGCGGTCTCAAGGACAGGGGCGCCATCGAAGAAGAAGCGGATGTATTCGTCACCGAATTCGAGAACATAGCCGACGGAGAAGCTGGCTTGGAAGGGGATGAGGCGGACGGCCGTGGCGGACTTGTAGCATTGAAGAATATACTTCGTGCCGGGGCGGGTGCTGGCGCCGCCGCGATAGTCGACGAACCAGTTCTCAAGGAGTGCTGCGCCGGATTTGTACTTCTGGAGGTCGACCCGCGCGAAGAGCTTCGGGGACCACTCACCGGAGTTGAAGCTGGCTTGGATTACAAGGTCGCTCATGCGAAGCTGGGCCAGCCCCCTCCCCAGTCGAAGTTGCTAAAGGGCCCAGTGACAAGGCCTTCGTAGGCGATGCCGCGGACGCGGATGAAGTCAGGGGTGACGTCGTTGACGATGAAGCCCTCGTTACCGTCGATCGAGCGCGCGGCTTCGATGGCGGCGTTGACCTCCTTGACGAGATCGTTGGCAAAGCCGCGGTCGCCACGGAGGGCCATCTGGAGATTGGCGGCCCCGGCGTTGATGAGGGCGGTTTGGAACAGGGTGTCCCAGACGTTGGGGTTGGTGACTTGGCGACAGTATTGGAGCGTGGCGAATTCTTGGTTCGTGAGGATGACACGCTGGTCGCCTTGGGCGCCGTGGGTCAGGGTGAAGGTGGCGCCAGTGCCCGAGCCGGTGGTTGAGGACTGGGCGATGGTGCCGGTCTGAGGGGCGAAGTAGCTGCCGCCCTGAGGTGTGGCTGAACCAGCGATGACGTTGACCACTGAGACGGTAGCGACAGCTGAACCAGCGAGGGTCGCAACTCGGAGTTGAACAGGCGCACCAATGGGTGGAGAAGTAATGGGTCCGATCGGGAGGGTAATGATATCGCCCACTGCATAGCCAGTGCCTCCTGCGACTACAGCGGCCGCCGTGACGGGGTAGAACAAATCGGTTTGGACGCGGAACTTCGGCGGGGGCCCAAGCCATTGTTGGCCTACAGCACCGACGCCAATGCCCACGGGAGCGTTGCCCTGAGTAGTCTGGTTCGCCGCGAGGAGTTGCACTGCGCGGAGGCAGTCGACGGGGTATTGATATTCATAGGACCATGGCGGGGCCGGTTGGCCTGGGGTCCACAGTTGCGTCGCGGGGGAAGTGTTCTCCGGTGTGCCGGGGAGGCTGGAGATGTACGTGAGGTTCGCGGTCTTGAGGACGCAGTTCCACGGGGCCATTCGGGCCAAGTCATCACGGGTGTTCTCGTAGATGAGGTTGAACTGAATGGCCTCGTTGGTGTCGTCGTTGGCGAGTTCGGCATCAGTCACGGTCGTCCGCGTGCCGATGGTTTGCAGCATTCGGTTGCAGATGTCCGTGACTGAGGTCATTACCGATTCCTCGACGGGTTGTTACCGTGGTTGGTGCCGCCGATGCCGGGAGAGCCGGATTCGCGGTCATGGCACACGGGCTGGCGCTGAACGCCGTAGTTGTCGCCGCCGAGGCCCACGGAGTTGTGGTACTGGTCTGACGGCCCCTGCGGCGGGGAGTAGTTGAGATCGTGCTTGACGGGCTTGCCGCCATCGCGGGTGACGCCCATTAGAGCCTCCGTCCGTTGGATTCGGTGGGGGTAGGCGCGGGAGCACGGGTGGGGATTGCCCGCGGGACCCGGACCTTGGCGTCAGCGGCGGCCTTGGCTTCAGCCGCGGCTTCCGCATCGGCTTCCTCCTTGGCGCGACGTTCCGCGGCGGCCTTAGCAGCAGCTGCGGCTTCGACCTTCGCGAACTCCGCGGCCCGACGCTTGGCGATGGCCTTGGCTTTCTCGTTCATCTCATTGAGCGCTGCTTGGGCAAGCCCCGCGATTGAGGTCGCCTTCACGCCGACAGTGGCGCATTTCTCGATGGCCGACATCAGCTGCACGGCGCGTTCGAAATCGAAACCTTCGATCTCGGACATGCCAATGGTGGCCTCCTCGGCGTCATCGATCAGGTTGGCGTTCTCGTCGTTTTCAATATCTGACATCAGTGCTTTCCTTGTGAACCCTTGGGGTGGTAGTCAGTGCCAGCGAGAGGCGCCTCGATGCCACGGCCTTCGTACAGCGGCTCACTTTTGCCGACGTACTGGAGGCCAATGTCACCCGCGGCGCAGGGGCTCACTGCGTGGCTAATCGGCTCCCGTTTCTGGTCGCCCGCTTTGCTCGTGCTCGGTCCTTGTTTCATCTGCGATTTTCTCCTTCAGCAAGGCCCAGTTACGATCGTATTCTGCGCTCAGAACTGCTGAGGGGACTGAGTGCGCACCACTGCTTTGGGCCGCGAGCAGCGTGTGGAGATTGGCGAGGTATTGAACAAGGGTGGGTTTGTCCATTGCGGATCACCTTACGATTAGATTTGCAGCCAATGCTGGCGCGGCGATGGCGGCCCAACTGGTTATGCCACCCGCGTTGAAGTGGATATCGTCACGACGTCCGCCAGCGCCAATGGTATCAGAGTCACCGAGAGAGAATACCGTTGTGCCGTTTACCGCTGCAACTTGTGGATTGGTTACATTAGTCGCTGTGGTACCAAGATAGTAGCTGGTCTTGGAGATGAAAATAGGCACACCGGAAAACGCGGCTTGGGCTTGTATGGTGGAGATTATCGCGGTAAGCGACGCGGTGTAGGATGCTTGAGAGGTTCCTGCTGCGGTATCGGATTCGCCTTGCGTCCAGCACACTGCCGAAACGGGAATTCCATTCGCGGCAAGCCGACGGGCGGTAACGATTATTCGTTGAGTTTGTGATCCGGTGGCCCAATCCGCGGCAGTGGTAGAAGATATCGAGGCGGGGATTAAGACTACCCGATCACAAGTGCCGCTGGCGATTAGGCTATCGGCAATGGCGTTGAGGGAGTTGCCACCGCCTAAAGCGGAGCCGCCGGTAACTAGGTTTGGTGGCCCACCGCCACCAAGAAGGGGAGCGCTGGTGAGGTAAAGGCCGCCGCTGTAGATATTGAAGTTGTAGATAGTGGTCGGGTTGGAGATGACATAACCCGGGCTGGCGTAATTGGCTCCGGAGTTGGATTGACCGAACCAGACGATGTTACATCGCTTGCTGCCGCCGATGGTGGCGTAGTTGGCCAGGGTACGCCCGGCGGGATTTTTGAATCCGGGCGCAATGGTGGGATCAGCAGGTTCGATGATGATAAATGGATCAATGGCAGAGCCAACTGATGCCAGTTGCGCGTACACTGGTGAGGTCAGGAGTAATAGTGAAAGGAGCAGCTTTTTCATTGGACGAGTGTTCCATAAATGCCGGTCTGGTAGTCGGAGCCAGAAACGCCGAACCATGTTTGGGTGTCGGTCCCGGCGCCCTTTTCTAACCAAGCGAGGTAGTGGTAGCCGAGTTGGGTGTAGCCGAAGTATTGCGCGGTTGGCCCGCCAGCGCTGGATAAAGTAGCATCGCCGATGCGAGTGAAGTTTGATGTAGTTCGCCCATTGATTGTGGTGGAATCTACACCGATACCAGCGTAGACAATTCGTGGAGTGGCGGTGCTGTTGAGAACGACTGTGATGACGTTGGCAGTAACAGGTGAGCCGACAAGGCCGGCGATATAAGCTAGTTGATTAGCTGCCGATGCATTCGCTTGTTGGTAATCTGCAGTGGAATATGCCCACGATGCTGTGGCCTCAACCACAAGCATGGTTCTAAGGACTTGGTTAAATGTGTTGTAGATAAATCGCTTGGCGTTGGAATCTTCCATCTGCCCAGCACCAGTGGTCCGCGAGGTGCCGATGTAGGTGCAGCGTTGAACCGCACACGTGAAGGTCGTAGCGTTGCCATAGCGACAGGTGATAGAGTTGGCATTGAGGTATATACCAGATACCTGCGTGATTTCGGTGGTGCCTGCGCCTGATCCACGGAGCACGGCGGATGACCATGCTGGCCCAGAACAGAAGCGTAGTGTGGCGCCGTCGTAGCCAATGAACCAATCATAATTGGTGTTAGTGGTCCAGTTGGCACCGAGGACTACAGAGAGTTCTCCACCCGTCGGCGCGGAGATAAACACCGTGCCGTTGTAGACGACGACGTTGGTGCCGTAGTATGGGGTGTAGTAGATGGTGGTAGCACCAACCACATCGGTAGTGGTGATTGGGGTTCCTGAGGTAAGGGTAATGCGCCCTTGTGGCAGTGTGACTGCTGCTGAGGAAGTCGGTGGAGCCCAAGTGCCGTCAGCACGGAGGTAATTAACAGTGCCACCACCAGAAGCAGGGGCAGCGCCTGAGAGAAGGCCGGTGAAGACATTGATTCTAGCGGTAACTTCTGTGTCGGTTAAACCGCCAAGCGCGCCCGCATTGTTGTACTGGATTTGACCGTTAAGGCCGCCAGCTGCACCGAGGAACGCGCTGGGGTTTGTCGGGCGCGGGAGGTTGGACGAGCCGGTGATGTTGCCACAGACGGTGTTATTGGCGAAGATGCCATTGCACTGGGCTGAAGCCAGGGATGGAAAGAGCAAGAATGCAAAGAGCAGAAGACGTTTCATTGGATTAGATTCCATCCACCGGTATCGAGGAGGGGTTCAAGGATCAAGGAGCCGCGTGAAGAGGCGAGGTCCACAGAGGCAAGGCCTGAGATGGTTTCGGCGCCGGCGGGGACTACGCTGTAGGTGTTGGAGTCCGCGAAGCCTCCGATGTCCACGATTGTCACGGGGGCAAGGACGAATTGGCCCGGGATGGCCTGAGGGCCAGCCAAGCTTGCGCGCGAGGATGGAAGATTGAGTGTCACGTTGCCGTTGACGTTGATCTTGATCAACGTGGTGCCGCGGGCAATGTCGTAGGTGCCCGCGGCGACGATGTCGAGAACGGCGGCTTGCATGACTTGCTGCCAGCCGACAGAGGGTCCCATCCAGACCCGATCGATCTGGCGGAAGGTCCCGCCTTGGTCTAGGTCAGTTTGGGAGGACATGGCGTTAAGCTCGACGCACAGGAGTTGCACTCTCAGGCTTGGCGGCGTTCTGCGCCATGATCATTGCCTCAAGCTTCGCAAGACGCTCCTTGAGTTCGTCGTAGTCCTCACGCGGAACGGTGGCGTTGTTCTGCGGCAGGCTGGCGCCAACCTGCTTTGCGAAGTCGGCCATCATGGTCTTCATGAAGTTCATCTCGTCTTGGTTCATGCCGCCGTTGGGCGGAAGGGTTTCGACCGGGTGGATCCAGCGCGCGCGATGCTTGTCGCTTTCGGCTTCGGCGGCTTGGTTGAGCGGCTCCATATCACGGGTGGGTGCGCCGGTGAAGATGTAGTCCTGCGGCATAGGGCGACCACCTTCGACCTCCTGCGTGACGATGATCTCGCCGGGATAGTTGAAGTCACCCGGGTCCTCGGGGTTGAGCATCAGCGGCACGGGGAAGAGCTTGCGCACGGCGCGGCCGTTGATGGCGTTGGTTTCCTTGTGCTCCCATTCGATCTTGGTGCCGTCTTGGTACTGTGCGACGTTGAGATAGTGCGGGGCGGTTAAGCGCCAACGTGGACATTCAGACATTGTAGTCTCCTTTAACGAACCCGTCGGGCCCTTATGATGCCGTAAGCCGACATCGTGCTAACTGTGAACGAAGCTTGCGCTACGAGGAAAATGGTTGTGGTGCCGGATAGACTCTTGCGAACTGGGCCAACAGACGCGGTGTTGAAACCAGCAACAGGAACATTGCCAGCCGGGAAGCGGTAGATGTTATAGGCGTTGCCGGTGGTTGTGTCCTGTGTGGCGGAGGTGTTTGAGATGCTGTGGATTGATAGAGTAAAGTTGGTGGTCGCGGCAGGGACGTAGGTAACGTTGGCGGTTACATCCCAATCTCCAGCGGTGAGACTGATGCCAGCACCAATGTTGGCCGGGGTGCCTGTAGTGAGGGAAACAGCTGAGCCAGAAGCAACATTGAGTTCAACGTATTCACCGACCTCACCCGCAGCCGCATTATCGTTCGTAGCCGTGCCATTCATATGGCCATTGGTACGGGCAGCAGGTAGGGTACCTGAAGTGAGGTTGGCGGCACTGCCAGCAGTGAATGCATTCGCGGTGCAGGCGGTGCAAGTGCCGGTGAGGTTGGTGATGCCACCAGAAGATGGAGTGCCTAAGGCGCCATTAAATGTGGTGAATGCACCCGCTGAGCCGACATTGACGGCGAGGGCAGTAGCTACATTGGCGCCAAGTCCGGTGATACCGCCAACAGCAACGGCACTAGCGGTGCCTGCGGTTAAACCCGCAGCGATTCCGGTGATGTTGGTGCCGACAAGAGAAGATGGAGTGCCTCCAGCACCGTTGAATAGAACTGGGGCCCCAGCGGAACCAATGTTGATAGCAAGAGCAGTTGCGATGCCTGTGCCAAGGCCGGTGATGCTGGCGATGGCTGGGGTGCAAGTCGTGGCGGATGCGGCGGTGATTAAACCCTTGGCATTGGTGGTGAAGGCAGTACAGGCAGTAGCGGAGCCGAAGCTTCCGACACCGGCGTTGACCGTGGCGAGGGTCAAGGCGCCAGAGGCGGTGTTGATCGTGGCGTCGCCAGAGGTGGTGAAGCCTCCGAAGGCCCCGGCGTCATTGAATTGGATTTGGCCCGAGGAGCCGCCGGGTGTGCCACCACTACTGGTGGATACGGCTACGCCATTGACGAATAGGCCCTGAGCGTTGAGGGTGCCAGCGCCTTGGCGGCTGCCGGTGGGGGTGCCAACGAGGGCACCGGTGGGGCCGACGGCCCAGAGTTGCAGGGCAGAGCTGGGGCTGGCGCCTTGGAACCAGCGGAAGGAATCGACGACGGATCCGGCGGTGTTGTATTGGGAGATGTCTTGGTTGTTGTTGACGTTGTAGGCTGCGCCCCAAAGGGCTGAGGAGCCGGGGCGCAGTTGGACGTCGTTGACCTGTGGCGCTTGCGCGAACGCGAAGGATGGGGCTAATGCGAGCGCAAGGAGAAGGCGCTTAGAATATCGCATAAGCGAGTGCCCCCGGTGCTACTGCCGTGGCGATAGTGATGCAGAGATCGAAGCCGGCAGGCAGGACGAATAGAGCGCCATTGCCGGTGCCCCAGTTTACTTCTTGGCCTGCCGCGAAGGTCATGGCGCCAGTGACTGAGGCGGTGCTGGTGCCGCAGTTGGTGCCGGTGCCGGTGGTGAAGGTGACGACTCCGGTTGCCACGGGAGTGAGGAGCAAGGCAGTGACGTAGATGCGTTTGCCTGCAACGCCAGTGACGATGCGGGTGGACGCTGCGACGGTGCCTGCGATGGCGATCTGGTTCGTGGTCGCAGGGACGAATACGGATTGCTGGGCCAGCGCCGCACTGGCTAGCCCGAGGTAGATTAGCAGTGCGGCGATGGTGCGTTGCATGAGGTTACTCCTCAGTCCACTGGATGTCGATTTGTAGGGAGTTGCCGGTCAGCGTCGCTGCCGTGGCGTTGAAGTTCAAGCACAGCTGCTGGGCTGCACCACGCAGGGTTGGGATTTGACCGTTGACGTCAGCGTAGAGACTGAAGTCAAACAGCAGCGGCGGAACAGCACCGGTTGCTGCGGTCAGGGGCAGGGTCTGCGTGCGTAGGTAGGTGGGCGAGGTGTCGTTGATCGTTGGATTGGCGGTGTAGGAGACCAACGTCGCCGTGTGCGTGCCGAACGTCGAATCCATCTTGCCGACGGTATTCGCTGGGTTCGCCGTGGTGCTGGCAGGGGTACCGCCAGTGTCCGCGGTGTTTCGACGCAGGACTACCGCGGGGATATTGACCGCGGTAGTGATAGTACCCGAGACACGAATGCCATTGACGCGAATGGTCTTCGAGGCTGAGCCTGTGATGCAAAAGGCATCGGTTGGGGTGGCGGGTAGAACAAGGCCGATTGCCACTGCGGCGTAGGTCTGCTTCGGCACGTAGCCAGTGTAGACACCAACCTGCGGAACGGTGTTGACCTGTGCTAATGCGGCACTGCCGAGGGCCAGTAGGCCCAAGGCTCCAAGGAGGAAACGCTTCATGATGTGCTCCCTCAGTTCGCGACGGTGAGACCGGCGGGATAGCCGGAGTACTGACCATTGAGACCCACGATCTGGTCGTCACGATCGAGGACGATACCAGCAGTCACGGTGCCTGCAGAGAAATCGCCCACGGTGGTGTAGACCAGTTTGAGGAAGCGGGGGAGGACCTGCCCGGGGACCGGACGCGGGACGGTGATGTTGCCGATGGCCTGACCGGCGTCGAGGTTGGCGGTGACGACGGCAGGGATGTTTGCCATCGGGGTGAAGGAACCGGGAGCGCCGGTACCGTCATCAGGAGCGCCTTGGACGGAGACGGCGAGGCTGGTGCCGCCCACGAATGCCGTGGCTGCGATGACCATGATCTCGAGCGCAGGGTCATCACCCGCGCCGATATCACGGGCGCCGCCACCATTCGCGGACGAGGGAATGCCCGAGGTGACGCCGAGGTCGATAGTGTTGGTGCTATCGATAGCACCGGCCGCAGGGGTGAAGAGGTCCTGCGCCGTGGAGAACATGAGAAGTGAATCGAGGATCATGGCGTAGGGCTCCTATCAGGTTACTTGGGCTTCGTTGTTGAGGATCGCGTCGACCGTGCGCACCGGGATGCCCCGGAACGTGGTGACGACCTTACCGTTGAACTCTTCGAGACGAAGCAGGACGTTGGTCTTGTTCATTGCTTGGAGATCGAGGTAAGTGCGGATGATGCGGTTGCAGTAGATGACCACGCGGCCCATGTTGGCGCGGACCATCGGAGTGTCCGAGGTCTGGATGCCAGTGGCGCCAGCAGGGGCAGTGGGCAGGCGGTAGAGTCCGCGGACGATCAGGTTGATCAGGTTCGCGGCGCTGACGCCGGTGAGCTGGGTCACGTCGATGTTCGCGATGCGTGCGACGTAGCGCCAGTCACGGAGGACGAGGCCGATCTCCCACTTGAAGTGGTCGCGGTAGGCTTGGTAGGTGTTGCCCGAGGCGTCGGCTACGGGCCATTCGCCCATGTCGCGATGCTGGAGGCCGGTCATCTTGCCCTTGGGGAAGATGCCATGGATGGTATCCGAGCCCCAAGTGACGAGCCACATGGAGGTGTTCGTGCTTGCGGTGCCACCAGCGTCGAGGACGTTCGCGGCCGTGGCTGAGTTCGCGGCGGTGATGGTGGAGTACCGCGGGGCAAGGCCAGTGAAGCGCTCAGGGTTGAGATGCTGGTTGCCGTAGATGAGGGTTGCAGCGACCTGCTGGGACATGCCCTGGAGGAAGGCACGGACTTCGGAGAGACGGAACTCCGCGGTATTGCCGTTGAGGTCCGCGATGTCCTTGTCGATCACGGCGTAGGTTTCGAGATTGCCGCAAGTGTCGACGATCTGCGCGGTGGTGGACTTCGCGTTGGGGACGCCTGCGTTGAGCAAGCGCCAAGTGGCCTGCGGGAGGCCGGTACGGACCGTGGTCTTGTGGCCCGTGGGGAGGTTGCCTTCCATGACGATGATGTCGTCAAGGATTTCGTTGGTCTGAGAGAGCAACTCGATGATGGTGGCGACGCGGAAGCCGTCGTCCATTCGCTTTGCCCAGTCAGCATAAGTCAGCGCGAGTGCGCCTTGAACAGCCATTATATTCTCCTACAGTGAGGTTGAACTAGGGGTGGGGGTAGTATCCAACGGACTGATCTGGCCATGGCGTTCAACCTCTCTGAGGCTCAGTGCGGTAGATTGGGGTACAACGCGGCGGCAGGGGAGGGGCGATTGGTGGTGCCCGGGGCCTGCTGACCGTGAGGTGAAGGTCCGCCTCCGGTGACGTGCTTGCCCTCGGTGGCGAATTGGGCGAGCTTCCAGAAGGTCTTGATGAAGGCTGGATGGTCACCAGCGCCGGTGAGGTCCATCGCGGCTTTGAACTCCGCAGCGAGGGCCGGGTCGCCAATGGCGTTAAGGGCACGGCCCATGTCGAGCTTGACTGCGTCGAGGCCGGTTTTGTCGCCGTTGACGGCCTTAGCCATGTCAGGGTCGGATTTGGCTTTGGCGACCCAATCGTTGCGCATGGTTTCGTAGGCGGATTGTGGTGCCTTGGCGGCGTCGATCATCTGCTTGGCGTGGACTTCAACGAGCTTCTGCGCGGCCTCTTGAGAGAGCCCGAGTTCTTTGAAGATCGGAGTGACAGCAGCGATGGCGTCCTTGTCGAGGGTATAGCCCTCGGGCGCGGTGAAGTCGGAGTAGGCATCGGGAGCCGCAGGAGGCTTAGCTTCTGGGGGCTTCGACGTAGATGTCGTGTCCGGGGCTGCCGTAACTGGGGGCTTCACTTCCGGGGTCGTCGGCTTCGCTATCTGCGAGGGCTCCAGAATCTCCCCCGTCGGCGATCGGGCTGCCGCGTCGTTCGGCAGGGGGGTCGGTGAGGGGGTTGGAGTCAGGGTCGGGTCTGATGTGTCGCTCATTTTGCTCTCTCATTGCTTGAATGAATTGGTCGGGGCAGTAGGCCATGATGTCAGCCAAGAGGGATAGGCCTACGGAACGTCGGCCCTCTTGGAAAGCGGAGGCGTATGGGTCGGCGGTATGGGTGGTGGAGAAAATGTTGCACTCGCTGAGGCGGTCCCAGAGCCAAGCGCGGCCGGGGGAGGAGACCATGATTTGGGTGATGATCTCGCGGCGCTCGCGATCGCGGATGCGTGCGGCCTTTTCCGCGGCGCGGATGCTCTTGCGATTGCTGGCATTGGGGGCTTCCATTAGTGCACCGTGTAGATGGGGCATTCGTCCGTTGGCAGGGAATGCCAACGGCCATCTTTGGTGTGTACGACACAGGCAGTAGCAAGGCCTGGGTCCTCGGTGTCGTCGCCGAACATGTTGAACATGTTGGTGACTTCGAGGATGTTGCCAAAACAATCAACAGTGACGCGGCGGATGCGTGAAGACTCGAAGTGGACAGTCTTGGTCATGGAGCGATGCCTCCAGCGAGGGCGGACGCGACGTTGCCGCCGCCGAGTTCGATACTGCCAAGATTCTTGCCAGCTTCGGCCATGGCTTTCACCTGCTCGGCCTGCTGTGCGGCGGCGACTTGTTCAGCGCGTTGCTGGCGGATTTGAGCCACAGCCTCGGGACTCCGGATTATCTTGGGATCGTTATTGAGAAGTTCGGAGTATTTGTCAAGGGCATAATCGGAGTCGATGTTGTCCATGATGTCCTCCTTGGCGGGGAGGAGACCACCGGCGAGTTGGAGCACGCGCTCGATGCCAGCGGAGGCCGCGGCCTGTTGGGCCTGCTGGAGCATCGAGACGTACTCGACGTTTATGGCTTGGCCTTGAATTTCCGGCGGAGCAGGAGGGAGTATGCCAGCACGACTAGCGATGCCAAATACACGATCCAAGACCGGCCCCAATACCTCATGATCAATTCGCTCAAGAGCGGGACCAAGAGCAACGAGAGACTCAGACTTACGCATGTCCCACTCAATCGCGGTGACGTTGCTGCGCGTTTCATATTGGCTCGCTGTCATCAGGACGTCGTTGAAGAAGGTCTTGGAGAGACGCTGCCGGACTTCGTTGAGGTCCTCGGTGATTTCTTGTATGGGGAATTTGGTGTCGTAGATCGAGGCGATGCCGGGTTTGCCGGAAGTGGTGTAGCCTTGGACGTAGGTCATGCCGCCGGGGAGCAAGCTTGTTGGCTGGTTCTTGAGTTGCACGTCCGCGACCAGCGGCGGGTTGACCATCTTGTCGATGGCTTGGGCCTTGCGCTTGGATTCGAGCTGGAGCTGCTTCTGATCGGGCAGGGCATCCATGCCCGGGGATCGGCCGTAGGGGTCGTTGGAGACGAGGTCCCAGCGGCCGGTGATGTTGGGGCGCTCGTGGTAGCCCTTGCGACGGAGGAAGTGTTGGGGCGCGAGGGAGTTAGTGGATTGCGGGGACGCGGAGCCGCCCCATTCCCAGAAGAGTTCGCGGAAGGCAAGTTTGGGGCTGAAGCCGAACTTCTCGGCGTTGCCGTCGTCGTTGGGTTCGATGGAATGGGCGACGATGATCTCGCGGGCGCGGCCACTGCCATCGGGGAGGTTGTAGGCGTTGCGGACTGGCTCGGAGCAGGAAGCGAGGCCGAACTCGTCGACGACGGCGCCGATGGTCATGGTGAATTCGCGGTAGAAGATCGTGGGGCGGTACTTGCCGTCGATGTCGATGTAGTATTCCCCGGCACAGGGGTTGATGCAGTTGATGACGTTCTCGAAGTCCTCGAAGATGAGCTGCGTTGCGGTGCCGAAGATGACGAGGTCGTAATAGAACTGGGCGATGGAGTTGTAGAAGTTCGACTCGGCGAAGATAAGGTAGAGGATGCGTTCGCACTCAGCGAGCCACAAGCTTACAGGCGATGTAAGCGTCGAATCGATCTTCCCCACTCGTAGTTTGAACCATGGCCGGGTTGGAGAAGACTTGCCCGAAACAAGGCCGCTCGCTAAGTTGCGAGCACAGATCACACCGGTAGAATCGAGGATGTGTTGGTTGATCGGCGAGCCGCGGGACTGCATGTTCGGGGTTATGATCCATCGATATCTCCTTGGGAGGAAGAAGTCCGCGAGTTCACGCCAATGGACCCACCACGAGTAGCGATAGTTGCGCAGGCTGAGCAGGCGGCCCTGGGAGTACTTCAGCGCCGCAGCATCGGCGTCGGAATTCGACGACCGATCAATCGTTGGGAACGCGGGCTCAAGGCTCATGATGTGAGTGCTTTCTTACGAAGGATGACTGAGCCATCAGGGCGATCTTCGCGATCAATGCCTTCTTTTTGTAACATCTTCTCGTGTTGGTTCATCCACTCTTGTGGATTATCACGCTCTTTGGGAATGCGAATGGCGCCACGTTCACGAAGGGCTTCATCCCATTTGTCGTACTCAGGGCCTTCGTTTATAGTATGGGGTTCCACAAGCCGGTTTTGTGCATCCATCTGCGCCGCAGCCATAAGGAGCCAGGGCTCATCGGCGGCACGAAGCTTGCGCGGTGGAGGCGTGGATGGCTTGGGGCTGAAGGGGACTATGGGCATGGACGATGTTCCCAGGGTCTACGACCCACAATCATTGACCGAGAAGTGTCTTCTGCCCCGAGGCCGGCGGCGGGGTAGGGATGCCGCCCATGAAGGTGGGCTGCTGAGTGTTCTGCTTGGGCGCTGGGGATTTCGCGGGTGGGGCCTGCGGCGGTGGGGCCTGTGGGGCAGGAGCGGATTGCTGGCTGCTACCCCCACCACTGAAGAGGGCCGGGATGATGCCGCCCACGGCAGCGGAAATGGGGTCGAGATTGCAAAGGCCATAGGGCTCGGTGATGTCACGCATTCATTCGCTCCTCGGAGTAGGGGTCATATTCACATTCGGCGGCGTTTGCTTTGGGGTGTGGATGGTCACCGCCCGCAAAAGCATTTCGGTGTAGAGGGCCTCCAAAAGTGAGGCATAAAGCATCAAGTGTATCGAGATCAAGGTCGGGGTTTTCATCAAGGAGGTCCTCCTTGGAGATGAGTTGGATTTCGTCCTTCTTCGTGAAGGTGTACTTGATGGCGAGCATCGCGGTGCGGAGTTCAGGGATCGCGGGTAGCATCCCGGTCGAGAGCCACGCGCGGAGGGCGCCATACATCGCGGCGCGTTTGTTGGCGTACTTCTCACCAGTGGTGTTGGTGTAGATGCCGGTAATGTCGTCCTTGCCGCCGAATTGGACTTCCCAAACGAACAGGCGCTTCTCGCGGCACTGGTCCACGACGCCACCGCCGACACCGCCGCCGTCGATGAAGATGCCGTCGGGGCGCCATTGGGTGAAGGTGTCGAAGACTCGATTGGCTAGTTCGGTGGTCGAGATGCCGGAGTAGAGTTTGCGCTCAAGAGTTCTCGCGTCACGTCCTTTCCGAGGGAAGATGACTGAGTTATTGCGGCCAAAACGAGCGACGTCCACTCCGATCGCGAGGGGTGTAAAGGCATCGACAAAGACCTCTCGGTCAGGAGCCATTGCTGCATCGATATCACTCGCAGAGAAGAATTCCATCTCACCATGCCGCGGGAACATTCCCTTGACGCGGATTCGGAACCAGTCGGAGTCTTCGCCATAGATTTTCTCCCAGCGCTCGAAGCGGGACTTGTTGGTGATGGCCACGGTGCGGCTGTCGATCTGACGCGACTTCCACATCGAGGCGTGGTGGCCTTCGAGGAAACAATCGCGGAAGCGGCCGGAGTTGCGGGTGGGGTTGCCGAAGACGAGCCAGATGATTTGGGTGTCGGAGTCGGTAGTGGCGCCCTCGATGGTTTCCCAAATGATGTCGGCGATCGCGGACGCTTCATCGAAGATGATCAGGAGGCGCTTGCCCCGGTTGTGCATACCCGCGAAGGCTTCGGGGTTGGTTTCGGACCACGCGATCATGTCGATGCGCCACGTGCGTTCGCGGGAGGGGTCCTTGGAGACCAAGCTGGTGGCGTTCAGGGTGAAGTGGTCGCGGGTGAACCAGCAGAGGTTGAACCAGCGGCCGAGTTCGGCCCAGGTTTTGGTTTTGAGCTGGGTTTCGGTATTGGCGGTGATGACGCCGCGGCAATCGGGGAAGGTGGTGAACGCCCATAGGGTGACCATCGAGACGAGGGCTGATTTGCCAACGCCATGGCCGGTGGCTGTGGCCATTTGAATTGGCTGAGGCTCTTCGATAGCTTGAGCGTAGCCGATGGCTTGCTCGGGTGTCATGGTTCCTTCTTGAAGCGCAATGCGGATTCCTTCCATTACATCCCGTTGCCAGTCAAGGGGTCCATCGAACTTGGCGAGGACGGTGCCTTCCTGCCCCCACGGGAACGCCCCGAGCGCGAAGGCGTAGGGATCGTCCGCGACGCTGGCAAGCCATTCGAGGAGTTCGTCGGACATACCATCGGAGTTGTTCCCAGGGCCGTTGGCCCACAGTCCCGTCCTACCCCCGTCCTCGTCCTCGGGTGGTCGGGGAGACGCAGACGCGAACGGCTGATCCGAGTGTGCCCGACTAACACTCTCGATGCGCTCAAGCATCTACGTCTCCCCTTTCATAACCGGCGGAAGGATGGCGCCACCGAGCGATCAGAGGCCGGAGGTCTGTCGCTGACGCTCGGTGGCGATTGAGGCCGCAGGGGGGAAGCCTCAATCTGGCGAGAGCTTCGTGCGGCCTCGGTACGCTTCCGCGCGGCCTCAAGGTTCGCAGCGAAGTCGACGTTGACGTTCAGGTTCTTGTTGACCTTGCCGTAACCGGTGCGATCGAAGCCGAGTTCCGCGATGCCGAGGAGATCGCGCGTGGGGAGGAACTCGTCGTTCTCAGCCGCGGCGTCCAGCTTGTCGCTGAGCATCGCCGCGGCCTTGAGGGAGTTCGAGCGAAGGAAGTCGATGACTGGGTCGGCTTCCTTCAGCCACTCCGCGGTGAGCATGGAGCGGTAGTGGGCGATGAGTTCCTTCACGGCCGGGTCGGCTTTGAGCATGCTCACGCGGTTGATCGAGAGGCCGCAGGTAAGGGCGACGTCGCTGTTGGACATGCCAGAGGCAAGGGCCCGAGCTACGCGGTGGTGGTTGTCGCGGAGGGATTGTAGAGCGTTGGGCGGCCGGGGCTGCGCCAGCACAGCGAGGTCCCCGCGCTTGAGTTCGCGCAGGTTGGTGATCTCGATGGGTGAGGCGATGGCCTTGCGGCCGCGCTGTAGGGTAGCCACGGGATTACATCCTTCGTACAAAGCCTCGTGAGGGCGGGGCGGTCTTGGCGTTGATGGCGACACAGATGCCGGTTGCGGTGGTGAGATTGAACTCCGCGGTCACGGGGCCCGGAGCCTTGAGCTTGATGTTGAACTTCGGCTTGTAGAGATCGATCAAGGTGCGTTCGACGATGTCGAGGTCTTCGACTCGGCAGGGTAGGACGTGGACCTCATCGAAGAGGATGCCACGGATAGGAAGCCAACCGGGCGCCTTCTTTCGACCCCAAAGGGATCGGTGGGCCTCGACGCGGGATAGTGGCTTCACGCTCTGGCCGATGTACACCACAGCGCCGTCTTTGATCAGCGCGTAGACCCCGGGCTTGAGCATCACCGAGACATTCACAAAACCTTCGAGCATTGCCTTCACTCCAAGCGTGGCAGAGTCGGTCCACCATCTTCACCATACACTATGGCACAACCGTCGCGGATGTCAAGCCCCTGATATGGGCCTTTCGTACATACATTTCAAATTTTATACGCTGTGCGACAGGATAGTCTGGCCGGACGCGCGAGACAAAATTTTGGGCCACCCCCGACCCGAAAGCGGAGAGTGGCCCAAATGTCACAGTTGCATGGATGCCACAGTGTGGCAGGAGTGCATCAGTCCTTGACGGTCAGCAGCGCAGTGTTGGCCGTGATGAATGCGAGGATGGCCGCGACTTGGTCGGGAGCAAGCAGGCGTTCCCACTGGGTGCGGTAGAGTGTGACGGGGAAGCGACCAAGGCCGTAGAGCGAGAGTGCGCCCTTCTCGGAAACTTTCATGCTGATCTTGCGAGCGGGCGCAGCCTGCGCAGCTTGCAGCATGGCAATCAGTTGTTCCTTGGTCATGGTGTTGAGATCGGTCATGTGATGTTCCCTTAGCGGTTTGCAACGTCGCATCATCGCGACAACGCCAACATGCGCCCTTGCCACGGCGATTGCAAGCGGCGTGTTTGCATGGCCGATATGCGCCCAGCGCATGACGAGTGGCACAACGCTTGCAACGCGCGGGCGATGCTGCAACACAGCGAGTGCAGTGCATCAAGCGTGGTGCGATGCACAAGCGGAGCGTCCGCTTGTCTAATTGGCCTCGTGGCACTCTAGGTCACTCTCGTGGTACTCTAGTTCCCTAGTTTCGCATAGGGCACCGGGGCACACGGCGAGGGGCTGTCTGTTCTCAAGGCTCTCTCTATCAGACCAAGACAAGCCCCTACCCCCACGGACGCACTGCGGGATGCAGAACTAGGCAATGAGGGCTGCACTAGGGCGACCTAGAGTGCCATGAGGTGGTGGCAGGGGATGAGGGAATCTATGGCCTGAAATTGTTGTTGACTTCAGCGGATGGATATGGTATAGTGATACAATGGCGCAATCACCCCTGAGAGTGTGAGACATCAATGCCCCGCAAGCCTAAGCCTCCGAACCATGCGCTGCTTATTGAAGGATTGAGCATAATCCAGAATGCTCGCGAGGATGTGCGTGAGCTTAGGGCCAAGCTTACGTTTGTGGATGATCTTGGTGGAGAGAACACAGTGCATGAGATCAAGCCTGAGATAGCTCAGCGGATTGTGCAGCGTGCAAATATGATTGAGGATTACGCTGAGCGAATGAAGGCGCATAGGATTGCATATGCTCAAGGGCTTGAAGCTGATGCTGAGCGCAAGCGCAAGGTTGCTGAGGCGATTGTGGATAAGCAATTCAAGCCTCAGCCACCAACCAAGCCATTCAGGCGCAGGTTCTAGACATATGCAGCCATCGCGAACCAATTACCTCGCGGCGCTAAGATGAGCGCATCACGAAATCGTGATTTGACGGCGGCGGCGCGATGTGCTATTCTATGCACACTGAAAACGGCAACCTGAGTGGGAGCAATCGATGCAATCAATGCTTAAGGGCTTAGTCATCACCTGCAACTATCCCGACGATACGGCTGAGGCCGCAGTGTCATCGGAAATGACCGTGGATCAACTCTGCGAGACCATTCGCAAGCTCATTGCCACTGAGCCTGAGATGTCCAGCTTTGTTATCGTGGCAAGTGTGCATCCAAGCTGAGAGTACAACCCAATTGAGCTTACGCCGGGCGGACCAATGGTCCTACCCGGCTTGAGCCAGTAGAAGATGCTTGTGGTGGCCCACCGTATAGGGCCGGGGATGCAGCGTTAGCATCTGGGCTGTTTGAAACGACCTAGCTGAGTGTGGCCATGTGATGCCACACAAAGGGATTGCATCGGAAGCGGAGCCTAATCGCACTCATGCGATAGGAGCCGACTGATGCCTAAGTTCAATATCCGCCTCAGCCAAAAGCTGAACGATGGTGACACTGCATTGCGTGAGGATCACGACAATGTGGATGAATACTACGTGCAGGATATTATTGCTGAGTATGCAAGACGTGCAATGTCTCATAGTTATGTTGTGAGCTACACTGCATTCGTTGAGCGTGCTGAGTGAGCCTAGGCTCCGCTCCCCGTGCAATCCCGCACGATTAAGCCAAACAAGATCGCTATGAACTAGTGGCTCTGTTTGCTGAGAGTGTGAGACATAACTCAGCCCCGCTGAGTGCGGCTCACCAAAGTCAGCGCCCAACCATTATGATGTTCAAATATAACGATGGATGGCTTTCAATCCTTAAGAGGATGGAAACATATGTCCAACCTAGACACCGACACCACCGCTGACGCAACGTCTGACGCGGCTACCCCTTCCACAATCGTTACCATTGCGTTGAAGAACGCTGCCGGTAACGTCGATGTGGATACGGCAAAGCTCCCTGACGACGTATACCGCGAAGCCCTGATGCAGGGCCTCAAGGTCATCGCTGAGCGTGGTATGTCCAAGCTGACAAAGGAGGCATACCCCGACGAGACCGAACGCAAGCAGGCGATCCACGCAAAGGCCGAAGCCAACGTGCAGGACATGTACGAGGGCAAGGTCAAGATCACCGGCGCGGCCAAGGTCAAGAAGGCCTCGGGAGCCGTAATGACCGAAGCCATGCGACTGGCGCGGAACTTGGTCAAGGACGCCATGAAGGCGAACAAGATCAAGATCAGCACGGTCAAGGCCTCGGAGATCACCAAGGCGGCCAAGCTGTACATCGAGAGCGAACCCTCGATCGTTACTCAGGCCGAAGCGAACCTGAAGCAGCGTGAGCAGACCCCGATCAAGATCGACATTGCTTCGTTGATCAAGGCGGACCCGGCTCTCGTTGCCAAGGACGAAGCCAAGAAGGCTGAGGCCAAGGCGAATAAGCCGCTGAGTGCCAAGCAGGCGGGGAAGGTTGCCCCGCGTGCCAAGGGTGCGAAGCCCCAGCCGCAAGCGACCGCGTAAGGAGTAAACCATGTCCAAGCCAAGCAAGAGGCAAGTAACACGCCAATTGTTCTTGACGAAGTGTGCAATCAATCTAACTCTGAGCGGCAAGCTTAACAAGCTCTGCAATGAGGAAGAACGAGAGCTATCTCGTCAGGCTTACATGGCTCTGTGCACATTGTACAACAGTTTGCACAGACATCTCCTGAAGAATGCCTGAGTACGGCATGTAAGCGTTGAGAGTACAAGACATTAGGCGAGCAATGCGAATGCTGAGTGTACGCAAGACGGCTAGAGGGCCTGATCTGCACTCAAGCCACACAATCGCAGGATCGCCTAATGCCCTTGGGGAAGGCCGTACCTCCCCATGATCACCTTCCGGGGCCAGTAGCTCCAAACTGAGGCAGCAATGAGATAGGCCACGGCGTGCCGAAACAAACATTCTCAGGATGCCTCAGCATTGCTAAAGACAGGCATAGTTTCAGATGCTTGTGAATGCAACACCAAACCGGGGTATTCCCCGCAGGAGCCGACTATGAGTAACCCAAACTTCGTGAATGACCTCGTGATGATGGCCAAGGCCTACGAGGAACTGCCTAAGGTCCAAGAGGCGCTTGAGATCGAGCGCAAGATGAGCGACGAACGGCTTGGGCGTATTCAAGCCCTTGAACTCAAGCTCTTGGACCGTGCCGCCGAACTCGACGCCGCCCACGCTGCAACCCGTAAGGCGGAGGTAGAGCGTGACCACGCTGAGACCATGTTTCTCGAAACTGATAGCAAGCTCGACGCAATCAAGAGCTTCCTGTCCGGTCAGATCGGCGCTGCATCGGCTCTGTTCGCTGCTATGGAGCCCCCGCAGCCCGAGCCAGTCGTAGAGCACCACGATGACTTTGGCGCCAAGCTCGATGAGCCGATGCCTGAGGTGAAGGTCGGAGCATCTGAGGTTGACCTTCCCGATGTCGAAGAACACAAGTTCGACGATGGCGGGCCGTACAACGAACCCAAGGCCATCGACAATCCGCTCTATGCCGATCCGCAGAAGCAGGACGAGGCGCAGGGTCAGAGTGAAGGCCTCCCTACGGAGCAGACGAGTGCCCCTGTGGATACAGTCCAGAGCACTGTTTCCCATACGGATCAGGATGTCTCTACGGTCGCTGAGGCCTCGGAGGTGGCACCACCCGTGGACCCTATTGCACCCTTTACGGCTGGCGATGGAGCCTCGCTCGACACTGCGGTAGCTACCCTGAGTGCCGAACCTCAGGCCGATGCGTCTACGTCCGAACAGCCGACGGCTACATCGTCCGACGGGGTTAGCGTGCCTTCGGACCCTACGCCGGCTACGGAGAGTTCCTCCGAGAGCGCCTCGCCCGCCTCGGCATCGTTGCCGCAGCCTAACCCGGAACCGACGCCTCGCTATTCCCAAGAATGGTACGATTGGGCCGATGCCGTAGGCTATTGGGACAAGCCCCGCTCTGCGCAGTAACCACAACCATTGCCCCACAGCCTAATCCGCTGTGGGGCATTTTTGTAGGTTAGGAGGACAACCGACATGGATCACTCCCACCACATCCTCGCCTATCTCGTCTGGAAGTTCCTGCAACCACAACGGAGGACGTAATGCCCAGCCACGACAAGTTCGGCATCCCTTATCTCAAGCTCAGCGAAGCCAAGCAAGGCTTAGTCCGCCTCGATGGCGGTTTCACCTGCCACAGCAAGGGCGAAACCATGCTGTTCGCACGCAATGGCAAGTTCTACTTCATGTGCAAGGATGGAGACCACTTCATCGAAGGCCAAGCTGATGATGGCATCCACTGCATAGGGATTTACCCCACGTGAACCTCCTCGCCCTCATCCTCGCCATCCTCGCCGCAAGCATCGGCATCAGCGTGGCGTATTACTTGATCCACCACTCACGGAGGTAAGCATGCCTGAGAATGAAATCTTCCTAGGCGACGGCGCCTATGTCGAATGGACTGGCAATGAGTTCATTGTCTACACCAGCAACGGCATCGAGCGTAGCAACCAAGTCTTCCTTGAGCCAATGCACATGCGACGGCTCATTGAGTTTTACAACGAAGTCGAGTCCCGTTCCCATTCACGCTAACCCCTTAGCCCTAGCCCTCACCCGGCTAGGGCTTTTTCTTTGCCTCCAGCGCTCGCCAAGGCTGTTGACTTTACGGCCAGATTGTGTTACAATAAAGGTATAATCAAGGAGACTAACCCATGTACCTCATTTGCTATCTTGGGACAAAGGGCGATATCATTGTTGCCCAAATGGTGCTGAGTGTCGCTGAGATTAAACTCTTCCTCGAAGCGAATGCGGCCAAGACAGATTACTTTGTTCTCACGGCTGTCAGATACAACGAGGCTGTATGATGCCCCGCAAACCCACTTGCATCGTCGATTACATCGGCCGCAACACCACAGATCACACCATCACCCTAAGCATTCGCGGCCAGCGCTACGAATACTTCCTCACCCCGCAGCAATGCGACACCATGGAGTTCCTATGCCGCAAAGTAAGCGCCCGCAAAGCATTAAACTTCGCCAAGTCCCACGCAAGCCGCATCCTGCGTATGCCCGTGACTGCGGCTACTACCACGTCCTAGACTATTACCTCTATCACGCCAGCCGTGATCTTATTCTCAACGCCTGCCGTTGGTCGTCGCCACGAATTGGCCGCGATCTCGACGCCGAGGAAGACCGGGAAGGGATATACCGATGAAACCCCTAGCCTACGCCGCCACAGTCCTCTGCATGCTCACCCTCACCGGCTGCGGCGATGGTACGTCCTGCTGGGATGGCAGACCAATTTCCTGTGAGCAGGCCCGCAAGAACGAGATCAACCGCGAGATCGACAAGCGTGAGAATGAGAAACACGTCTGCATGGCGGACTGCAAGTCAGGCTGTGGCTGTCTCCGTCCTCGATTGCAGGCGGATGGATCGTGGAAGATCGAATTTTCAGACGATGATTGGAGGAAGGAATGAGCGATCCCGAAATCGAACGGTGGATTGAACAGAACTTCGCTGGCCACGGTCGCGCGCTGCGGACGTTGCAAGAACCGCCGATCGACGGCGAGCCGTTCATGTCGATGGAAGATGCCAAGCAACTGTTGCGCGAGGGGATCGCACGGTTTAGCCCCCCGGTGAGCACAGCAGATGGGGCGACAGACATGCGCAAATCAGAATCCGAGCAAAATGCCGATAGCAAAACATGGACAGCCGGCATCGACGTTCTCCGACAATATTCCTACCAAGATAGGCAATGGCATCTTTCTGCGATCGAATTTCACCATAAGGTTAAAGAAGATGCCGAGGCCCTGCGCGACAAGGTTTTTGCAGCCCTTACCGCCCTCGCCGCGCAGGCCGATGCACAGGGCGGGGAGGTGGTGGCGTGGCAAGAGACCGCTGCATCGTGGCTTGAACGAAAGGCCGAGCTTGCAACCAACTCGCTTCATTGCGGCGACAGCTCGATGACGATCCATTCCACGCATCGATACGCCGCGGGTCTGATGGCGCTAGCGAAGGAAATCCGCGAAACCGCCACCCCATCCCTATCCATAGAACCACAGTCAGCCCGTAAGGACCCAACCCAATGATCACACTCTATTCCCTACGCACTCACATCGACCACGAAGGCGCCGCCGAACAATACTACATCACCAAGTTCGTCGACGGCGAAGTCGAGTCCGGCTATATCACCTCCATCCGCGAATGCGAATGCCCTGCGGGCCACCGCCCATCCTGCCGCCATCGCCAGATGCTCCCCATGATGCTGGCTTCAGGCATCGTCAATACCCACTGGTTCTGGGACTTCGACCTCGGCCGGGTCGTGGACTTCGAAGGGAATCTTAAATCCAACTTCGACGCCATGAATGAATTGGCCGGCTGGGGCGACATCAAGCCCGAGGACATCGGCAAGCAAGTCCGCCTTAACCTCCCAGCGGATGCTGAACCCGCAGGGCCCCTGACCGGACCTAAGCCTTCATGGCGGAGGCTATAATGATGGGCCAACTCGACACCGATCCAATCCCGCCCTACGCCGTCACGATGTGGACCAACGACCGCGAAATCTTCGTCGCGATGCCAATGTCCAAGGGCGGCGCCCCATTCATCATCTCCTTCCCCCTCAATGAGGGCGGCCTCACCAAGGCACTCGAAGTCCTCCGCAAGCGGCCGAAGGAAGTCATCCTTCCAACGCTCGACTCCCCGGCGAACTATACCAAGCCCCCGATCCAACCCCAAGTCCGCGTCAGCAAAGCCCAAGAGCGCCTCTATGCCGAGACCACCCCGGAGCAACGCACCGCGGCGCAAGCGTTGCTCAAGAAGCTGGGGCTGGTGAAATGACCGTCTGGTGTTTATGGTATGGCTACGAAGATATCGAAGGCATCTTCAGCTCCGAAGCCGCTGCTCTCCGATGCATCGAAGAATTAATGAAATCACAGCCATATCGCCGTCGTGATAACTTCTCAATCTTAGAGGAGATAGTCCGTGACTGACCTCTACCTCATCGCCCATAAGGTCCGCGGCGAGCCTGCATTCGATATCGCCACGCACCTAACCTGCCCCAAGTGCGAAGCCACCGACGACCATTGCTCCGCTTGCGATGGCGCTGGGCATTGGTGGATCGTCCCCACATCGGGCCACCGAGCGTTTCCATATTGGGATTGCCCACTCAATGTTGCAATCGATTGGCCCTTAATGCAGATTCATGGTCGTGGCATACCAGACGTGCCTCTCGACACCATCCGCGACCACTACGCCGTGGAACGCGACATCGCCGTGGACCTCGTCAAGGTCCTCGGCCTCATCCATAAGCCCCTCGCCCCACTGGCGCCCCTGAAACGGAGGTTCTAATGCCGCGTAAAGACTGGAAGGGACGTTGTAACGACCTTGAGACCGAAGTCCGCGCCTTACGCAATCAAGTCGATTACCTCGTCCGCACCATCCGCGACATGGACGAGAAAATCTATTCCATCGGCCAGTTTGCTAATGGCACATGGAACGAGGCCGTGCGCAGCCGCTTCGCAGCCCTCCACGATGAAATGACCGCGCGTAAGGTTAATGAATCCAAAGCAATTGGCCGCGTGATCACCGAGCGCTTGCATGAAGTCTACAAGCCTGAGTCTGAAGCGCTTAGACGGATCACAAAGAAATGAAACGTTTCAAGCCCGACCGTCGCCCTTCGTGGCGCGACCCCAACATGCCCGTGCTCCGTGACTACGTCATGGGCGACGGAAGCGTGAAACACATCGTCGACCCCGACTACGAACGCCGCTATCGCGAGATGCTGATGGAAACCTCAGCCCATCCATCCTACAAGCTCGACCCGACCTACGACCTCAAGAAGCAAAGGAAACGTTTGTAATGCCCCTCATTAAGATTGAGTACAAGCTCCCACCCGGCACCGATAAGGATACCATTGCCGAATTCATTATCGACGCTCTTGAATCATGGGGCGGTCAATTTCACCCTCAGGATCCATTGTTCGGATCGCTACGTGGGCACATGACTAAGATTGTTGTGAACCACAAGGACTACAGCGATCGCCTGACCAGAATGGAGAACGCATAATGAGCGAACCCTTCTCCACCTTCGGCGGCATCGCCACTAAGGACGAGGCCTACCGCAAGCTGATGCACCATCTCGAAGAGGCCCAGAACCAAGCCCTTGTCATCGGCCACCTCCACAACACCGAGGACGACAACATGTCCAAGCTCCTCGCCAAGGGCTGGTATGGCGTCGGCGAGATGCTCCACAACGCGCGGGAACAAATCCGGCGCCTAGCCACAAAGAGGATGCAATGAACGAGTGGGAAATCAAATACGTCTACAATGGTAACCACACTGACCATGTTATGGCCGACTCACTTGAGCAGGCCCTGCAAATCTGGCGCGATGACCATAATCATATTCCTTCCATAGCTCTAGATTCAATCAGGTGCATTAAATGAACCCGACTCAGGAACAACAAGACATCCTCGACGCCGACCGATCCTCATCCTCCAACCTAATGATCAACGCCCTCGCGGGCACTGGTAAGTCCGTCACGCTCAAGATGCTCGATCGTGCATACACCAAGAAGGAAGCCCGACTCTATCTCGTCTTCAATGCACGTAACGCTTTAGAGGCCATGTCACTTGAGCAAGCTCAGGCAGAACGAAAATCAATCCCAGAAGGAATGTCACGTGATCCAGAAAGTAGGTTTCAAGCAATCACGACGGTCAAGACGTTCAACGGCTTGGGCCACGGTATCTGGGCCAAGGCCATCGCGCATCCAATCGCGCTCGATAAGAATAAGTCACGGACGCTCTGGCGAGAGCTTGTTGAAGGACTCTCGCGGGGTGATGCTAGTGACGCGTGGAAATGTTATCAAGTTGTCATGGACGGAATGGAGAAAGCTAAAGCTCTTGGCTATGTACCGTTGGATGTGAAACGCGTCACGTCGCTAATCACCCGCACCGACCTCCATCATGCCATGGATGAAACCCCAGATGAATACGCCGCAGAACTCATCGATCAACTCCTCCGCGAATCTATCCGCCGAGCCTATCTCGGGCTTATCGACTTTAACGATCAGATTTATATGCCCGCATTGTTCGGCGGCCCATTTCCGAAGTTTCCGCGGATCATGGTTGACGAATACCAAGACCAGAGCCCAGTTAATCACGCACTGCTCGCACGACTTGTCAAAGGACGTATTATTGGTGTTGGCGATCCACATCAAAACATTTACGGTTTCCGAGGGGCGAAAGCGGGAGGTATGGCGCAAGCAGTCCAAACCTACTCCATGACCGAACTCCCACTCTCCGTCAGCTTCCGCTGCCCAAGCGAAATCGTCAAGGCCGCGCGCTGGCGGGTCCCACACTTCGAATGGTTCACCGAAGGAGGCGAGGTCAATGACTACACCGAACGCTTCTCAGCGTCAGCTATTGTGGACGATGCTGCTGTTATCTGCCGTAACAACGCTCCTCTACTCCGCATGGCATTTCGGCTTATTTCGGCAGGCCGTTCTGTTCAAGTTGTGGGTTCTGAACTCGGTCCTCGATTGGTTGCTATTCTGAAGAAGCTCGGCACCGACTCCACCCCTCGCAAGGACCTCATCGATGCAATCGAATTCTGGCGCGAACAGAAGCTCATGGCCAATTCTAAATCGGCGAATGATCTTGCTGATTGCATGCGTGTATTTGCTGACCATGGTAACACCCTATCTAGCGCTGTCAGCTACGCCGAGCACCTCTTCGCTCAGCAAGGCACCATCCGCCTGCTCACCGGCCACAAGTCCAAGGGCCTAGAATTCCCCAATGTCTACTGGCTCGACCCCGACCTCTGCGACTCCCGCGAACAGGACCGCAACCTCGCCTATGTAATCACCACGCGAAGCTCGAATATCCTCAACGTGGTTGACTCTTCTAGCATTCTCTGGTAGAATGGTACCATAATCATGACGAGGTCCCGTAATGCCACACCAGCCCGCAGGGCCCACAACGCCCGCAGTCGCCAACTCCACCGCCTCCGATCCAAAGCGCGCAAAGCGGAACTCTTGGCAGCACAAGATGCGGGCGCAGTTAGCCCACAACCAAACTCTGGAGTCCGGGAAGGCGAAGCACTCAACTCGGCGCCAGAAGCCCAGTCTCCCCAAACTTCCATGGAATGACAAAACATGACAACATATAGGCACAAGAAACGTGGCACCCTCTACAGCATCTTGCACGATAATGCAGTGTTGCAAATGGAGGATGAAAAACACGACAACCGCAGGATGGTTGTTTACTGCCCAATAGCAGGCTGTGCCACTTACGTTCGCCCTTATGACGAATTCTTTGATGGGCGCTTTGAGGAGGTCTCCGCGTGAGCCAGATCAACTCCCTCCGCGCCTACACCGACTGCGAGAAGCTCTTCGAAGCGGCTCTCGCAGACCCCAAGGGTGCCCGAGCCCTCATCGGCACTTGGGAACAATGCGTCAACATGCGCACGCGCATGCATTACTTCCGCAACCTCGACCGTAAGGCGAACGCGAAGACCTACCCCGCGGATCACCCTCAACACGGCGTCAGCACCTACGACCCCTATGTCGTGCGCCTGATCCCCGACGAGGACAAAAACTGGTGGGTCTACGTCCAGCCCCGCGCCGCCGAGGACATGGTCATCGAAGGTCTCAGCGACACCCCAGACCTCATCGACGCCAATCCCACCGATACCGAAGCCTACGAAGTCCACGCCATTGAGGATAAATCAAATGTCACCTGAACTCACCGAGCTACTTCACAAGGCCAAATTGACCGTTGACGCAATGACACCCGAAGAACGGGAAGCCATGTATCGTAAACAGCGCGATGGTTGGGTCCGTAGCGAACTGCAATGGGCCAAGGACTTCCGTGAAGGCAAGTGTGAAAGGGATTGATGATGGCCCGTCCTAACCCCACCACATGGCTCCCGCTCCTCGATCGAGCCCTCGAAACCGAAATCGGCATTGGCTTCCGCGTCTCCGGCATCGATCGCAACGTCTTCCGCAATACCCTATACGAAGCCAAGAAGCTCGCCAATGACCCACGCTACGACGAGCTAATCATGTTCCTCCCCGCCGGCGACCACACCGACGAGGTCTGGGTCTGTAAGAAGGAAGTTGAGCTTGGGGAGGGTGCGTGATGCCAGTCCGCTCTGACGAGCCTTTAAGAAAGATCACATTGAACTTGTACGAAGCCGACTGTCAGTGGATGGAACGTGAATATGGCCATGGCTGGACCGAGCGCCTGAGGCAGATGCTACATCACGAAGTCGCCAAGCGCAATGGCGCACAGCAATTCAATCGACAAACTCCGCGTACCGTCGCCGACCTCGCCGAAGACTTTAACTCCTCACAAGATGGACGCCCTGATTATGACTGACTCCATCCTCGACGCACTCGCCAAGCCACCGCCGCCACCATCCGAACTCGACGCCCTCATGGACCTCGACCCCCTCGAGATGTCCAAGGACAACATCGACTCCATCATCGCCTACCACCGCAACCTCCGCGCCAAGCGTGAGGAAGCCCCAAAGGGTCGTGGGAAGCGCACCGACCTCATTGAACACGACAACGCCAAGCCGATCGATCTCGCGGCACTCGGGTTGATCAAGCCCGCTGGCACCATCACTCCAGCACCCAAGACTTCCGGTGGCGCCGGGTTTAGGAGGCTGTGATGACAACCACCGCTGAGAACATTCAGGCTGAACGGGAATTCGAGGCCGACTTCGAACCGAACCCTGAGGCAGCCCCAGCCGAAACCAAGTCCCCCTTCCTCCCAGGCACTTCCATCCAATACGCATGGAACAGCACCTGCCTCGGCCTCCTCAAGACCTGCCCGCGGCTCTACCAGTACATCGTCATCGAGGGTTGGGGCATCCGCGACGAGTCCATCCATCTACGCTTCGGCATCGAATACCACTCGGCCCTCCAAGACTACGCCACCGCCCGCGCCAATGGAGTCGATCATGAATCCGCGATCCGCGAAACTGTTCGTCTACTTCATTCTCGGGTTCATGATTGGCTTCCTGATCGTAACACACGTGCGGGGAAGTACAAGAACCGTGAAACCATTATTGGCTTGGTCATCGATTATCTAGACAACTTCCGCGAGGACCCAGCGGAGACCTTCATGCTCGATGATGGCACCGCCGCGGTGGAATTGGCCTTCCGGTTCGAGCTTGATTGGGGACCTGAGCTTCAATTCAACAAGGACGCCTTAGACGATCCCGACAGCCCCGATGGTGTTCGTGAAATCTACAATCAGCCCTACCTCCTCTGCGGCCACCTCGATCGCGTCGTCAACTTCGCCGATGGCCTCTACGTCATGGATCGTAAGACCTCCATCTCGACGCTCTCGTCGTACTACTTCAACCAGTTCTCCCCGTCGAACCAAATGTCCCTCTACACCCTCGCCGGGAAGATCATGCTCAACTCGCCCATCAAGGGAGTAATCATCGATGCCGCACAAGTGCTTCTTGAGAAGCCAAACGCTTTCCAACGGGGTTTCACTTATCGAACTGACGATCAGCTTGACGAATGGCTCGTCGATCTCCGCCACTGGCTTCATGCCGCCGAACTCTATGCAACCAATAATTACTGGCCTCAAAACGACACAGCGTGCGATAAGTTCGGGGGTTGTAAGTTCCGTGAAGTTTGCTCCCGATCGCCGCAGGTCCGTGAGGCCTACTTGAAGGCGACGTTCGACAAGCTCGACCCGATTGAGACGTACAACAATCCGTTCTTTGAACGAAAAGGAGAGTAACTATGTCCCGACGCCCGACTATTAAAGATTTGGAAGCTCAAATCGCAACCCTGCGTGAACTCCGTGAAGGTGAGGCTCGTGCTACCGAGCGCATGCGAGGCGAGAACGCTATCCTCAAGGCCTCAAATGAAGAACTAATGCGTGACAAACGCTGGCTTCAACAGATTGTAAACCCACTCGCTCAAGCAATTCATACGAGGTCCTGATGACTAAGCTCTCCGACCACCAATCAAACGAATTCACCAAGCTACTCCTCACTGGCGACAGCGGCAGCGGCAAGTCTGGCGCCCTAGCTTCGCTGGTCAAAGCTGGCTACAAGCTCCGCATCCTCGACATGGACAACGGCCTTGATCCACTTAAGACCTTCGTCATGAAGGAGTGCCCAACGCTTGTGGACAACGTCGAGTTCTGCACCCTTCGCGACAACTACACCACCGGCGCCGCGGGCCCCAAGGTCTCCAAACCCAAGGCCTTCGTCAACGCCATGAAAATGCTCGACCATTGGAAATACGACGACGTCGATCTTGGCAAGCCCTGTGATTGGGGCCCAGACGTGATCTTCGTTCTCGACAGCCTCAGCTTCTTCTCCGACGCCGCATTCGATTGGGCTGAGAGTATGAACCCCAGCGCCAAGGACCCCCGCCAATGGTTCTACTCCGCGCAGCAAGCCGTTGAGAGTGCATTGGCACTTCTGACCTCTGCGTCCTTCCGCACTAACGTGATCGTCTCCGCGCACGTCCGCTACACCGACAACCCCGATGGCACCAAGAAGGGCTACCCCAATGCCATTGGCAGCGCCTTGGGCCCCACGATCCCGCGGTACTTCAACCACTGGGCCCAGTGCACCAACAAAGCTGGCAAGCGCACGATCCAAACCGCCGCGACCTCGATGTTCGACCTCAAGAACACCAAGCCCTTTGAGATGGCCAACACCTATGACCTCTCAACCGGCCTCGCCGATTTCTTCGCAGTCCTTCGGGAGCCGCCTGCGAAGGAAGCCACAGCCGTGGCTAAGCTCAAGGCTCTCACATTGAAGAGGATATAATGTCATTACATCCCTCAACCTTCGAATACCTCAAGCCCACCGACGAACAGATCGCCACGATGCAGATCGTGCGTGATGCGGGGCTTGAGTATGCGCGCCTCATTGACGCGCATGTCCCCGATGGTCCTGACAAGACCTATGCCCTTCGCAAGCATCGTGAAGTCGCGATGTGGGCGAACATCGCCATCACGCGTCAGGCTGATGGCTCTCCGCGTACCTAACCTCAACCAACCAACCCAACGAAAGCACACCACACACATGGCAAAAGAACCCTCCACCTCCTTCGAATCCATCCTCGACACCCCGGCCGATAAGGTCGAACGCCCGAAGCCCCTTCCGGCCGGCACCTACTCCGCCATCGTCAAGGGCATGCCCGAGCACGGCGTGAGCGCACAGAAGAAGACACCCTTCGTCCGCTTCACCTACGTCCTCACTGGTGCCTTCGACGACGTGGACGAGGCCGAACTCGAAGCGGTGCTGACCAACGCCGAGGGTGTCGTCACCCCCATCGGCGAGAAGTCGATCAAGGACACGTACTACACCACTCCCGACTCGCTCTTCCGCCTGACCGATGCCCTCGAAGCCATGGGCATCGAACTCGACCAGAAGACGGTCCGCGCCGCCCTCGACGAGACCCCGAACTGCTCGATCAACGTGGTGGTCTTCCACCGTACGCCTGATGGCAGCGATCAGATTTTCGCTGAGGTCAAGCGGATTATGAAGGCCGACTGATGCCTGAGTTCAAACAATATCGCAGAACTCAGATTGCCGAGATGGCGCCATGGACACCAGACTTCGATATGCGTTTGGTATCCGTGTCAGTCATTGACCAACAGGCTGGTTCCCCAAAGGAGGGTGACATGATCGCCCAGAATCCGAAGGACCATCGCGACCAGTGGCTCGTAGCTGCTCAGTACTTCACTGACAACTTCGAGCCGATCTAACCACCTCCCTAACCTCGCCGGGGGCGCAAATGCCCCCGGCACCTTTCTTGAGGACGCACCATGGCAAGCACCGACTTTCGTAGACTACTCGACATGGCATCAATTGCTGCACCAGACTTGGAGGAACAAGTGGCTGATTACGCACCCAAGACTGCTGAGCCCATTCGTGAGACAGACCTACTTGTCGAGCGTAACAAGACTCATGGAGACTTCGGCGACAATGCACGTATTAGTCAGGCCCTTAAGCGCACCTACCGCGCCGAACCCGGCTGGGAACTCTTGACCGACACCGAGCGCGAGGCTATGGATATGATTGCTCTCAAGTTCTCCCGCATCCTCAGTGGCAAAGCCCTTGAGCTTCAGCATTGGGAGGATGTAGTCGGCTATGCCCGCCTTGCCGAGACCCTCGCGAAGCATCAGCCCGATGTCTAAGTCAGATCAATCACCCGAAGCCTTTAAGCAACTGATTGAAGCAGCCAAGGCTTGGCACAAATTTCAAGGCCGTGAGAACAATGCTGATCTCTACCGCGCCTGTGATCGATACTTCGGCAGCGACTTTAACCCAACCGAATATGACGATGTCGAATAAACCCATCCTAATCGTCGGCGAAGCCAAAGGCGCCGAGGAGCACCGGATCAACTCCAGCTTCGTCGGCGCCAGCGGCGTGGAACTCTTGAGGTTACTCAATGAATCAGGCATCATCACCCTCTCTGGAAACGACAAAGGCCTTATCGGGGATTACTACCGGCGAGGCGATCCGCGAAGCATTGACACAATCTGGAAACTTCATCCTGAGGTCCTCAGGACGAATGTATTTCAAATTCACCCACCTGCCAACAGGCTTGAATGGTTTTGTGGAGATAAAGCTGGAGGCATCCCCAGCTACCCTGCTCTCCTCCCAGCCAAGTACGTCCGCCGAGAGTTTGAACCCGAACTTGATCGGCTGGCTGACGAAATACTTCGCATTGATCCTAATCTCATCCTTGCTCTGGGCAACACTGCTCTTTGGGCTCTATGCGGTCGGACTGGCATCGGCAAACTTCGTGGCACTACTCACCTTACTACTCACTGCGTTACAGGCTACAAACTCCTACCTACTTATCACCCAGCTTCGCTCTTCCGACAATGGGAGAACCGCCCCACCACTGTCATCGACCTGATCAAAGCCAAGCGCGAAGCGGAGTACCCCGAAATCCGCCGCCCCGCGTGTGAGATTTGGATCGAACCCACCTTGGAGGACATCAATGAATTCGTCGAACGTTTCATCCGCGGATGTGATCTTCTTTCTGTCGACATTGAAACGACTGGATCACGTATCACTTGCATTGGGTTTGCACCAAGTGCCAGCCATGCAATCGTTATTCCTTTCGATGACCCGCGAGCAAAGGGAGGAAGCTATTGGCCGACTCGAGAGATTGAGGCCGCAGCTTGGCGATTGGTCAGCAGCATATTGGTGGACCGCAGAATTCGGAAACTATTCCAAAACGGAATGTACGACATCGCCTTCCTCCTTCGAAGCTACGGTATCCGAGTCTATGGAGCCGCCCACGACACCATGCTCCTGCACCATGCCCTCCAGCCCGAGTCCCTCAAAGGCCTAGGCTACCTTGGGTCGATCTATACCGACTGGGGCCCGTGGAAGAGTGAGCGGAAGGTGAATGAAACGATTGGGAGAGACAAATGAAATGTCCTGAGTGTGGATCAGAGAACGTTAGTCGTTATTCAAACAATGGCATTGATTGCAATAAGTGTGGACATATGGGCCGCGCTCAAGACTTCGGTGCCAAATGTACTTGTGCTCAATTACATCATACACCTATGTGGCATTGCCCAGTACACGGTGAAGTAACCGTGCCAATGGATTGATCGCGTGGCCAAGATCATTAACACCGCGACCTCCCGCCCAGAGGACATGACCTCGCAATGGGAACTCGACCAAGTCTACAACGGCACCGACGTGCTCGCGACGCGGATGGTCTTCGACGCCACCCACCCGCAGCTTGGCCCTGAGACCTCTCGCACCTACGACTTCAGCCGCGCCCTGCAAGGCCCAGCCATGGAGATGGGGCTCCGTGGATGCCTCGTCGATCAGCATCGCAAAGCCGCGGTCATCGATGAGTTCTACGACAAGATCGACCACCTCGAGCGGAACCTGTCGCGGATTGTGCTTGATGGCGTCGGCATGGCCGGTTTCAATTGGCGCTCATCCGCTGACCTCCAAGCCCTGTTCTACGGCAAGCTCGGCATCCCACCCATCACCTTCCGCGGACGTGTCACCGTCGACCGCGGCGCCCGGGACAAGCTCTACGAATACACCGTGGCCCGGCCGATCATCAAACATATCAACTTGATCTCGGAACTCGCGAAGAAGATCAATGTCCTCAAGACGGAGATAGACGCCGATGGCAAAATACGAACCACCTATAACATCGCTGGTACTGACACTGGAAGGTTTAGTTCTTCTTACTCAGCTTTCGGCACCGGGGGCAACCTTCAGAATGTCGAAGAGTCCTTGCGGTCGATATTTATTAGTGACCCGGGATACAAGTTCGCCAAGTGCGATGCCAAGTCCGGAGAGTCCTTCATTGTGGGTGCAATTGAGTGGAACATCTTTGGAGACTCCACCTACCTTGACGCCTGCGATACTGGAGACCCGCATACAGCGGCCGCCCGCCTCTGCTGGCCGCATCTTAATTGGACCGGAAACCTTAAGCAAGACAAAGCCCTAGCCGATAACAAAGATGCGCCGTTCTACCGTCATCACACACACCGACAGGTTACTAAGAAACTGGGCCATGCCTCTAACTACGGCGGCATGCCTGCGACCATCGCTACACAGACTGGACTTCCTTTCGACCTCGTTGCCGCTTTCCAGCCCGTGTACTTCCGCGCGTTCCCGGCGCATCAGGCTTGGCAGCAATGGGTCGCCCAGCAAATCGCCACCCGCGGCTTCCTCGTCAACCTCACCGGCCGCAAGCGCTGGTTCTGGGGCCGCCGCACCGATCCCGACACAGTCCGCGCAGCAATCGCATATGACCCCCAAGGCTCCCTCGCCGACATCGTCAACCGCGCAATGCTCAACATCTGGAATCAACACTACGTCATCATCATGTTCCAAGACCACGACGCAATCACCTTCATGTACCCCGAAGAAGTCGAAGACGAAATCATTCCGCGCATCATGCGCGACCTCATCGTGCGGGTTCCATTGGCCAACGGCCGCGAACTCGCTATCCCATATGATTGCAAAGTTGGATGGAACAAGGGCGATTATGACCCAATCAAAAACCCCGAAGGACTCAAAGACTACACCGGGAGTGAAACTCGCAAACGGCAAGCGGAAGTTGGACTCTTGGATCGACCGATTCGTCGAGCACACCGATAACCTAGAGTCGCCGCTGCTCTTCCGTAAGTGGGCCGGGATATTCACCGTGGCGGCGGCGATGGAGATGAAGACGTATCTCCAAACGTCCTCACCACTCTACCCAAACCTCTACGTCTTCATCGTCGGCAACCCCGGCGTGGGCAAGAACCGAATCATCCGTGTAGCCAAGAGGTATATGAATGAAATACCTGAGTTCCATTTCGCCCCGACATCGCTTACTGGCGCTGCCTTGGTTGATACCCTTGCGGCTAGTAAACGCTTCATTGCGCGTCTGCCTGACCCTCCGATCGAATACAACAATACGGTCATTACTGCCGAGGAGCTTACGGCTTTCATGCATAAATACGATGATGAAATGGTCGGCCTACTCAGTGCGTTCTATGATCCGGACCCCTATGCTCAATCTAGACGTGGACGCGATATTAAGATCAAGATTGACCACCCTCAGGTTAATCTCATGTCTGGTACAACACCATCGAATCTCGTCCAACTCATGCCCGAATCCGCCTGGGACCAAGGGTTCACCTCACGGTGCATCCTCGTCCACTCCGACGAACGCATCGTCGGCGATGACTTCGCCCAGGAGGGCCGGAGCCTCGCCGATGACCTCATCCACGACATCAAAATGATAGGAGCGCTCAGTGGCGAATTTAAGGTTACTTCAGAGTATCGGGATGCGGTTAATAATTGGCGCGCACTTGGGGAACCACCTGTCATCAACCATCCCAAGCTTCTACACTACAAGACTAGAAGGCGTGTTCACCTCTACAAGCTTTCAATGGTTTCGGCTGCTGATAGGGGTGACGTACTTCTACTCACCAAAGACGATTTCAATCGTGCTATGGGGTGGCTTGTTGAAGCCGAATCGGCTATGCCCGACATCTTCACTGCGGGTTCTACTGGAACTGACTCTCGTGCGCTTGAAGAAATCGCCCACTACATCCAACTGAAGGACACCGGAGATGGCGTCCCCGAGTATCAGATCGTCAACTTCGCTCGGACCCGGGTCCCCATGCACAGCATCCTACGCATCATTGAGATCATGACAGCCAGTGGCCAGATCACCGCTAAGGGCGTGGACAAGATGGGGCATCGGTGGTTCCGAAGCGCGACGAGGCATTAGTCCGGTCTGGCCGGCTGTCCGCCAGATGAACAGGAAAGAACTATGACGATTTACATTGCAAGCAAGACGAAACACGCGGCTCTGTGGCGCGACCTTCGGGCGGCTGGAGCGCCGATAATCTCGACGTGGATTGACGAAGCAGGCGAAGGCGAGAGCGCCGACCTCAACGACCTGTGGAAACGATGCATCACAGAGTCTACGGAATGTGACTTTCTGATTTGCTACCGAGAGCCGAACGACGTCCTTAAGGGTGCGTGGGTTGAGATCGGGGCTGCGCTGGCGACTGGCATCCCGGTTCTGGCAATCGGATTAGAAGAATTTACCATCGCCAAATACGAGCGCATCCAGCACTTCCCCTCCCTGGCTGATGCCTTCAAGGCAGCGGGATATCCTCAGTAAGTCCGGAGTGGCAAGGAGTCCGCTACTTAGGGCTTATGCGTGAAGAACGCCACGACTCGATCCGCGATGTATGCCAAGGCCGAGATCAGCACAATCAACCCCGCATACACCGCGCCAATCACAGCCTTAGCTCCGGCCTTGCGTTCACTCGCATATCTACCAGTCAATATATGCGGCATCACCTCATCATCGACCTCGTTCTTAAACTCCGCGAAGTCCTGCTGAAGATGCATGATGTCATTGGCGAGGCGTTCAACCTGAAGGCTCAACAATTGTATCGACTCATGAGTAACACGGCGGCTAAGTCCTGCCGCCGTGTCCTGATCTCGCCATGTGTCGCGGAAGGCCTTGAGCAGGCCCTCCATCTCACCTACGCGGACTGCTAGATTGGTGAGAATGTTCTGAAGGTTGTAGTCCGCGCTGTCGTTCATGGCTTACGCGGGCGGGAGTGGAGAGTTGAATTCATCAAGCGCCGCATCAAGATCGGCCTCAAGCGCCTCAAGCTCCGTTTGTGTCACGGTGCCATCGGCTCCACCCTTAAGCACGGCCTTGAGCCGAGTGATCAGCGGAACCACGGTGGTCCCCGCAGAGATCAACAGCGGAATTACCGTCAACCCCTTCTCGATGATGTTGAAGATCGCTGCTGCGTTCATGGCTTATGCTCCAAGCGGGATGCCCAACTGGGCGGCTGAGGACTTCACGGTTTGGTAAAGCGACGTGAGGCGGTTGTATACCACCACGGCGTTGATCTGGTCGTCGTTCTTCACGAAGCCGCGGAGTTCGATCAGCAGGGGCTTGATCTGCCGAGTGTATGGCTGCACCGCTTCGATGTTAGCACGACAGTTCTTGTCGGCGCTACCTGCGAGACAGGCCCGGCGATAGACCAACAGGGCCTCCACAAGCACCCGTGCTGTGGCTTCGACGGCATAGAGTTCTTGTTCCGTGACCGGGTTGGTGATGGTCTTCGTGACGAGGCTAAGTCCGCCGGACACAGCGGATAGCTGGGCACACCCACCAAGGGTGAGTGTGACCATCACGATTGCAATAAGCTTACGCATTAGTTATTTCCTCTCGCGGTTTGAGTAACGATATCCATGTCGGCGCGGATAGGAGCAACCTTATCCACAGTGGGGTCGACGGCCACTGAGGCAAGGGTGGAATTGGCCTTCTCATTGATGGTGATTTTCTCAACGCCGGGCATGGCCGCGACGTCCTTAACGAGTTGGGCTTGACCGGTGAGTGCAGTGCTGATCGAACTGAGGATGATGTTGAAGATACCCAAGCCCGCCACGATCTGTAGCGAGGTTTCCTGACCAAAGATCGGATTAAGCAATGCAGCGCCAGTAATCAATCCGCTGACACTGCCAGAGATGATTTGTAACCATTGCTTCGGTTGGATATTAAGCATTGAGTGCCTTCCATGTTTGAGGACCAACGATGCCATCAGGCGTCAGCCCATGTTTGTCCTGAAACGTAAGCACGGCTTGGTGTGTACGCATGCCGAAGATGGCATCGGCAGGAATGCCTAGGGCCTGTTGCAGGGCCTTGACTGCTACGCCTATTGAACCCTCACGCAGGATGGGCTTCGCTGGCACCGCGGGAACCATATCCGCGGTGGCTTCCGTCGCCATAACTCGGCGCTGAGCCTCGATGTAATCCGCATCGGTGGCCGGGATTTTCTTCCCCGCTTCGTGCTGGGCCTGCGCCTTGAGGAACGGGATCGCCATTGGCCCACGCCAGAAGTCGTCATCCATGACGGTCTTGCCAGACAACCCCGGTACACGGGCCTTGAGATAGGAAACATATGCGGGCACATTATTCCCGCCGGACCAAATCGCAATGGCATCCTCCATACGCTTGTTTCGATAGTTCTTCGACGAACGCCAAAGGTCCATCTGTGCCGCGATCCCGTCGACCCACGAGTCGAAGATGGCGATCTTATTCCCTTTGCCGCCGCCACCCTGACCGGTGCCGTCGTTGAGGTATTGCCACTTGGTGCTGCCCCACTTCGTCGCGATTGCCCCAGGCCACATGGCCCCGGGGTTCATAAATTGAATCGCGGCCGGGATTGAAAAGTCTCGTTTGATCTTAACCTCAGGCATCCATTGCTCCTATCGTTTGAGTTTAGCTTCGCCAGTGATGATTCCCCGCGCCCATTCAGTGATGTTCTTCGGCCGCTGCTGCCCTGTTGCGACATCGGTGGCGAATTGCCCTGTGCGGCCAAGCTGTGCGAGGGGCAAGCCCGTCGATAGACCTACTACATTCGCGGTGTGCTGCACTGGCTTCATGGTCTTAAGACGATCGCCCTTCGCATATTTCTTTACATCGGTATATATGGACCCTGCCGCTCCCAACAATGAGGCGATGGGCGTTCTCGGGGCATAGCCCTCGGCCACATATGCGGCAGCGGTATTCAAAACCGGAATCGTCGATAAGGGCTGGAGCAGTAATGCTTTCGCTATGATCTTGAACCATGAGTCATCCTGCTTTCGATTGTTAAACAAAGCGGCACCAAACGCGGCACCCACAATCACCGACCCAAGCCCATTCACCGCGAAGTTCTTGCCCTCACCACGACGTACATTCCCCGGCAACTGCCGCTGCCAGTTATACATCGTGTTGAAGTATCCGTAGAACATCGTCAACATCTTCATGCCTTCATTCGACTGCATCACGCTCGGCAAGTCAACCACACTCGCGGCGCCATGACGCTCACGCACCGCGGAGTCCGCGATCAATGCAGCTTCCTGCTCGGTCTTGCCTCGTCCAAGGGCTTTGCGATATTGGTCGACGAAGGTGCTAATCCGAAATTCCTGTGAGACCTTGGCGATGGGGACGAAGCCCCATTGGACCGCTTTCTTCTGCAAATCTCCCACAGTAGGATCGAGAGTGACCCGATCCAAAGACTCCCGAAAATCACGATCCATGTTATAAACCAAGTGCCGGATTTCATCGGACTTCTCCATCGCTAGCTTGGTGTTCTCGGAACGGTTAGCCAGATACGAAGCCCAGGCGCGGGGGTTAGGCACGCCAACATCAGGAGAGAGGATGACCTTGAGATTGAGGGGCAAGGCGTGACCGACCAGATTGATCCGCACGCGACGCATAAAATCGTTGTATCCTGCAATGGAGGAGTCGTCCGTAGAGAATTGATGAGCGATCCGTCGCAGCCATGGCACCAACTGCGCTTCATATTCAGCGCCATAATGCTTGCGAATGGCAGCCCGAATGCCTTTGTCATAAAACACCCGACCGGCTTGGATGAGCGAATCGCGGAAGGCAATGTCGTGGATGGTTTGCTGCATCGTACCAGCAGCTTGTTCGAGTGATGTGGAGATATCGACGAAGTCGACGTAGCCGGTGCGTTCTTTGAGGTAGCCCTTCGCGGTCGCGGCGCGGAAGTAGTCACCGCCGAAGACGCCATCTTCGGTCGGTTTGCGGTCCGCGATGACCGCGGCGTTGCTGCCGAGCTTGTCGTATTTGACGGGCCAGTACCCGCCGGGGAATGTTCCATGTGGCGTCTCCACCTGAGTGATCGGGATCAGCTTCGGGGCCACACCACTGGTACTACGGGATACGTCTTGCATTTGCTCTTGCCAGGACTTGAACGGCTCCCACATGCGCTGGACGAAGGCCCAATCCTCCGCGGTGGCATGCTTGTCGATCAAGGCCTTGATCTGAGCTTCGTATGTCGGGAACTCCTCTTTGCTTAGGCGCCGCCCGAACCGGGCCATAGCGGCGCCATTCACAAACTTGCCAATGTTGCTGCGGTTGCCCCAGTTGAGCATGACTTGGATCAGGTTCTGCCGGGTCATATCATAGGCAGCGCCAGTATAGGGGTCGTGCAACACATCCTGCGCAATAGTGTCGTCAAGTGATTTCCGCCACGTGTGGTCAAATGTTCCACGGGTCTCCTGGAAGTGCTTCGAGAGATCGGTCATGAGGTCGAACTCTTTGGCCTTGCTCCGCATCATCGGCTCGATCACGGCCTGATGCAGCGGCCCGAGTTCCTTCCGCAGGTCAAGGTCCTTAGCGATCTCCTCCATCCGGGTCAAGCTGGCATCGATCTTATAGAACCAATTGTTCTGCGATTCGCGGCTACGCGCGGGAAGCTCTTGGATGTTTCGCACCACCTCGGCGCGGAAGTCCGCGAATTCCTTCTTCTCGCCAGCGATCTCGATCTTACGAACGGCACGACCGACGTGGTTCAGTGAAGTTACTGCGTCCATAAACTCCCGCATCTCGCCGACGGTCATCTGATCCATTGGCTTGGCAGGACCGGATTGCAACGTGTCCGACACCGCGAGGTCCCAGCCCTCAGCGTTCTTCGACGCCACGAAGGTGGCCATATCCGAGTGGCCATAGTATTCCTTCGACTGCATGACCTCGTCCATGCTGCGCTTGACTGGCACTCCAGCTTCGCCAAGCAAGCCGTGGATGAAGTCGAGGTACTCTGGCTCTACGGCCTTGACCTCACGCTTAGTGAGCCGCGCCGCTAGCTTCTCGAACTTCGCTGCGGCAGCTTCGAATTGCACGGCCTCCTTCGCCAAGAGGGTGGCGTAGAACTGGCGCTGCTTCTCGCGGAATGCGCCGGCATAGTCTTGCTTGAGCAGCAGGTTCTCCACCAGCTTACCAGCCCGGCCAGCGGCTGCAAGGTAGCGATCGCTGCTGACCGAGGTCGATGAGGACGCCTCGAATTCATCCGCCACGATCCGCTGAATAGTCGCCTTGTCATATGCGGGAGCTTCGCCGCTGCGCATGCCGAGGGCCACGGTTTCCTCATGGAGCAAGCTCAGCTGCGTCTCGCTCGCAACCTGTTCCTTCACCGCGTCGAGGATGTTGTCTTCCAGCACCCCATACTTCAGCCGCATCTGCCGATCGGTTTCGATATCAATCATCCGCCGCTTGAACTCAATCGGGCGCATCCCCGAGGTCCGCCGCACTTCGCTCAGGGACGAAAGATTAGCAACAAGGCTAGCGCCGTCAGGATAACCAAACAAAGGCGCAAGATCATCAGGACTAGCGCCAGCCTTGTTGTAGTAATCTCGCGGAAGTGCTGCACGTTGTTCCTCCGTCAGAAAATCCGTGCCGAACTTAACACGCTCAACCTTCTCACCGTACAGTACACCGTCAGCGAAATAATTGTCAGCAGCGATATCTGGACGAAGGTTGATCTCGTCCACAACCTGTGAGCGGATCGCTGCGCGGTTCTCCTTCCACTCCTTCGTCTGCACTCGCTTCTGCGCATCGGCAACGCGCTTGGTTGTCGCCTCAATATCTTCCGCATGGCGCCTCTCTATGAGTTTCTCGTACCGCTTGTACTGATCGAGTGTCATTCCGAGGGCATTGGCACGTTCGAATACACGGCTTGGGTCGGCTGGGGGTTTGTCTTCGACTTGAAGACGCTCGTCGAATGCGTTGGGATCAATTGGCTGAGTACCCTCTCGGCGCCCGACCTCACCTGTGTCCACCTTCTTGAACACGTCTTCCCATGTGGCTTGCTTACCAAGGATTTGCGAAACGCGATCCCGAATGGCGTCGAAGAATTCCTTCAAGCGGCGGAAGATTGCGTCGAGCGGGGAGTCAGGCAACCGGATCGAATCCGCACGAGCCCGTAGGGCCTCCTGCTGCTCAACCCACTTCGGGTATGCCTCAGCGATGGCTTCCTCAAGCTTCAAATCGGGCTTGGCGTTGGGGTAGCGCTCATCGATTCGGTACTTCTTGAACCAGTTATTGGCAAGGGCCTCGGCCTGAAGAGTGTCCCATTCGTCGGGCTTGAAGAAACCGTACTGCCGCAGATGGTGGATGGCCTCGTGCCGTGCCGTGAACATAACGTTGTCAGCATCCAACGCCGCGAGGATAATCGGATAGGTATCGCGATAGCGAATATACGCCCCGCCAATGCGGATCGGCTCCCCAGCCTTCTGCCCTGGGATCGTGGCTGTGACCTTGAGCGTCTCAGGAGTCTCAACCGCCACCTTCTTCGGCACGATGCGGTCGAGTTCGTCGATGACGGCGTTGGCTATCGCGGAGGTCTGTTCGCTGCGCAGCGCATCAGGGACGACATAGCCTTGGATGGCTGGAGAATAGGTCTCCCATTGACCACCCTCAAGGATGCCTTGGAAGCCCTCAATGTCGTTGACATCAAGCTTCACCACTGCCTCAGGCATCGTCATCTCTTTGCCCGCGGCCTCACGAGCGCCAGAGACACGGTGGCCTTTTATCGCGGTGGCCTCAGGGAACTCGGCCTTGATCTGGCGAAGCAAATCGCGCATCAGCGCCGGGCCGAAGTCCCGCGGACCTAGGCCATTCACACCGTAGATGTTATCGACATACAACGTCTTCCCACCATCCTGCATGGAGATGTTAAGCGCCCCAATAAGGCCGCCCTTTTCATCATGCAAGGTGAAGTCATGGAAGCCTTGCGCGGGGCCGAATCTGGTCCCAGCTTCCTCATATTGCTGGCGCTCATACGCGCCCATGTCATTCCAGTCGCGGCCATTCTCAGCGGCTAGTTGCTCTGGGGATTTCTTCTGCTCCATCCGTTGCAAGGCAACCTTGCGGTCACCGATTGAGTACAGCGGCTCAAGCGCGGACGCAGCACGGATGACCGCGACTTCCTCAGGCAGCGGAATCGGCGGTGGAGTTGCACTCTCAGCCTGAGCCTCCGCGGCTAGCTGCGCCTCCCGTGCCGTGATCGCACCGGGCCTCACCCGGATATCCTCCTGCAACGCCTTCATCACATCGGGCTCAACCCTCGCCACCCAATCCGCTAGGGGAATGGAGATGTCATCACCAGACGCCCGGGCAAGGTTGAGTTGCTGTTCGATGTTTGGGACCCAGCCGAGTAATCCATCATCCGGCATGGGTCGCTTGTCGCCATAGAGCGCTGCAACCACATCGCCACTAACCCCAATCTCAGCGTCAGTATGCCGAGCAATAAAATCCCGGAACAGATCAGGATTACGCTCGCGTACCAACGATTGCTGTGCATCAGCGACCACTTCTGCCAGGGACTCGACATCCGCGGCATT
>Ga0181339_1000030_pt1 | contig 49865 bp, 73 predicted proteins | sample Sp13VDMM110DD_FD_130101 | JGI IMG/M metagenome (GOLD analysis project Ga0181339, IMG submission 130101) | Freshwater viral communities from Lake Michigan, USA - Sp13.VD.MM110.D.D | ecosystem: Environmental > Aquatic > Freshwater > Lake | place: USA: Michigan | collected 2013-04-23 | reverse complement strand
GCTCGCGTGGGAGTCATCACCCGGGCGCTTCGCGGGCGTGTGGCATATTGATCGCACGATGGACAAGGAGCTGAATAAGCGGCTGTCCTACAGCATTGGTGCTGACAAGGGCGGGTGGGACATCACACAGGTCCTGCGCATACCCGGCACGATGAATTACAAGTACGGCAAGGGCAAGCCCGGCAAGCTCCTGTGGTCCGACACGACGAAGACGATATCCGTCGCTCGGCTCAAGCAGCACCTCAAGTCGCCCGAGGCAGAAAAGGAAGCTAAGGGTGAATACTCGAAAGAGGACAGGGCGTCCGTCTATGGGCGGTACCAGAAGCGCATCAGCCAGCCGATCCGACAACTTCTCCTGTCCCAACGCGTCACTGGGGACCGTTCCGAAATTTTGTGGAAACTGTATCATGGTCTCCTTGACGCCGGTATGGATGGTGACGAGGTTGCCACACTTGTGTCCGGATCAGTGTGGAACAAGTTCGCCGACAGACCGAAGCAGCTGCGTAGAGAAATCGAAAAGGTCATCGGCGAGCGACTGACGTCCGGGCGATTGCGCGACAAGAACCCAGCGACCGAGAGCGAGGAAGCTGACAAGGGCTACATTACCATGAACGACGTGGTCATGAAGCCTGTGCAGTGGGTGACACCTGGCTGGCTCGTCAAAGGCAAGATCACCATCGTTGAAGGCGATCCGGGTATCGGCAAGTCGTTCCTCGTGCAGCAGATGTGCGTCAGCGCGATCAACGGTGAACGCTTCCCGAGCATGGGCCAGTACGGTCAACGAGGCGTGCGCAATGCCAAGGTCATGTATATCGACTTGGAGAACGATCCCGAGACTGACACGAAGTCACGCCTCATCGACATGGGTCTCGAGGAGGAGAAGCTCGACCAGTATATGCAATACTACCGACCGTTCAGCCTCACTGACTTTGAAGACTTCGAGGCGTTCGAGAAGGTCGTCGAGGAATACGAGCCGGACATCATCGTCTTCGATACGATCATGAGCTACATGGGAGGAAGCGATACGCACAAGGCGAGCGACGTGCAGCAAACGCTCAGCCGGCTATCGATCATCGCTCAGGACTACGACTGCTCTGTCGTGCTCATCCGACATCTCGGCAAGACGTCACGCGACAACGTGAAGCACGCAGGCCTGGGATCAATCGCATTCACAGGCATGGCGCGCATGGTGCACCTCGTGCGCATGCACCCGAACGACGAAGACATGGCGATCATCAAAACGATCAAGGCCAACTTCTGCAAACCAGAGCCGGCGCTCAAGTTCTTCATCGAAGCATTGCCCGCGCGTGCCGGTCGCTTCAATCGCGCGAAGGTTACCATCGACGGGTTTGACACTGACCTACGCGACAGCGACCTGACGGCGAGCGCCGAGAAGAACCGCAAGAAGGACGACAGCCGTGAGGACCCCGAGAAGTGCAAGGCGTTCCTCAAGGAATACATGAAGATGGATCGCATGTATGACCAGGTTGAGCTCGAGAGTCAGAAGCGCTCGATCAGCAAGGTCATGCTTCAGCAGATGATCAGCCAGATGGGCATCAAGACGACGATGCGCGACGGCGAGAAGTTCCTGCGCAAGTTCACGCCCAAGGCATAGCGATGAGCGGGGGCAATCGCCACGTCGGCGATGACAGCTCCCAGCGCGTCTTCAGGTATGCGCGATAGGCCTCGTGCACCGGCATATGCGTGAAATCAAGGTTTAAATCGCGACGCCTAGCAGCGTTCACAGGGCGCGTCAGCGCTGTGCGATGTGTCGTGATGACGCAATATCGATCGAACGCCTCAGGCAGCGTCCTGAATGATTTGTGTGATCGATTGAAACGTCGCTGATACTCGAGTTCGAGCGCGCATACGTGCGACATCAACCACTCGACGTTTCCAAATGAGGTGCGAACCCAAACAGTGCAGGGATGGTTCGCGTGACCTGCGCTCAGCCTATAAGGATGCTCGACACCCGCTTCATTGAAGATGGTGCCGAGCATTTGGGCAGACTCGAGGATCATCTTGACCAGACGCTTGTCGTCAAGCACAACGGCGCTGCGTATCGGGCAGGCGTCTGATGCGAAGATATTCATCAGCTGAGTTTGGTCTTCAGCTTTTGCGTGAGGAGCGGGAAACGTTTCTCCCTCACTTGTTTCCAGACGTCAGCGATAGTCCCGTAGAACTTGGCGCTGGTCGTTTCACCTCGGGCGATGCACGACTTGCACTGATCCCGCAACCAGGACTCGCCGGCACAGGACTCGCCGTAGTAGTGTTCCATCTCGAGACCGACAAGAACGTTGTGCAGGTCGGCCTCGAGCGCATCGCTCCTAGCGTGGTGCTTGTCGAGCACCGCTAAGAGTCGCGGGTCGAGACTTGGGTCGGAGGACATAATCTCTTGCATATTGATCGCATACCTCATAGTTGAAAGTGTCTTGAATGTATCGAAGAACATCGCCCTTTGCAACGCCGTAACGCTCGCTCAGGCCCTTGTCCTCGACGGCGATAATAGGCTGGCAACGAGTGATAGTCTGCACGGCGCCAGCGATTGCGTGCAGCTCATAACCTTCCAGGTCGAGATACATCAGATCGACGTGGCCGAGCGTCAGGTTATTGTCGATCATCTCCACCGGGATCGTATGTGGAGCGCCAACGACCGCGGACTGGTCCACTTGAAGTGCCCCGCAGTTGTTAGCCTCTGGTGCGTCCATAAGGATAGCGCCCACTCGATCACCCAGCGCAGCGTTGACTGCGAACACGTTCTTCCTGTGGACCGTGTTGAACGCGAGGCAGTGGTAGTTCAGCGTGTCGGGTTCCCACGTCCACACCTGTGAGAAGATGTCGGCGAGGTGACGTGCCCAGACGCCGCAGTTGCCGCCGGCCTGAATGACCGTCCGCTTCTGCTGACAGTAGCCGACAGCCCGCTCGAGGTCTGGGATGCTGTCGAAGACGACTTCCGCACAGGCAGTATCGTAAGCTGGCCAGCGGAACCCGCGGACTTCTTTAGTTGCGCCAGGTTTGACGAGCATGTGGTATGTCCCATGGTTTGGGCTGACCGTGGAATACGATCACCCGTGCGAGAGATGGTAGTGACTTGCCGGCGAGATCATCGGCCTTCCAGCTGACGTACTCGCTCGGGTACTTGTCTTGAAGAATGCCCCAGAATTTCTGGCTCACCTTCTCGAGGAATGCCTGATCGCCCAGGCCCTGTTCTCCCAGCAGTGACATCCACTCTTCTGGGCCCTCCATCCACTGTTTCCAGATGAAGGCCTTGAAGTGGTGCGGAATGCACATGACGGAAGATTGCAAACCTCCGGGGCGGTAGAAGTCCCGAAGCATCATCGGCTCGCGAACCGCATGCGTGAAAACACGCGGTCGACGGCGGATCACAGTGTCCAGATCGAAGAAGATGATGTCGTCTGGCAGGGCCGGGTTGAAGAGCTCCATCTTGCTCCACCAACCCGGCAGGTGGTAAGTCAGCCGACGCGCCAGCGATCCACGTTGAATGCACAGCTCGAGACTGTCGGTGTAGACTGTCAAGGGACAATCGTGACCGAGCTGATCCTCGAGCATGCGCACGTGCTCAGGCGTGTAGATGCCTCCTGACTTGAGAACTGTCGCGATGATCGTCATACGTCAGCCTGTGAGGCTCACAGACGTGTCAGCGCGACGCTTGCACGCATGATACGCGTCGATGACGAGCAGCGCCTGCAGGATCGCGTCGTGCTCAGCGTCGTGCTCGACGAGGAGCGCAGGATGCTGATCCTTGAGCGCTTGTGTCACGACTGATCGATCCCAGCCTGTGAGCAACCGAGCGATCTCAAACAGCGTGCGACAATCGCGCGGCTCGCGATACGACCACGGAGCCTTCTCGCTCATCTGGTCATACCAATACTCGAGGTGAGCGAGATCGAACAACGGCCCGTTCGCCCAGACACCTTCTTCACCGATGGTCCGCGAGAACTGGACCTTCTCGCCGAGCATGTATAGCGCGCGGACCCAGTCGTGCTGCTGATCCTCCGGGCGGAAGAACGTCTTCTGGATCGCGGCGTGATCCTGACGCAGCCAGAACTTGATCGTGCCGATGTCGGCGGCCTTGCCGATGTTGCCGACTTCCAGGTTGATGGCGATGGTGCCATGATCCCTGATGCCGTCCCAGTCGAAGTAGCAGTAACCGATGGACGGGATAGGCGCACCAGGCCGAAGACCCAGCGTCTCGATGTCAATCATAATCATGCGGAACCTCCTGTAAGAAAAAGACCGGACAGTTTCCTGCCCGGCCATTGAACCCGACCGCGGATGCGATCAGTCTTCGTCGTTGGCGCCGGCCAGCGGCGGGTTCACGTGATCGGCCGGCTTCGGCATGTTCTTCAGCATGGCGCCGAAGTCGAGACCCTGGCTCTCGAGCTTGGCCTGCGCCTTCTCGACCAGGTCGGCGAAGCAGATGTTGAGCTTGTCCAGCTGCTTGTCGGTGAACTTCTTCTTCTCGCCTTCGGTGAGCCAGATCGCGTCCTCCCGGGTCGGGTCGGTCATCGAGCCCTTCACGAACTGGTAGGCCTTGGCGAGTGCGCGGTATTTCATAGGAACGCTCCTTAAGCGTGTTGCAACCGGGACATCCTAGCGCAGGACGTCCCAGAATGCAACTGCCAGAGTCTCAGTACATTCCCGCCTGTGCAGCGCACAGAGCCTCGAACGCGACCACATCCTTAGAGTCGCCGTAGCGACGGATGCTGTGCTTGTAGGAGAACGACGCCCGGTCGAACTCCATGCTGTGCAAGTGGAAGAAGTACTTGCCCCGCTCGGAGGGATCGTGCCGATTGAGAAGCGGATCGTTCGGCAGGTTGTTTCGCAGGAGCCAGCCATGGCCGGGAAACTCCTCCTCGATCCTACGGATCGTTTCTTCGAAAGGTGGGATCAACGGAGTGCACTCCTGAGGTTGACGGCGTTGCCGGCGGCAAGGCCTGCTGCGGTACCGTTACCAGATGCACGCGGACGAGCCTGCTTGGTACGGATCTTCATGCCGGTGGATGCGAGGAACGCATCGACCTCATCGGCGAGCTTGTCGAAGTAGCCTTGCACCACGAGTGCGGTGCCGCCCGAGACTTCGGTCGTGTGTTCGCCGCGCTTCATCTCCTCGACCAGCTCGCGGGCACGGTGAGCGATGCGGCATGCACAGGCATACTTGAACGTGCGGCGGAACTGAGCACGAGCGCTCTGCACCATGCCACGAGGCAGTCCCGCCTTGTAGAGGCGTTCGACCTGGTCGAGCAGATAGTTGAACGTCTGCTTGGCCGCGTCGTGGTTCTCGGGCCGGCCGACATAGTAGAAGCACGGCGTGCCCTTGATGCGATCCCGCGTCAGCAGCGTCATGCAGCCGAAGAGATTGCCAGCTGCCTGTGCGATGATCTCCTGCCAGTCGCGGTCGAGCTCGACGTTCTCGCTGCGGCCGGCGATTTCCTGGGACGTCTGCAGCTCGGCTTCCTTGATGCCGTGGAGCAGCATCATCTTGGTCGCCATCGACATGGCGGTGGCAGCCTCGGCCTCGCTGGCGCCTCGGTCGCGGGCAATCGCCAACATCTTGGCGACCTTGACCTTCATGTTATCGCGGATTGAGTCATCCATCAGAGGTAAGCTCCTTCTGCCTTGCGATCAGCCACGACTGCTTCGTGGTGCGCGATTTCTTCGGGGGTGTAGGGCTGCTCGGCGTAGGCGGCGGATAGCTGCTGGATGAGTTTGAGAGTGGCCTCACGCGTCAGCTCGAGGTGGTAAAGCGAACGTGCCGCCTCACCTGCCTTGTAGATGCCGATCAGGATGTTGGGAGCGGACCCATCATAGTCCTTGGTGGTCATGGCGAAGACGGACACATCTTCAAGGACGGTCTGGTTCTTGATGATCTCACGAAGCTTCATGACAGGTTCCTCCTTTTCATCTAAGAATATCTTAGACGAGATGGAGAAACCTGTCAAGAAAGAACGAGGATATAGTTAACGAGGCGGTTGATACGCGAGTTTGTGACAACCCGCGCAGTAGGGCGAAACGGTGACTTCACGGAACCGAAGACGAGGACGACCACAGTACTTGCTGTCAGGCGCGATAAAGTCCCACAGAGGCATCTGACAGTGGGTCGACTTCAGATCGGCGATGAGCACCGAATGCTCATTCTCGGGCTTCGGCCAATCACCCACCGTCTGTGGTGCCTTGAGCATGTCTTCCGCGCGGCGATAGTTGAAGCGGTTGTTGCCTTCCCGCTTCGTCGTGTCAATCACAGCGGAACCGGGAGTCCTCTGCACTTCCGCCTTCTTGGTGCCCCTGACGAAGGTGGTGGGCTTGACATCCTTCATGGGCACCCTGTGGTCCCGGCGGTGCAGCACGATCTTGTTCCTGTGAATGAATCCCAAGACCGAGCTGCGCGTTCGCTTCATCTCTTTCGCGATTGCGTCGGCGGTTAAGCCGTCCTCTGCGAGCTTTCGCACGAGCTGTTCTTCTTCGTTGCTCCAAGATGTGCTTCGCATGACGCGACTCATCGGTTTCGTCAGAGCGCTTGTACTTGTTGAGTTTGTCGGCTTCTCTCTCATAACGTGCAATGATCCTCAGGTGAGCGCCAGTTCGCACCAGCTCAATAAACGCAGCGACGCTCGGCGCACGCTCATCGCCGGTCCTCACGAGCACCTGGTGCCAGCCAGATAATGACTGCGCCTGCTTGTCGAGGTTACACTTCCGGCATACGATGATGCGAGGTCCGCCGCCCGCCATGCGCGGGTTGATGTGATCGCGCGTCGGATAAGCGTCAGTATCCGACTTGCCATCGATGGACATGACTCGGCCACAGTAAGGGCAATCCTTACCGTGGCCGACAACGATGATAGCCTTGACGGGCATTACCGCAGCTTGGCCTCGAGAGCTTGCATCTTGCGATGGTTGCGGATCTTCATGTCGATGCCCGCCTCGAACACGCTCATGAGTTCGGTGCGGGCAACCTCGAGTTGCGCCGGATCGTTGGAGAGAAGCGCCACGTCGATGGCGATCATCTTCGACTTCATCTGGACCATGTTGACGTGGGCCTCGCGCTCGATGTCAGCGAGCAGCCGAAGACCTTCGGTGACGTTGTCCACCTGATCGCTCATCGGCTGCTGCTCCGATCCACCAGGCTCTTGGCGATGGCCTGCAGGTTGCGGATGACCAGAACGTCGGTGATCTCGACCTCCTGCTCCCCGTTCTGCAGCTTCGCCTTGAAGAACCCGTCGAGCAAGTAGCGCTCGGTGGCGATCTCGTTGCGAGCCTCCGCCGACAGCTCGGCCTGCAGCTCAGCGGGTTTCGGACGATTGGCCCGCTTGACGGCGGCGAGCGTCCGGTCGTCAGCCTCGGCCTTGGCACTGGCGTTACCCAGCGCGTCGGACAGTCGGGCAGTTGCGACGCCTGCCCCTGCGTTCAATACTTCGGCCATCAGACCCTCTTCTCGAGTGGGACCTTCTTCGGCGAGATGCCGTTCCAGCCACAGTTGCGATACTCGCCGCCGGGGATATACTTGCCGCGAGTGATGAAGTAGGATGGTGCCGCCTTGGCCCTCCTACGCTTGGTCTTCTTCTTGGTCGGCGGTGGCATCTTCGGTGCCTCGTCTCGGCTGAGCACGTTCGCGCCCAATGACGTGATGCTCGACATGGCGGCTGCAGCGAGTAGGCTGGATCGATTGACTCTCATCGATGTCTCCTCTTGTTATCGATGCTTCATTCTGACGACTATGGCGTCGTCTGTCAAAGACGTTCGTTAGGAAGCGTCTTCCTGAATTGCACCCAACCCGGATCGAAGTTGCCTTCGAGACCGGCGCCTTCCCAGCCCGAGTTGTTCGCTGTGCGCCAGAAGCGATCCGCCCGCGCCTGGTGTTCGGTCGGCGATGCATGCAGTGGTCGGCTGTCGATGATGCGGTCGGCCAGGTTGATGGCAAGATCGTAAGTCATCTCCTTGCCGTCCACAGTCTGGTAGCTGGTGTGCGCCGACCGAGCGATACTGAGCTTGATGAGGTCGGGATGCATCTGGCCGGACTTGAGGCTGAACCGACGGTAGTCTTCGGGTTTGACCCAAGGCAGAGCCCACTCGCCAGGACGCAGTAACTGCCGCGGCGAGCCGGTGTACTCCCTGTGGATTTCTGCCGCCAGCATTTCGAAGTGAGGTTCGGCGCCCTCGAGCCGCAGACCGAAGAAGTTCGAGAACGCCGTGCCGCTGAGGAAGACGGTGATATGCGCGTAGGGCTCGAGGATGCGATTGACCACCTGCTTGTGGACGCCCTTCGCTTCGTACCACCAGGCTTTCTGCACCGCCTCGTCGCGGTCGCTCAGCCACTGATCGATGAGCGCCTGCTTCTCGGCACCTTCAAAGTAGGCTGACTCCTTCATGCCCGGAGCGTTCTTGCTCCACTTGATCGGCACGTAGGGATGGTCTATCACATCCTGGATCAGCCGCTTCACAGGGATCGCACGCGACGACGCCGAGTTCTTGCTGAAGACCCGATGCGTGAGCAGTTCGGCGTGGATGCACCGCGGGTAGGTCAGCAGACCCTGCCACAGTGACGGCACCTCGTGGTCCTGGTCGATGTTGCAGCTGTGGAGGATAGTGGTTGCGCGAATGATGGTCACCGATGCGTCTCCTTGATGTGGCCAGCGAGGGCCTTGCCGTAAACGTTGCCCATGTCGCCGCTGGGCTGGCTTGCAGCGCAGCCTCCCAGCAACAGACAGATGCACAGGAACTTCATGGTCTTTCTCCGCAGTTGGCGTCATCGTTGACGCGGGTGAAGGGTAGTGGGTAGAACAGGCAGTTACCGTATCGAGACCGGTGGGCCTCGACGCTGAGCAGGATCAACAGCAACAGAGCGGTAAGCGTCCAGCATAGCCGCAGTGTCAATCCGACGAGCCCGAAGCTCGGTCTCCACTTTGCGTCGGAACTCACCCGCAGCACTCGCGGCCGCGCGCGGATTGTCGGCTTCGCGTCGGTACCAGTAGAACCATTCTCGTCTGAGATCATCGGACATCATGTCCTCGAACTTCTTACCCTGACCGGGCTGGAGAGTGGGTGGCACGTACTCGGTCTCGAGGGTGAACTCGTAGTGGCGCCAGTGAATGTGCGCCCGCTGGTAGTCCGACTGAACCTGATACCACCACTTCTGGAACAGAATAAACTCGTCCGCTGCCGCCTCCGATGCGAAGACGCCAGCGGGATAGTCATTGCCCATGACCACCCATGCCTTAATGCTCATGAGCGATGGACTCCAAATTCTGGACCTGCTCAGCAAGCCGCTGGTGGTCCTTGAGGAAGTTCTCGATGGCGAACTGCTGGTAGCGCTGCGTGAGCTTCTCGCGCATCACCGCCTTGAAGTCCTGCTTGGCCTTATCCACATCCGGATCGTAGAAACCAGAGCGGAGATCGGTGCAGACCCGCTTGTAGCAGTCCTCCACCGCATTGTGGATAAGATCGTTGAACTTATCCTTGGCTCGCTGCCTCAGCAGCTTGTCCAAGGTGACTACATCCACCTGGCTCATTTGATCTCCTTGAAGCGGGGGGTCTCGGTGTCGCCGACAAACGGCTTCGAGTACCAGTTCGTGATGGTGCGGGAATACTCCATCGCGTCGGCATTGGGGCGAATGTATTTGATCGCCCATTCTTCAGCAGTCGAGTCCCACAGGATGCCCGTGATGCAATAGCGGCCACCCTTGTAGTGTTGCCAGCTGGTGCCGATCAGCAGATTGCCGAATGAGAACCGGAGACCAGGGTCGAACTTCTTGCGAAGATCGTAGAGCTGCTTGCTAATCGCCACGTGTGTCCTCCTGTGATGTCACATCTTACGACGAATGGCGTTGCGATAAAGCTGCAATTCTCTACGCCATTTCTGGCGCAAGCGCGCAGCGTGGAGCTGCACGGCGTTGGGCGTCATGTCGAGCGCGCGGGCGATTTCCTTGACGGTAGCGCCCGGATGCTCACGCCACCACTCTTCCACTCGGATAGCCGGCAAGTGCCGCTTGTCAACCACCATCCAGAACTTGTGCCGCTGCACGGGCAGGCCGCGACGGCGCAGCATTCGGTTGAGTGCGATCCTCTCGATCTGCCTCAATGGATTTCCTCCACCACTGTGAAGTAGCCATCTGGCAGCCGCTCGAGCACGAGCGTGAACTGCCCCGACTTGGGCAGCGTCACTGGCTTGTCGAGTCGGATGTGCCGCACGTTCACAGCATTGTGCGCCGTGGGCCTGCGCAAGAACAGCGCGTTGACTCCGCCCTTGTCCTTGAGCCACGCGAACAGGTCACTGCTGTGGAGCTGCATCTTTTTGGCCTCGCGCAGTGCATTGCTGTACCGCGAGAGGTTGGCGTGACTTTCGCCGTTCAAGACGTAGCGACACACGAGCACGAACTCGTCGCTGCTGTGCTCGACATACGCGCGACTGCGACCGGGAGGAACCTCGGACGCTACTAGGCGTCGCATTGCATTCGACGCATCGTGCGACAGCGCGCAACGCTCTGCGACCTCCAGGCAACGCGCGAGGACGCGATAAAGGTTGAGCGACGCTAGCTTCTGATGTCGCTTGACGACATCCGCTGCCTCGTCGCGAACCTCCTTCGCAAGCTGCTCGATGCTCACCATAGGATCGCGCCCGCGCAGAACCCGACGATGGCGCCTGTGAACGCGATGAAGACCACGCCGCAAGCACCCCAGTGACCGGGCTCGCCTTGAGCGTCATCGTAGCCTCGCATGTAGACGGCCCAGGCAGAACCGACTCGATGCTGGTCGTACTGTGCCCAGTGCATGGTGGCTGCGTAGTCTTCAGACTTCTTGTAGTGCAGCCAGGATTTCCACATGTGGGAGTCTGGGTCGACTGGTGTCTCAACGCTCATGACTTGTCCTCCGGTGCGCCTGGCATGCCTTCGAGCCAGTACTGTGGGAATGCTCGCAACTGATTGCCGTAGCGATCCTTTTTCTGCTGATACCATGTGGGTTGGTTATTCTCATGAATAATGAAGTAGCAGTTGTGTAGCCGGCGGAACTGACGTAGACCGTTCTTCGGTCCGATCCAGTGACCAACAGTGTAACTACCGCCGACGGTCGGTTCACGTTCAGCACACAGCACCCACTGAGCTGGCGTGAAGGGTGTGCCCGTCTTGAAGTTGTAGGGCTTGCCCTCGAACGTCGTCTGCCAGTAATCGCCTCGGCTGTCCTTCACCTTGTAAGCGACCATGCTCGGATCAACTCGACCCGTCTGCTCAGCGATTGCTCGACCGAGAATGCGAGCTGCGTCGGCCTCAAGAAACAAACCCTTGACCGCTCGTTCGCAGAAGCCCCGCATGATCGACAGTACCTCGATGGAGTGTCGAGCGTTGAGCTGAGTGGAGACGGTAGCGGGGTTGGCGTTGACCGCGTCGACCACGAGCATGGCGTACTCATTGCACAGCTCCTTGTGCGTTCGGTCGATGGTGTTGCCGACGTTGAGCAGGGCGAGCTGGCATACTACTCGACCAGTCTCGTCATGCAGCAGAACGGACTGGCCTACGACCGATGAATAACCGCCGGCTCTTGCTGTGATCTTCATGACTTGTCTCTCCTTGCGACAATCGGGACATCCCGAACCGGGCCAGTCGTGCTGGCAGAAATCACCGCTCACCATGTTTGGTTCCCATCCAGTTGAACCAGCGGCGGATGAAGTAGTGGCGTGCCATGCCGATCACCAGGAAGGTGGCGGTGATCTTCATGTTGAGCGCGAAGTCGATGGGCAGCTGGTAATACCCATAGACGAAGTACCCAATGAGCAGGCCGAGCGCGTAGGAGATGGCGGTGTTGACCGTCGCCTCCATGAATGACCACAGCTTGGACTGTGGCGTGATCGGTGAACGCTTCTTGGTGGCGTTCTCCATCGACCGATCATCGAACATTTGGCCCAGCCTGTGAGCCGACTCGATGTCGAAGGTCACCATGTGCTGGCGGTCCTCCGTGTCGAGGAAGCGGATGTGGGCTTCGGCGAAGGCTCGACTGATCGTGAGATCGAGGCCCGTGTCTTTCTTCTGGATTAGGTGACTCACTTGCACTCCTCTATGGTTATGTGTTTGCCGCGGGGCGGGTCACACGAGATTGCTACGCCGGCTTCGAACTGGCGGGGATGGCGAGTGCCGCATCCGCACTTGACTATCGCGTCGCCGGTGTAGAATAGAGGCACGCGGATCATGAAGGTGGTCTCACACCATTTGCAGTAATGGGGCTCTCGGCCATCCTGACCGTTAGGCATCTTCCAGTTCCTCGATGAGCTCGTCGATGGTCATGTCTGACTCGCCCATATTGCTGGCTTCCTTCAGGAACCGAAGCAGCTGCTCGCGGTAGAGCAGCAGATCGTTGGCGCGCGGTAGCACACCTTCGTCGTGGGTGAAGTGACCACGCTTGGCGGGTGTGCGCACGCAGGTGGACTCGAGAGCTTCCCGTATGGTGCCTTTCATTTGCATTCTCCGAAGATGTGTGCGGCGGGGCTTTCGCCTTGATGCTCGCGACCGCGGCGCACTGTGCCGAACGTCAGAAGCTTCAGCGGGGCGTCGTCGCTGTCCATCGAGTCGCGGTATTCCCGCAGCGCTTGGATCACCAGCGCCTCGATCTTCTGCTGGCTAATGCCCACAGGAGCCTTGACGCCGATCTTGCAGATCATGGTGTTAATCACTTGTTCCTCCACGATTGATAGACTGCACTGGATAGGCCGAGCGCCACTGTGAATGGCCACACCATGATTGCACAGGTGCAGCCTACGACATAACCCCATCTCCGTTGAGCTGGCGACGGGTTGTCCTTGGCCCAACGGCAGAAACCGAAAGTCATTGACACCACGCCGACAGCGTAGGCGATGAGCCAGCTACTCACTGATCCTTTCCTCCAGCTCGGCGATGGAGATCACCCAGTCGTGGTTCGGCGACATGATCGCGCCGGTACCGACCTCGATCCAGCAGGGCTCGTACTCGCCGAGCTTGTGGCGCTGGTCCTTGCGGCAGGCACCGGGCCGAACAACGTAGTGGCGGGTCTCCGCTGGTGTGGCGGTAGTCATCTGCATCAGGTAGTCGGCGGGCATAACACAATCTCCGATGTGAGGACGCCGATGGATTGACCGTCGCCGAACTTGATGCGCCAGTCTGTGATAATGCCAGAGCCGTCGATGATCGTCGCGAACTGGCCGATATACTTCTTGTCTTCGGCGCGGTGCACGGCGATGAGCTTGACCGCTACGCCGACGCCGAACACTGGCGGTGGCTGTTCCTGCGTGAAGCGTGACCACGCGATGGCGAGCCGGCCAGTTTCTTGGTACTCGGCAGCGCCCCTGTTGATGAAGCCGCGATAGGCGAAGCACTTGTGCTCCACCTCGATCACACCGTGGCTGGATAGCTGGTCGTGGGACAGGTCGGTGATGAACGACTTGCCGTCTGTGGTTCTGAGCCGAACTTTCATTCCTGGTCCTCCAGCGGGAAGGTGATGATGTCGGCCGGGTTGTCGAGGTTGACGAAGCGGTATTCGTCATCGTCCGACCCAACCTCCATCTCGTAGGCGCCTACGCCGTGGGAGACGGCGACGGTGATGACCTCGGTATCCTCATCGAAGTGGATCTGGAAGTTTCGGCTCGGCTCGATGAACCAAGCCTTGAAGTGGCGGAGGATGTGCTCCACCTGCGATTGCTTCATTTGATCCTGGCGCATGTCGTCCTCTTTGTTGATACATAACTGTATCGCTCGTGGGCGCGTGCGTCAACGCCGTCTGAGAGACAAGGTTAACGCTGCTGGCGCTTGATGTCCTTCATGATGTCGAACCGCTCGCCATTGAGCTCCTTGATGAAATCGCGGTCTCGCTGAATACGGGCCTTGGCGGTGGCGCTGAACGACTTCATCTCGCGGAGGTCCGGGTCCAGCGCCTCGCCGACGTTGTAGCCGAGATGTCGCTTGAAGAGATAGTCCGAATACCTCTGCTCCACATGCTCCGGATTGAGCAGCTCGCTGATGCGGTCTTGGTACCAGTTCGAGGCAGCAGGGTCCACGGTGCCGCGTTCTCGACCCACCTCCCTGTCTATCACAGCGGCCATCGCACCTGTGGACACCAGCCCGGCCTGCGGCATCGCCGTCTTGCCCAGTGTGGGCAGTGCACCCAGCAGCGTGGCGAATACTCGTCGGTTAATCATATGTCCCATCTCCCGAGGTTTACCGTGACTGGTAGGTATGGCACCTTGCGGTCCGGCGTGAGGTTGAAGTACCGCACAGTGCCGAGCCGGCCGATGATCTTCTTCTTGTCTCGCAGCACCGTGCGCAGGTAGGCTTGTGTGCCGCGGACACCAGACTCGAACGGCTCACCGCGTGCGTCCACGTAGTCGATCGCCTTGGCACAGCCTCGCCACGCACCGTTGCCCTCTCGGACACCAGTGATCTTGAACTCTTTCTCGATGAAGTCCTTCCGCTTGAGCAGGAATTTACTGCGCTTGTGCTGATACATACCGTCCGGGTCGCGGTAGATGCTGCCTTCGTAGCCGGCTCTCAGCCATCGCTTGTGCAGGTAGTCGCGGTCATCCTGATCCTCCACCCACTCGGTCTTCACTATGCACAGGTGCTCCAGCGAGGCCAAGTGATCCGTGGCTTTCTTGGCCAGCAGCTTCTGCCAGCGCATGGTGAACGTGTCCGTAGCCCACTGAGTCTCGCAGTCGAAGATGTGGTACTGTAGCTGTTGACTCTCCGTATCGGGTGTGCGCCTACGTGCGCGGCCGGAGATGTCGTGCAGCGACAGCCCGTGCAGGTATAGTTCACCGTCCAGCGTGTGGATCTCCGGGTGCAGCTCCAAGAAACTCTTGACCTGCCGCTCTATGTGCGGAACGCTGGTGATTATGACGTTCTTACGGGACACGAGCCCCTCCCTCGTACCAATGCACCGCACACCATCTAGCTTGGCTTGCGCCCAGTGGGGCCGAGTGTTGTAGTGCAGGTGCGGATACTTGTGCGCCAGCATGGGACCGTACCAAGTGAGCTCGGCAGTCTTGCGACGTTGCTTCTTGGCGTGGGCAAGTCGCCAGCCCAGTCGTTCTCTGCGGGTGTATATCGCATCCATCTCGAACCGGCACTGCGCGTGCGGAGTACGTGAGCGGTTGGTACGAGGGCTGGTGTCACTGGACGCCACTGCGCCAGTCCGCTTGTCGCGTTGTGAGTAGGTGCGGTAGACTTCTCCATCTACTTCACCCCAGTAGAACCGCTGGTGTCCTGAGGCATCGGTCTTGGTAAGCTTGGGATATACGATGGTCATGCGCGTGTCTTTCCCTTGATGATCTCGTGGCGGCCTAGTGATCGGCCTAGGTGGCTGAGCTGTGTGATGACCGCCCCAGCATACATGCCTTCGCGAGACTGGCGTTCGTATGTGAGCATGGACTCCAGCTCGTAGGTGGCGGCGTTGACGGCGCGTTGGAGAAGACGGATTTGTGTTTTTGTTGGTAGTTGGCCGAGGAGCATGCGCGTGATCGTTTTGCGTGAGATGCCCGTGACTTCGCTTATGGTGTCGAGTGACATCTGGCAGTGGAGATGCAAGAAGACTATGTGTGAGTTCGTGTGCTGGCTCGCCGCTAACTTGAACCTCCGCATGTGGGTGCGTATGCGCGCTTTGTCGATCACTGTGGGTCCTCCCCATGACTTCGGAGGTATTGTACTTGAGGACGGGTCTGTGTGTCAACTTTCATACTCTCATCGCATGCGCGCGCGAACACTCAAAACGGTCTTTATCGATGAATGATGAATGGATATATAAATAATGTAATAATATCAATAATATATAATATCTTACAATCCAATAATTGATGGTGGCTCAGTATGTAATCTGGAACGCAAAACAATAATGCCTTGTAAGCGGTATTCGTAAGTCATTGAAATCATTAGGGGTGGGAGTTGAATTGTCGATTTGAATTCCGGATTTAAGCATGCGGCACCAGTGATTATTGGATTGTAAGACAGTGCTTGACATTGAAATCATTGATCTTTTGGAGCTGGCATATTGATTTGATCGATAAAGCAACGTGATTGAGTCGTATGTGCGTATGCTCGTCCGGCGTTACGCGTGAACCTTATCCGCTAGCAAGAAATCGGTTACGGGGCGGCCAGACCGCACGGTGGATCCAAAAGGCCAATCAGCCGATATCTTGCTCTCTTTATACCTTGTTAACCTTGTCTCTAGACTGCAGTTGACGCAATGACCCATAGTCTCTAGAGTAGACATATCGAAACAAAGGAAACACGGCCTTGATTGTTCTCAAGCATCTCTGCCGCCAATATGATCTCGAGCCCCGCAACCTGCGGAGCATCCTCCGACTTCACTTCACAAACACTGGGAGATGGGAATGGCTAGACGAAACCGATCCGCAGCTGCGACAGATACACGAGCTTCTGACGCGCATACTCCCTCATCGCCGTCGAGGCCGCCCATCGTCACAATCTACTGCGGCCGAGAAGACAACCCCGAAAAGCTCCTCGTCGTCAGCTGGTCAACTTGGGCCGGCGCCGCCGCCTTCCTCGAAACCCTCATCGAAAACCAAGAAGGCGAGCCCAAGTGGCTCAAGCACAAGTCGGGTCGCTGGACGCAGCTCGTCTGGCCGGAAGGTCTGACGGTCACCACTCGAGACGACGACACACTCGAGAAGCTGGCGGAAGCCGACACGGACTGGGAGCTGCCCGAGCCGTATGTGGGCATGATCGCACAGTTCCTCGGCGATGGCCCTGTGGTGGGTGCCGACCACGAGCGTCGTCCCAAGGAACGAGGCGGCGATCCGGACAATCCCAAGCCGCGCCGGGAGAAGAAGGACAAGGCACCGAGCAAGTCAGCCAACCGTCCCGCTGGCTTTGTCCACATCGCAGAGCTGGTGCCGGACGTCAAGCCGCCACACGCTCGGGCTGCACTGCGCACGCTCAAGTGGACGAAGCCCGAGTACGGCTGGTGGTTCGCACCGTCGGACAAGGATCGGGTTAGCAAGGCAATCAAGGGAGCATTGAAGTGAGCACGGACCATTGGGCGAAGACGCAGGCACAGATCGAGGAGCTGCACCAACAGCAGCTGGCTGACCAGGGGGCGGAAGCTGGCGTTTCGGAAGCTGGCGTTTTGAAAGCTGGTTCCCCGGGGCTGGTCGTCTCGACGCCGGAACTGCGGCAGCAGACCGAGCAGTGGCTGATGGATCAGATGTCCACAGCGGACATGCTGTTCCAGGACAGCTTCTACATCTGCACTCAACCCGGCCACCGACCTGTGGACCAGGTGATCCTGGCGCAGGCTCAGCAGACACGCACAATGCTCCTGTGGTTGGCGCAGTGTGCGGGGTTAGTTCAGACCGCAGATGCATTCAGCGATGCGATGTCGCTCGATGACAACGATGCGGCGATCCTGAGGCGCGCACAGGACGTCGCTGAGGTGCGTTCGCGACGTTGAACGCATCACGATGACAGCGCGAGCGACAACGCACGCCTAGCTAGCGTCCAGGCAATTCTGCGAAATACGCAATGTCGGCAGGGGCAGCCTTGCCGGCAGAGCGGTGGCAGCGGTAGCGCGGTAGACCGAATTATCGAACGATGGGTGGATGGTTAACGCGTCGACTTTTCTTCAAATTCAATCTATTAACCTTAAAAATTAACGTTAACGGGTTCCCCCCCTCTGTTAACCTTAACAATTAACGTTAACGGGCGCTGTCGCGGGTTTTCGATTTCTTAACCATTCCTGTTTACGATTTCTTAATAACTTCGTGCGATGATGTGACATCGAAAAAGGAATGACGACATGCACAACGCACGCGACATCGAAACGAAATACCTTCGCGACACGTTCACGAAAATGATGCGCACGACGACGCAACGCGACGTGACGTCATTTGAAATCGAATACGATGACGCGTGCGAAATCATTCGCGTGCGCATCAACGATGATGACGCGACGACATACGCATGCGCGATCACGTGTGATGATTACGAATACGAATTTCATCACGCATCGTTTGATGATCGTTTTATTGTTCGCATCGCGTTGATGTCATGAATACGTATCGCACCTACAAAATCACGCATGTCGATGTCGTCGCGTTTTACGTTGCACGCGATGCACGCGACGCTGCGCTCGACTACGCTCACGACTTCGACGTTGACGGTTTCGAGATCGAAATCGTCTCTCGTGATCGCGTCAACCTGTACTGCGACGATGAAACGGTTGTGACAATTCAAGTTAAAGAATAATCAAATTTGATGGGTGTCTCAAATCGGCACCCGTCGAATTTTTGACCTTAACAACCCGTTAACGTTAATTAATAACGTTACCGCTTCGTGAACGTTAACCACCCATTAACCATGCCGCATGGCCGCAAATGATTTCTTGCCACGTTAACACTTTCTTAACACCTGTCTCGTATTATGTATGTGTTGAACGAAAGGAAATGACATGACCAACCTGAATGACGCATTGACCTTCGCGCGATATGACGACACCACCCGTCACACGCTCGTCTTCATCAATCGCTTCAACGAACGTCGTGAAATTTCCCACCTCACATTCAACGACGCGATGAAACGCGCTACCGCCTTGCGCGCGCGATCCTATCGCGTGTCGATCAAACCCATGTGTTCGATTTAAGGAAAATTGTCATGATCGTCGCTGACACACCCGAACTCGTCAACGCCTTCGCCGCCCTGTCAATTCGCGGTCAGTTGAAATTGATTAAAGTTGGAATGAAAAATTCCCGCTACTCGAAAACCGACATGCTCCGCGCCGCGACGCGCTACACCGAACGTCCTTACAAATTGAACCAAATCGATCTCGCCATCGCCGACCTCTCCGCGCGCTACCGCGTCATCGTTTAATCAAATGCGATCCATTCCCAAATCGGGAATGGGTCCATTTTAATCTTCACAACTTGTTAACGTCAATAATTAACGTTAACGGATCGTCTACGTTAATGGTCTCTTAACCATTTCTTGCATGTCGTCGCCACGTTAACGATTTCTTAATACTTGCATCGTATGATGACATATCGAAACGGGAATGATGACATGAAACGCTTCCTTGATTGGTTTTTCTCGCGTCAACCTCGCGTGTCCCGCGTCGCGATCAACGATGTCCTCAACTCGATGAACGTTGACAAACTCGCCCGTCGCGAATGGAAAGGATTTTAATCAAATGTGCCGCATCGAACGCCTGCTCCTCGCCCTGTGCATCATCGTCCCGACCGTGTCGATTGTGCACCACGCGCGCGCCGAAACGAAAACCGTCGCCAAATCCGACGTGACGATCCGCACCACGACGTTGCCCTATCGCCCGTCCGTGATGACGATCCACGCTCGTCGCGCCCCGAACGACTCCGCTCCCGCTCCACGCAACGCGTGTCCGTCGCAATCGCAATTTGAAATCGCGTCGGGTCGTGATCGCGGAACGTGCGTCGGGATGTGGTGACATGCACGTTCACGTGGCGACATACGCAACGATTGCCGACCTCGACGACTTGCGCGACTCTGTGCGCGACGCCGACCTCGAATTTATCTGCTCATACCCAACGTGCGCCGCGTCCACCCGCGACGCCGTGCTCGTGACCGCGCTCGACGCGCTCCGCACCGATTACATCGATATGTCCGACCTCGATGATGACCAAACGACGCCCATCGAAATGCCAACCGACATCACGCTCGAAATCGCCGACGCCGATCCCACGAAACCGTTCACATACAACGTCCATTTACGCGATAACTTTTATGGAATTATTCGCGTCAACGTGTTCGAGATTTAATCGATCAAATTGTTCGGGTGTGCCAAAACCGCACCCGAACTTTTTTCGCATCTTAACGACCCGTTAACGTTATTAATTGACGTTAACAGTTTCAGTGAGCGGTTGGGTAAAATTTGATCCATTTCTTTACTTCAAATTATTCCCATCAATTTGATGCACCGATTTCCGTCAAATTATTTCTTTAACTATATCCAACGTGTCGCAGGTTTGTGGGATCGTGTTAACTGTTTCTTAATAACTTGATCGTATACTGTGTGTATCGCAACAACGCGATGCACAAACAAACGGAAATCACATCATGACACGTATCACGATTGCCTCCCTCGTCGCGCGTCACAATGAACTCGCCTCGATCCTCGACGTGAAACCCCTGCGCGAAAAAACCTCGCTCAATCGCGCGACGATCAACGAACGCATCGACGACATGCAATCGCGCATCGACGCGTCGACCGAAACCGTCTCCCTCGTTTCGTTGTGCGTCGCACACAACAAAAACGCGAAATCCATTCGCGCCCGTTTTCGCGCGATGTATGCTGACGACGCTGTGCGTGCGACGCTGCCCACGCCCGTTCACGCCTGGAATTATCGCGCGACCGATGTTGCTGCGATCCTGCCTCACGTGACGCGCTGAACGTCACACACACGCTGCGCACATGCGATGCACCTGCATCGTGTGTGCGTATTCTTTTAACGGGATGTTAATCATGACCATATTCGGACGACGCAATTCCCGCCCCGCGTTTGTTAACAACGCCCCGTTGCATGTGTTTCTCGTGCATTTCGTTGAACACGACAAAGTAATCGCATGTAACGCGCCTGATATGATGCGTGCAATTACCTTCGCACGCACACACACGCATGTAATCGAACCTGATACACAACGTATTGATCGTGTGATGATGTATGATGATGATCGTATATGCGTGATGTTATACGGAACAGACATGCAATATACATGCAACATCATGCACGCACCTGTGCATATGCATGATACCCGCATCGATATAACAATCCGTTAACCAATCTATACATGCGACGTCCGCGCTGTCATTGACAATGCGGGCGTTAACGCGTTATTAACCACACCCATGCCACCGTGTCCCACCCACGACCGATGGCACGTATTTTGCCGCCGACCCGCACCACGCACAGGACTAAGGTTCGGAGAACCCTTTCTCGATTTTGGAAAAGAAGATGGTTTCAAAACTTCTACTAGCGAAAGTCGAAGAGGAACTCGAGGACTGGGTACCAGTGACCCTACCCACGGACAAGAAGTTCGGCCTGTTTCTGGACTATCTCATTGAGTGCGGCAACGTTCACGACGCCGCGCGACAGGCCGATCTCACCACCAAGCAGATCAGGAAGTTTCGCAGAGGCAATCCCAGAGCAGAAGCCGCGTTCCAAGAGGCCCTCGACATGGGTACCGACGCAATTGAAGCGGAACTCCACCGTCGCGCTGTGGCCGGTATCATGGAGCCTGTGTTTTACAAGGGTCGCCGGGTCAACACTGTGCGAAAGAAGTCCGACGTACTGCTGATGTTCCTCCTCAAGTCCCGCCGTCCACACATCTATCGCGATAACGCACCGATCCCAGAGGACCCCAACGCCGATGAGCTCAATCATCTCGAGGAGAGCCCAGCCGAAGCTATCTCTCGCCAGCTCAATCGCCTTGCTGAGCGAGCAAGAACGTCAGTCGATCCTCGAGTCATTGACGCCAAACCAATTAAAGGCCCTCGCAAATGACTGGAAGTTCTGGGGTCGCCCTGACCAGCAGGTTCCTGCTGATCCTTGGTCTATCTGGTGTATTCTCGCCGGCCGCGGCTTCGGTAAAACACGCACCGGAGCTGAGACTGTCCGTGCATTTGCTGAGGGCCCTACCCCTCTCAGTCGCGGACGTGCCCGACTATTCGCCATCATCGGAGAAACTGCGGCCGACGTGCGAGACGTCATGGTGGAAGGTCCATCCGGTATCCTCGCAAATAGCCCGAAGGCGTTTAGGCCCCTGTATGAGCCATCCAAGCGACGACTGACTTGGCCCAACGGCGCATCCGCGGGTCTCTACAACGCTACCGAGCCTGACCAGCTCCGTGGACCGCAGTTCGAGTTTGCCTGGCTCGACGAGTTGGCCAAGTGGCGATACATGCAGGAGACGTGGGATCAGCTGCAGTTCGGTATGCGACTCGGGGATGACCCCAAGCAGCTCATCACCACGACCCCGCGTCCTCTCCCCTTAATCAGGGAAATTCTCAAGTACTCCTACACCCATGTCACCCGCGGCTCCACCTACGACAACGAGGCCAACCTCGCGCGCTCGTTCTTCAACCAGGTGGTCAACAAGTACGAGGGCACACGACTCGGCAGGCAGGAAATCGACGCGGAGATCTTGGACGATGTGCCGGGCGCCATGTTCTCTCGTGACGACATCGAGCGATCCCGCACCAAAACTCTCCCGGAGCTTCAGAGGATCATCGTCTCTGTGGACCCGTCCGGTACGGCTGGTAACGAGAACCAGGACGACGTTGGCATTGTGGTCGCCGGGCGCACCCACGACCGCCACGGCGTCATCATCGACGACCGCACGTGCAATGCGCCCCCGAGTGTCTGGGCCGCACGAGCCGTCGCAGCCTACCACGAGTACGAAGCCGACTGCATCATTGCGGAGTCCAACTTCGGCGGTGCTATGGTGGAGAACACGATCCGCTCTGTGCCTGGCGGACGAGACGTCCCGATCAAACTGATCCACGCCTCCCGCGGCAAGCACATCCGCGCACAGCCTGTGGCCTCGCTCTACGAGCAGCACAAGGTTCACCATCTCGGGCAGTTCTCCGTACTGGAGGACGAGCTCTGCTTCTTCACTCATGACGGCTACATGGGTGTTGGCTCCCCCAACCGCGCAGATGCTGCGATTTGGGCGTTTACCGAACTACTCATCTCGCCCCTCAGGAAAGCAACCAGCGCGGAGATTTAGCAATGCCATCAGCTCACGAGATTGTGTCCCTCGGACCCAACAATATCACGACGGCGATCAACACCACACTGAACCCGGGCCTGGAGTCCCGCAACTACGCGGAGATGTCCCGGCGTTGGCCTCTGGTCGAAGCACTCATGGGCGGCACCACCGCCATGCGCGCAGCGGCCACCACATACCTGCCGCAGGACGACAAGGAGTCCTCTGGCAATTACACTGCCCGCCTCGAGCGATCCTTCCTGCTCAACGCGTTCGCCAGAACCGTCCGCTCTATGACGGGCAAGCCGTTCTCCAAGCCCATCGTGCTGCGAGAAGGTGCAGACCCCAGACTTGCGGAGATGGTCGAGGACATCGACAAGGAGGGCCGCAAGCTGAACCTGTTCGCGGAGGAAGTCTTCCGCACAGCGATGCAATACGGGCTGAGCCACATCCTCGTGGACATGCCCAAGTCGACCAAGACGAACCCGACGCTTGCAGACGACCTCGCAGAACGTCGCCGCCCGTACTGGGTGCACTACAAGCCCCGCCAGCTTATCGGCTATCGCTCGCAGCGTGTCGGTAGCCAGCAGATGCTGACGCAGATCCGTCTCCGCGAGACCACGATGGAGGATGACGGAGACTACGGCGAGAAGGAGGTTCTCCGCATCCGCGAGATCGGGCTGACGTACTACAAGATCTGGCGACAGGACACTGTGAACGGCCAGACTGTGTGGGTGATCGAAGACGAAGGCCCCATGACTCTCGGGTTCATTCCGTTCTTCACGGTCTACACCGGCCGCGTCGGCTTCCAGCTAGCGAACCCGCCTCTGGAGGACCTCGCGTGGATGAACGTCGCGCACTGGCAAAGCAGCTCAGACCAGCGTCAGATCTTGCACGTCGCCCGCGTGCCGATCCTGTTCTCCTCCGGACTTGGCGAAGATGCTAGCAAGCTCATCATCGGGCCGAACCGGCACATTCAAGGTCCGGAGAACGCCACGATGGGCTACGTCGAGCACTCCGGCGCGGCAATCGGCTCAGGCCGTCAGGACCTGTTGGACCTGGAGGACAACATGCGGCTGATGGGCCTCGAGCTGCTCATGCCGATGAACGGAGGTGGACAGACTGCCACCGCCAAGGCACTGGACTACGCGGACATCAACTCGCCGCTGCAGTTCATGGCCTTGGGCCTGCAGGATACCATCGACCTGGCCCTGTGGGCATCTGCCCAGTGGATGAAGTCGTCGGGCGAAGCCAAGGTCAAGGTGAACACCGACTTCGGCATCACGCTGAGGGACGCAGCGGACGTCCAGGGGCTCATCCAAGCACGCATCGCTGGGGAAATCTCCCGCGAGACGTTCTGGCGTGAACTCAAGCGCCGCAACATCCTTGCAGACGACTTCGATGAGAAGGCTGAGAACATCCTGGTCAAGGCCGAGGAAGAGGAGGCGCTCAAGCAGGCTGCCGAGACCTTCAAGCAACAGGCTGCAGCCCGCGTTCCGGGTGCGCCAAACGGTGGAACCCCTGGCATCGGGAGCGACGTGAAGTAATGGCCGACGATGACTACACGAAAGAGCCTGTGAGCCTCACAGAACACCGCGCCCGCAAAGAGGAGAAGGCCAGCATCTGGTCTGTGCGGGATGCGCTCATCAATACTCTTCGGCGCATTGACGCCGGAGAGCTCGCGCCTATCCACATGGTCATGGTGATCGAGACAAACGAGTACTATCTCGATGTCATAGCCACTCCCGATGAGGACAAGACCATCGCGCTCTTCCAACGCGGTGTCTACATGAGGTTCCGGCCATGAAGGAATTCGAGGAACGTCAACGGGAACTGTTCCGCAGTCACCTGAAGACAAACATTGCCGCATTTGCGTCTACGAGCGATGCGACGATGACGATCCTGAGCACGAAGACGCTCGTAGGGAGGCTAGACGCTACCAGCATTGCGTCATCGCTGTCGCTCGCACGTCAACCGGCCTGGGCGAGCATCTCAACGAACCTCAACAACCAGCTGAAGTCGCTGGTGAAGGATACCGCGTCGTTTCTCGGCACACAGCACGGTGTTGTGACGGGCGATCTCCGCGCCAACATCGACATGCCCATTCTCGGACGACAGCTCTGGGCGTGGCTTGGTTCCGCAGAGGTTCTCGAGGGACAACGAGTGCTCAAGGCCATGCGCGCGGGCTACGGGCTCAACCTCAAGCCGCTGGACACGTTCAAGCAACACGCGCCCTACTCGATCAGCAACTCTGCGGTCGGGGCGATCACCGTCACGGCTGCCACGTCGGTCATGAACCGCGTGGCGTTGGAGATCTTCGAGCTTGCGGGCATCCGTCGGTACAAGCTCGAGACGCAGGGTGACGTTCGAGTCCCCAAGGCCTATACCCTCGAGTACAGCACGAGCGAGGAACCACAGGCTCCGATGTTTATCGGTGACCGCAGCTATCCGGTGCCGGCATGAGTTCAGTCGCGCTGCTCACCAAGGCTTGGCGTCATCGGGAATACGCTGAAGCTCCTGGCATCCACAAACCCGCAGAGATACAGCGACTCCTCGGCCTTGGCCGGGGTGATATGGTCTATGACTTCGGTTGCGGTGATGGGCACATGGTTGACTGGCTGAACCAGCGCGGCATCATCACAATGGGCATCGATATGGTGAAGGCGCATGAGGACACGCTCCTGTGCAATCTCACCCAGATGTCGGACTGCTATGAGAAATCACCCCGAGACTACGGCGTCTGCCTTGGGATGATGGACCACGTGCCTGAGGAGTACGTCGCACAGACGCTCCTGTGCATCAACCATCTCGCGCGCAAGCAAATCTACTTTACGATCCCCATCCGAGACTTGGGGTTCAACGACCTGCTAGGCCGGAAGGTTCAGCAAACGATCAAACCCATCGGCTGGTGGCGCAACAAGCTTGCAGTCATCGGTCCGGTGAAGATTGGCCAGGTTGACGAATGGATGACCGCCCATGTCCAGTGCCACACCTGAGGAGATGTTAGACCTATGGCCCCTCGAACCGCCTCAGACAAGCCCCGTCCCGGCACCGCCCTCGTCGTCGGAGGAGCAGCCTGCGTCTGGGACGATCTCACAATCGCACTCCGCGAATTCCGACCAGCTCTCGTTTTCGTGGTGAACGACATCGGCACGGTCTACAGCGACCGTATCGACTTCTGGGTATCCTTGCACCCGGAAAAAATGCTGAATTGGCAAACACTTAGGCGCCAAAACGGCTTGAACGACGACTATCTCACATACGCGCATGAGCCGTGCCAGCCCGGGCTCGTGCCCGGCGGAGACCCGCGTATCGACAAATGGCTGGACTATCGTTATCCTGGAATGACCGGAAGCGGTTCTTCCGGGTTATTGGCTGTAAAGGCTGCTCAGGCAGAAGGTTGTGATCGAATTGTTCTCGCAGGCATCCCGCTCGAAACTCAGGAAAAGCACTTCTTCAGTGCCGACCTTTGGCATGAGCGGGATCAGTTTGTCGAGTCATGGAAGATTGCATATCCCTGCCTCAAGCATTCTGTGCGGTCACTCTCTGGATGGACGAGGAGTCTCCTCGGTTCACCAACCCCAACCTGGTTCGCTGGTAGCGACCAATAAACAGCGGTGCTGACAATGCCCATCGAAAAAATCGTAGACTCCCTCGACACGGTTGACGAAGATCTCCGTGGCTTCTACATCGAGAAGGATGGCAAGTTCCATCTCGAGGACGTGACCGCGCTGAAGAACACGGTCGCCCACGTCAAGAACGAACTCAAGTCGACCAAGGCGATTGCCGCCAAGGTGACTGCTTGGGAGAAGCTCGGCAAGACGGCCGAAGAGATCAGCGAGCTCTTGGCGGCGCAGGCTGCCGATGCCGAGAAGAAGGCGCGCGAGGCCGGCGATCACGAGACCATCCTGAACCAGCATCGTGCCAACTGGGACAAGGAAAAGGGCACGCTCACCAGCCAGGTTGACATTTGGCGCAATAAGTACCAGAATACGGAGCTTTCGTATAACCTCACTTCTGAACTTGTGAAGAACGAGGCGACTGCGGAAGGTATCGAACTGCTGCCCAACATCCTTCGGGATCGGGTCAAGTTCGAGGTCGAAGGCGAAACGGTCAAGACCAAGATCGTCAGCCCCGACAAGTCGACCGCCATGGCAGGCAGCGGTGCTGACGGCCAGGCAACCTTCGCCGACCTCGTGAAAGAGGCCAAGGTGAAGTATCCGTCCCTCTTCAAGGGCTCCGGACAAGGTGGAAGCGGTGCTTCCGATACCGATGACAAAGGCGGTGCCGGTCACGGGAACCTCAAGCGCTCGCAAATGTCCATGGTCGAGAAAACCGAGTTCATCACCAAGCACGGTGAAGCGGCCTATCTCAAGCTGCCCATGTCCTAAGCGGGTTCCAATCATCATCTGAATGGGAGCCTCACAATGGCCACCGGTACCGCCTCGAACTTCAAGATTTACAATGAGTATACGCACTCCGGCATGGTCGAGACCCTCGTCCAGATGTCGGCGGCGTTCAATGCCGCATCCCGCGGCGCCATCAAGCTGACCTCGGTTTCGCGCCGCGGTGACTTCGACTACGAGTCGTTCTTCGCCTCCACGGCCAACCTCGTCACCCGTCGCGTCAACACCGGCTCCGCCGCGCTGGCCGCCGTGACCGACCTGGCGCTCGCGCAGGCCGAACAGATCGGCGTCAAGCTGAACCGCAAGATCGGCCCTGTGGCCAACACGATCGACTCGTTCAAGAAGATCCAGCACGGTCCCTTCAACGAGAACGCGCTCGACTTCGCCATCGGCGTCCAGGCTGCCAAGGCCATGCAGATCGAACAGCTCAACACCGCGCTGCTCGCCCTCCGTGTCGCCCTGAACAACCAGGCCACCAACCTCTACACCGTTCCCTCGAACGGCACGCTCGGGACCTCGGGTCTCGTGTCGGGCCTGGCGAAGTACGGTGACGCCGCCGACCGCATCGTCGTGTGGGTCATGCACTCGAAGCCGTACTATGACCTGGTGCAGAACCAGATCACGGCCAACATCGATGGCGTGTCCAACTTCAACGTCGGCTCGGCAACCCCGATCACGCTGAACCGTCCGGTTCTGGTGACGGACTCCGCGTCCCTGGCTGTGACCTCCGGCTCGCCGGCTGTCACGGATTACTACTCGTTCGGCCTGACGGCGGCGGCGCTGGAAGTGGAGGACTCCGAGGAGACCACCATCGCTCGCGACATCATCACCGGCCTCGAGAACCTCATCGTCCGGATGCAGGGCGAATACGCCTACAACCTGAAGATGAAGGGCTTCACCTGGGACGCCACGAACGGCGGCGCCAATCCGTCGGCCTCGGCCGTCGGCACCGCGTCGAACTGGGATGCCGTCATGCAGTCCTTCAAGGACTTCCCCGGCGTCGTCATCAAGTCCCGCTAAGCCTCCCTCCTGGGTGGGACTTGATAGGGCGGGTGCAATCATGCACTCGCCCACTCTTATAAGGGACATCGACTATGGTTAACGTCAAGACGCGTCACGTTCTCTACCACTACGGGCCCGACTCCGCGGCGGAAGCCAAGGAACGGGCGATGGAGCTTCGCGCTGCAGGCGGCAACGCTCGCACGCTCGATGCTGCCAACTTCGCCGACACCGAGGAAGCCGACAAGATCGAATACATCGGCGACTTCCCGTCGGGCGTCAAGGCGATGATCCAGTCCGCCTATGAAGGCTTCGACAAGCGCGTCTTCGCGCGTGAGGCGTCGATGCACAACGAGGACGGCACGCCGGCCATCGACATTCCCGAGCAGTGGGAACAGATGTCCTTCCCCGAGATGCAGAAGCTCGCCGCGGCACTCAGCGACGAAGCCGTCCGCACGAAGGAAGCCGCGATGGAGATCATCCTGGCCGAACTCGAGCGCCGCGAAGACAAGCTCAAGACCGACCTCGGCGACGGCGCCAAGGAAGACGATGGGCTCGACGGCATGACCAAGGCCGAGTTGATCGACTACGCCGCGGACAAGGAAATCGATCTCGGCGACGCCCGCAAGAAGGGTGACATTCTCGCTGCGATCCGCGCGAACGACAAGGAGTGATCCGATATGGCCATTGTAGTCGAGGACGGAACCGGGCTCGCCGACGCAGAAACCTACGTCTCCGTGGACGACTGCAAGGCCTATTTGAATGCTCGCGGCAAGACCGCATTCGGTCTCCTGGCAGAAGGTGTCCAGGAGGCCGCGCTGCGTAACGCAGCTGACTACCTCGACGCGAAGTACGGGCCGAGGCTTCAAGGCTATCGACTGCTCGTCACGCAGGCGCTCTACTGGCCCCGGGAGTGCGTTTCATATGACAATGTGACGTGGGACCCGGCTCCGCTCCCAGTGCCGCTGGTCAGGGCATGCTGTGAGGCCGCCGCGCTCGCTTCCGCCGGCACTGATCTGTTCGAGCCGCTTGATCGCGGCGGTCAGGTCACCGAGAAGCTCGAGATCGTCGGCCCGATCACCGAACGCACCAAGTGGGCAGGTTCTGCCCCTGTGGGTACCACCTATCCCGCAATCGATCGTCTGATGGGTCCGCTCTGCGACTCCGGCACGGTCATTGGTTCTGTGGTGCGCGGATGACACAGTACACCAGCAAGATCGCAACCGCTCACAGGCTCATCACCAAGTTTGGCCAGGCCTGTGAAGTTCGGCGTTACACCGACGGCACGCCACCGGATGCCGACAAGCCCTGGCGTCCCGGCGATGCGACCATGACCTCGACAACGACCGTCGGGGTGCTGTTGGACTTCCGTCCCGATCAGGTCGAAGGCTACGCCTACCAGCGTGGCGACAAGATCGCGTATATCCCCGCGAAGGGGCTTGAGGCATGGGGTCCGATCCTTGACACGGACATCATCTTCATCGCCGGCGACGAATGGGCTATCATCCAGCCCGCTCGCGTCTACCCGTCCAACGAGGACATCCTCTTTCAGAATTATGTGCGCAAATGGCCACGACGCTCGAAGTAGCACAAGACCAAATCTACGAGCGGTTCCGCAGCGTCTGGGTGGCTGACACCCCGGCGCTTCTCGGCGGATCGCCACTCGCCCCCGCCTCGATCCAGTACGAGGATAGCACGAACTGGACAGGTCGCCCCGTCGGTGACGACGACAACGGGCGCGCGTGGGCGCGTATCAATATCCGTCATGCGACAGGCAACCAGGCCACGCTCGCTGACGGTAACGGTGGGTCACTCTTCACTCAGGAAGGTACCGTCATCGTGCAAGTGTTTGCCGACTACAAGTCCAACAAGGGCTCGACGTTGGCGGTTCAATTGGCGATGGTCGCCAAGAAGGCATTCGAAGGCAAGCGCACCTCGGATGTCTGGTTTAAACGCGCGAGGTACCAGGAAGTGGGCCGCGAGGGACGTTGGTATCAGATCAACGTTTCCGCAGACTTTGAATGGGACGAGAGAAGGTGAACCCATGGCAACCGCACTGAAGATTTCTTCGAATATCACAGGCCTTCGGTTCGCCGAAGAGGCAAGCATCGGTGTTCTGCCGACCTCGCCCGCTCCTGTGTGGTATCCGCTCGAGCCGAACTCCTACGATGACTTCGGCGGCGAACTCACTCGGGTCGCGCGCAACCCGATCAATCCTTCGCGTCAGCGCAAGAAGGGCAACATCACCGACCTCGACAGCTCGGGCGGTTTCGAGTCCGATCTGACTCAGACCAACATGCAGTCGATCCTGCAGGGCTTCTTCTTCGCCAACCTTCGCACGAAGGCTGAGAAGAACGTCGCTGTCATCTCCGGCTCGCCGCTCGCGTATCAGGTGACCGCAGGCACCGACTTCAAGGTCGGCGATCTGCTGTTCGCCAAGAGCTTTGCGGCTACGGCGAACAACGGTCTCAAGTCGGTCACCGCAGCGGCATCCGGCTCGGTCACCGTCGCAGGACTGAGCGCCGCGACCAGCCAGACCGGCATCATCAGCCGCGTGGGCTATCAGTTCGGCGCTGCCGACGCGACAATCGACGCGTCCGGTACGCTGCCGCGACTGACGGCGACGACCAAGAACCTGACCGAGATCGGCGTGATCCCGGGCGAGTTCCTGTGGATCGGAGGTGACGCTGCCGGCACGCAGTTCGCTACCGCAGCGAACAACGGCTGGGCTCGCGTCAAGTCCGTCGCCGCTGGCTACATCGAGTTCGACAAGGCATCGAACACGATGGTCACCGACGCCGGCACCGGCAAGACCATCCGCATCTTCGTTGGGCGGGTGCTGAAGAACGAGACGGGCACTGACATCGTTCGGCGCACGTATCAGCTCGAGCGCACGCTCGGCGCCAGCGACACGGCGCAGCCGACGCAAATCCAGTCGGAATACATCGTCGGTGCCGTGCCGTCGGAATTCGAGTTCACGCTCAACACCGCAGACAAGGCGACTTGCTCGCTGTCCTTCATGGGCACCGATCATGAGCAGCGTTCGGGTGTCACCGGCGTGAAGTCGGGCACGCGTCCGGCCATCGTCGAGTCGGATATGTTTAACACCTCGTCGGACATCAAGCGCACGAAGCTCGCTGTCGTGTCCTCGACCGATGAGGCGCCAACGCCGCTGTTCGGCTACATCACCGAGCTGTCGCTAACCATCAATAACAATCTGGAACCCAACAAGGCCATCGGCGTGCTCGGCTCGTTCGATGTCACCGAGGGAACGTTCCAGATCGACGCGTCCATGACGGCCTACTTCTCGGACATCGCTGCGGTGCAGGCTGTGCGGAACAACTCCGACGTGACGCTCGATTTCCACATGGTCCAGGGCAATGCGGGCATCTCCATCGACATTCCGATGATCGGTCTCGGCGATGCACGAGCTGCTGTGGAGCAGGATCAGGCGATCACGCTTCCGCTGACTGCCGAAGCCGGCACCGGCGCGAAGTATGACGCCAACATGGACCACACCCTGCTGATGGTCTTCTTCGACTATCTGCCGGACCTTGCCGACGACTGATCGGCGCAACACTCCTCAGGAGGGAGAACTACCATGGGTATCTACAAGGCGTTTACCGTTGACGAGGAACTCGAGAACCGCGGTGTGGTTCTCGACTTCGGCGACGGGGAATGGGTCCGCGTCTCGCGTGCGGGCAACGGCAACAAGAAGTTCCAGAAGCTTCTGGAGCATCTGATCAAGCCGCATCGTCGTGCCATGTCGCTCGGCACGATGGACGACAAGAAGGCCAACGAGATCATGCATGAGGTCTTCGCGAAGGCCGTCGTCATGGAATGGCACATCACCGGCGAGGATGGGAAGGAAATCCCGTTCAGCGTCGAGAATGCCCTCAAGGTCTTCGCCGACCTGCCTGAGTTCTTCTCCACCATCAAGGCGGAGGCCGAGAACCGCGCCAACTTCCGTCGTGAAGAGTTGGACAAAGAAAAGGGAAACTGATCGAGGTCCTGCGCTACACTCTCGAGCAGGGGCCAACGGAACGGGCAATCCTTCAGCAATGTTACTCGCAGAAGATGCCCGTTCCGAAGTCCATTCAAAATGCTCCCGATCTTGAGCAGGGCCTTCAATTCTACTTTATTGCCTACAACGAGATTTCCTCGGGCCGCGAATACAACCAAGCAGGCCCTGTGCCTATCTCCTGGTTTCTGATCCATACCTGGTGTGCCGCACATGATCTCGATGAAGACGACGAAGAAGACGTCCAACACCTTGTGTCTGGCCTCGATGAATTCCACAGGGATTGGATGAAGAAACGAAAGAGAACGTTGGGCAAAGGAGAACAACCCGATGGACATCAGCCTCCTCAGCCAACGCATTCTAAAAATTCAAAGAGGCATCGTAGACAACGCTAACGAGAAGGTGATCCGCGCCTCTCGAGCATACCTCACCGAAGTCGTGACTGGAACGCCTGCCGACACTGGGCAGGCGATTTCCAGTTGGAAGACAGGCTTGAACTATCAGCCGCGGGGCGAGCGCAATCTCGCACCGGGATCGAAGGGTTCAACCCGCGGCATGGCCATCTCAGCTGTGCTCTCCTTAGAGCTGCCGCGCCTCGACAGGCGCCAGACCGGCCAAACGGTATACATTGTTAACACCGTATCGTATATTGACCTCCTCAACGCCGGTAGATCGAAGCAGGCACCGGCTGGATTTATTGATCGCGCTCGTCTTGCATCCGGCGCAGCGTCCAGGACGAAAAGGCTGATTGACTGATGGCCACCTTCGAAGACGTCGTCATCCGCGTAACTGAACGCGGTGCCAAGGAAACCGCCAACTCGATTGGCGGCATCGGTAAAGCAGCCGAAGCAACGACCGGCGCGGTCGCTTCACTCAACCGAGTCATGTATAGCTTGCTCGGGGCATTCTCGGTCAAGACACTGGTCGACTACACCGACAAGTTTCAGGCGATGGGCAACCAGCTGAAGCTCGTAACCAAGAACACCGAAGACTTCAACAAGACGCAGGAACGCCTGTTCCAAATGGCGAACCAGAACCGCGTCGGCGTCAGTGAACTCACGGAGCTTTACACCAAGCTCGCGATGTCGCAGAAGGAAGTCGGTGTCTCCGGAGAACAGCTGTGGCGCGTGGTCGATACCGTCTCGAAGGCGATCACCGTTTCGGGTCGCGCCGGTCAAGCGGGTGCCAACGGTTTGCGTCAGTTCATTCAGGGCCTCGTGTCCGGCAAGGTGCAGGGCGAAGAACTTCGGTCGGTCTTGGAGAACACGCCGTATCTCGCCAAGACACTCGCCGACGGCCTTCGAGTTCCTGTGGGTGCACTGCGTGAACTGGGCGCACAGGGTAAGCTGACCAGCAAGGTTGTGGTCGATGCGCTGCTCAGCATGCAGAAGCAGGTTGACAAGGATTTCGCCAAGACCGGCGTTACCATCAGCCAGGCGTTCACCATCCTCGACAACGCCTTCACTCGCTTCATCGGCCAGTCCGGCTCCGCGTCCGGCGCGTCGAAGATCTTGTCCGAGGGCATCGTGTTCCTCGCGATGAATATCGACAAGGTGGCTTTCGCGATCATCGCAGCGACTGCCGCCTGGGTGGGCTACCGCATCGCTGTCATGGCCGTCGCCGCAGCGCAGTGGCTGGCGAACGCCGCGATCTCGGCGAACCCCATCGTTCGTCTCGTCACGATCATCGGCGGCGGTATCGCGCTACTCATCGCGTTCACCACCGAGTGGAAGACCGTTGTCGATGTCATGACGGCCGCGGGCAAGACTGCACTCGAAGTCTTCAAGTGGATCGCTGATGGTGTCACGAGCGCGATCAAGTGGATGATGGAATTCGGCAAGGCGACCAATGAGGTTGCGACTGCGTTCTCCGCCGGGTTCGGTTCCGCCATCGAAGCTGTGGTCGGGTTCTTCACCTCGTGGGCGTCGTGGCTCATGAACCTCATCACCGTGACGGTCCCGGGCTACTTCTTCTCCGGCGTCGAAGCGATCCGCAAATTCTTCGTTGATGGGTTCACCGCCATCAAGGATTTCATTGTCGGTATCTTCACCAACTTGAAGAAGATGCTCGAGGACTTCGTCAAGTCGGCCATGAGCTTCATCGACCGAGTGATCTCCGCGGCGAAGTCGGCTGCGAACGCAATCGCCAGCCTCGGTGGGGGCGGAAGCGGTAAGGAAGTTGCTGGCGCCCGCGCATCCGGTGGCCCTGTGACTGGCGGCAAGACATACCTCGTCGGTGAGAACGGCCCCGAACTCTTCTCGCCGAACAGCAGCGGGATGATTATCCCGAACGGAGGAAGCAGCACTGGGTCAGCGCAGCAACTTCAGGCAGCGAACAGCAACTATGACGCGACACGCTCCCAGCGCATGCTCGAGGACAGTCTGCAGGCTGCTCTAGGTGTGCACTTCGAGTCGCTGCGCGCAATCGGCAACGAGACGAATGTCAAGCTTGACAAACTGATCGAGCTCGGCACGCAAACGGCGAACGCAACCACCTCGCTCAACAGTACTGTGGAGACGGCGAACGCCAACGGGAGCACCGCATCGGGAACGTCAGCGATCAACAACTTTGGGATCGGCGGTGTCCAGACAGGTACCGAGGTTACAGCCCCCTCGTCGATCCCGGCCTATGCACCGCCTTCTAGCGGGGGCGGCTCAAGTGGAGGTGGCTCGAGCGTCGGGTACTGGGTGGGCCAGCTCGCCAAAGCGTTGACCGACGAGGTGACCGGGCTGCGTGCCGGTAACCAGTCTCGAGTTAACTGGGTTCGCTCGCAAATCCCGGGAGACATTCTTGATGAGGTTACTGTCCGTGCTCGGCGTCAGGTATTCGGTGCGGGCAACAGCGCGACGATCAACTTCCGCACAGGTGGTCAGTTCGTCGTGCCGGGCGGCACCGGCGTTGACAGCAAGGTGATCCCGATCCGCGCAACGCCCGGCGAGGAAGTGAACGTGCGCACGCGCAAGCAGGTCCGCGACGAAGAGAACACTGGGGGCCAGCGTGGCGGTGACACGTTCATCTTCCAGGTGAGCACGCCCGACGCGAACAGCTTCCGCCAGTCCGAAACTCAGGTCATGCGCGAGTTCTTGCGCAGGGCGTCCGCCGCAACGAGGAACTAACCGATGGCTTTCGACAACGTCCGCCTACCCACTGACATTGAGCGCGGGTCGCAGTCGATCCCGCGCTTTCAGACGACCATCACCACTCTTGGCAAAGGAGCTGAGCAGCGAAACGCCGATTGGGCGCAGCAGCGAATGAAGTTCGACATTTCCTATGGCATCCAGGGAGAGGAAGACTATCATGCAGTACGGGATTTCTTTATGGCTCGTCTCGGCCGCGCTCGTGGCTTTCTGTTTAAAGATTGGTCTGACTATTTCGTTGAGAACCAGCAGATTGCGACCGGCGATGGTGTCACGGTCGCATTCCAGCTGGTCAAGAGATACGTGTCCTCTGTCACATATGAGCGCACGATCCTTGCGCCGATCAATGGCACAGTCCAAATGTATCTCAATGGCACACCCACGGCGGCATCTGTGAATTACTCGACGGGCGTTGTCACTTTCACGCCGGCGCCCGCCAACACAGTTGTCATCGCAGCGGACTTTGAGTTCGACGTTCCCGTCCGCTTCAACACCGACGAGTTCCCCATCGAAATGCATATCTTCAATGCGGCCTCCATCGGCAGCATCGAGATTGTCGAACTGCCCACGAGGACATAATGGTTCAGAACCTCGACAATGACATGGACGTTGCGCTCGCGCAGAGCACGACGTTCCTGTGCCGCATCTGGGAATTGACCTGCGATAATGGGGAGGTGTTTCGGTTCACCGATCTCACTCGAGACATTGTCTACGGGGGCGATACCTATCTTTATGACCCGGGCATCCGGGTTTCTTCTATTGTGATCTCCTCCGGAGGTCAGCCGGACAATGCGCAGGTTGAAGTCGTCGCGGCGGCGAACTTCCTGCCGATGGCCCGCATTCGTCAAGGTGGCTTGGCCAATGCGACATTCAACATCTGGGCAGTCGATTGGCGCAATCCCGATTTCTACGGATTGATCGAGCTCTTCGGCGGCACGGTCTCTACGATCAAGTTCAATAACAAGAACAAGGTTGCCATCGGGGTCAACAGCGACAACGGGGGGACGAACCAGCTCATCGGCGAACGCTACTCGCGTCAGTGCCGCGCGCAGCTCGGCGATGCACGCTGCGGCGTCAACCTAGCCGCGCTGGGTGTGTCGTTCACCATCGACAGCATCGCCGACGGAGGTTACTCGTTCCTCGCCAGCGAGCTCACCGCGCTCGCATCAGACTATCTCAAGTTCGGTAAGGTTGTGTGGGATGGAGGAAACAACGACACTCTAACCGATGAGATCAAGGCGAATGTTACGGGCACAGGATCGGTTCGACTCTCGCTCTACCCTCGCAATCCGCTCGTTATTGGCGATACGGGCATCGTGTATCCAGGCTGCGATTTCCAGGTCAGCACCTGTGGAGACAAGTTCGCCAACCTCTTCAACTTCCGAGGCGAACCCTACGTGCCGCCTCCCAACATCATGGTCTTCTCCGGTCTGTCCGCCGTCACCGGACTGCCTCGAGACGATATGTACCGCTTCGCCGAATATGGTTAATGGGGAATTATCATGGCTTCTTGGAGCGCTAAAGTAGCGTCACTCGGTTCGGGCATTCAGTGGATTGCCGACTGGCAAGCTAACGAACGAGCCCGCTGGGCCAACGCCAATGTCGATGGTGCGCAGAACGACGCCGGTCGATCCGCCTACCAGTACACTGGCGATGCGACCCTGTGGGGCAAGCCGATCCCGATCACCTGGGGCAAGCGTCGCATCACTGGACAGTTACTTCAGATTGGTATTCAGTCGCAGCAGACCACAGTTGAGGAACGGCCGACGTTTCCCGACTACAGCAACTCGCCGATCCTCGTCAGTAACCCCGGCATCAATGTGGTGCAGAACAATCTGACGTGGACGCCGAAGACCAAGTTCGTCTCGACGTTCGCCTACTGCTTCGGTCAGCCGGGCAACACGTCAGCGATCCAAATCCTGCGCAAGCTCTGGTTCAACGGCCAGCTCGTGTATGACATCGGGCAGGGATACCTGAGCAACGAAATTCGCTTCAGGTTCTACCAGGGCGACAACGTGCAAATTCCCGATGCGGAACTCAACCGGGAGCGCTACACGCACCCAGTGGCGTACCGAGGTTTGATGTATATCGTCTTCTACGAGTACAGCATTGCCGCTGCGACGGGCATGGGCAATCCGTTGGTTGAAGCCGAGTTCGCCGAGCAGGTTGTCAACGTTCAGACGGCTTATCAGTTTGACAGCTTCGGCTCGTCAACTGTGGCGGGCGTTCAGTTCCACGGCGAGGGCGAAGGCTATGATGCCAAGAAGAACGTTCTGTATGTGATCGGGTCCGACGATAACATCTACAAGTATCGTGGGTCTGATCGCTCGCTGCTCGACGTCTATCCTTGCGAAGTTACCAATATGTATGCTTCGGTTTTCGGACTCGTTCGAGTGGCCAACGTTCCTTACCTTGTGGGTATCAACGCGGGCAGCAACAGTCGAGCAATCTACCTCATCAACGCCGACACCGGCGATCTCGTCACACAGCTCGGCACCAACAACTCAGGCTTCACCCCGTCGGCCACGAACTACCCGGGGCTGAACAACGCGACCCTGACCATTGTGAACGAGATTGGTGGTGAGGCTGCCTACGTTACTGTGGACGACGTCTTCGGGGACTATATCTTCATCTTCCTGATCTCCAACGGCGAGATGACTTATATCACCCGCTACGACATCGCGGCCAGTGACAGCCAGTGGGGCATCACCGTCAAGCAGGCGGGCTCTATCAACACCTACCATGGTAGCGGTCTCAACTTGCTCAAGAACAACGTTGTGTTGCACACGGGCGAGTTCCCAATCACCATGATGTTTACCTGCCCGCTTGACGCTTCGATCATCGTGACGGAGAAGGAACCAGCGTCGGGGCCCGGCTACAACATCTACAAGATCTTTGCGGATGGCACTATTGCTTGGAACCTGAATGAGGTGAACGCTCCTGGTATCATGCCGCCTACCTATGATAATGATCGCATCATGGCTTCGAACACTGCGGGCCAGCGACTTGCTTGGCGAAATGGCGGTAGTCTTGTTACGTTGAATTTCCTGTCTGGTTCCTATGAGATTACACCGGCACTCAGCGGCTGGCCGACCGAAGTCAACATGGTGTATGACGCCTATTCCCACAGCTTCATTCGTTCGACCGGCAATCCCGGCTACGTCGAGCAGCGGCCCATTCTTGAGCAAACAACCAGCAACATGCTGCTCTCGACGTTCTTGCGAAATCTCGCTGAGCGACAGGGCTACGAGACGGGCAACATCCAGATCACCGGCATTGACGATCAGATCATCGGTGCGGTCATCAGCGATGTCACCAATCTCGACACGGTCATCACCGACCTGAAGAAGGCCTACAACTTCGAGGTCATCAAGCGAGGCCCTGTGATCCGGTTCACTCGGCGAGGCTATGGTTCTGACTTCGAAGTAGACGCTACCATCGGCGAAGCGGATCGCGCGATCACGAGCGACGATGGTGACGAGTACGTGACTGTGGAGAGTGAGATCGCACCTCCTGGTCAGACGCCGGGAACGATCCGGCTCAAGTATATCGATCCCGACTACAACTACACAGCCAACGAGTTCATCCACAAGCGCAACGCCGACAACGTGGATGTCTCATCGGAGATGCAGCTCAACTTGCCGATCATCATGCCGGGCAGCGACGCCGCAGCGCTCGCGGCGCGCGTGTTGCTCGACAGCGCAATGAACGGAGTGACCCACGAGTTCCGCCTGCCGCAGAAGTATCTTGCCTACGAACCCGGCGACGTGTTCCAGCTTGACTTCGAAGACTACAGCGACACGGTGCGAGCCGTCGAGATCGCCTACAATGCCGACTGGTCGATGTCGGTCAAGTCGGAGGCGATCCTCACCGACATCGGACCGACGTATGATCTTGAGCCTCCGATCTTGCCTGAGGAGAACCCGGCACTACTGAGCGGCGAAGGCGAGCCCATTGTCTTCGACACCACGCTTATTCAGCCGACCGATCAGATCAGCATCGATGGCCTTGAGATGTATATCGCCGCCATCGGCTCTGGTCGCCTGCCTGTGGTCGGGGGCACCACGATCAACAAGTCCGCCGATGGTCAACCCTACGGTCCCATCGGCAACAGCAACGATGAGCTGACTTACGGGTCAGCAATGACGCTGCTGCCTGCTGGGCCGGTCATGTCGATTGAGTATGACGCGGTGCTCGAGCTCCGGCTGCTCCAGGGCGACGGCACGGACTTCGCTACCGCCGATAAGTATGACGTGCTCGCCGGCACGGCGAACCGATTGCTCGTCGGACGTGAAGGTCGGTGGGAACAGATCGGGTTCATCGAGGCGGCTTTCGACGCCGATACTCGAGTCGTCACGCTCACGGGATTGATCCGCGGTTTGCGCGGTACCGAGGTCATGTCGGGACTGCACACGCTCGGCGATCTGGTCGTGCTGATCGAGGACGATACGATCCTCGAGGACTACGAAGATGTGGCCAGTCTCGGCGATGCAGTTGTCTATGCTGTCGCCGACAACGTGGGTCGACTGAATACCGCAGACGCCAAGGCTGTTCCCATCTCAGGCACGACGCGCATGCCATGGGCAGTCGCCAACGTCTACGTCGAGGATGTGGCCGGCGATGTCGAAATTGAGTGGCAGCGTCGCACCCGACTCTACGGCCCGCTCAACAACGGGAACCCGGATGTTCCGTTGGACGAGGAGAGTGAACTGTACTCTGTGGATATCTACCGCGCCGGCAACGTCGTGCGCACAGTTGAAAATCTGACCAGTCCGGCGTATACATACACCGCCGCCGATCAGAGTACCGACGGCTGGTCCGGGCCTATCACCAGCATCCAGCTGGATATCTTCCAAATCAGTGCCCTCGTCGGGCGAGGCTTTGCAAACGCGGGGACACACGATGTCAACTAATCTCGATCTCGAACAGATCACTGAGAACCAAGCCAATAAGGAAGTCTCGATCAACACCATGTCGGGGGAACTCGATGCGGCGTTGACCGAACTTCTTGTAGTCGACGTGACCGCGGGCAACGTCAGTCTGACCAACTCCCAGTATCGTCGCAATCTCGGCTTCAACGTCACGGGCGCGGGGACAGCCGGTCGCACCGTCACGCTGCCGACGATCAAGAAACTGTCGCTCTACCAAGCCGACTCGTCCAACACTCAGTCAGTCGACATCGTGAAGGGGTCAACCACCTACACCATGTCACCGGGCGCCGTTGCTCTACTCTACACCGATGGCACCGCCAACGGGCTGTCTGTGGTCAGCGAGTCAGGAGCGGGCGTCGTCAAGCCCTACGACATCGGCACGTTCTGCGCCGGACTGCCCGACACGTCTGAGAAGCTGCTTCGCTTCAACTACGTTCGGTCGATCGACTTGCCGGCGAACCTGACGGGATCACGCGTCACCGCTCAGACAGCCGCGACCGCGCAGACCGACTTCGCCGTCACAGTCAACGGCGCCGGCATCGGCACAATCAGGTTCGCTGCCGCCGGCACCGTCGCAACGTTCGTGGGCTTCAGTGCTCAGAGCCTTGTGGCCAACGACGTGCTGATGATTACCGCGCCCGGCACCCAGGACGCGACGCTAGCCGACATCGCTTTCACCATCGCTGGAACACAGGTGTAACATGGCCAATTGGTACGTCTCCTCTGTCAAGTATGCCGCTCTTGCCCAATGGGCGGCATCCACTGCCTACACTGTGGGCCAGCTTGTGCGACAGCTCGCGGCACCCACAGCAGCGAACGCCCGAGTCTTCAAGTGCACGACTGCCGGCACGTCGGGCGGCACCGAGCCGTCGTGGAACACCGCCAACAACGCGACGACCGTGAGCGGCACCGCGACGTTCACTCAGGTCGGCGGTCAGCAGGCCGAGCAGACGTCGGGCAACTGGGTTGCGGCGCTCGGTACGATGGCATCCGCTCACAGTCTCGCCGCCATCGTTGCTGGCGATACCGTCTACGTCGCCGACGATCACAGCGAGAGCTACGCTGTCGGCTACAGTGTTTCGGGCACTGCCGGTATTCCGCGCATCTGCGTCCAGGCCGGATCGACCATCCCACCTGTGGAGGCCGAGTTCTCGCGCGGCGCCACTATGATTACCACTGGCAACGTGATCCTCGATCTCTTTAACAACTGCCTCTACAAGGGTTTCAACTTCGAAGGCGGCCAAGGTGGTACCACAAGTGCGGGCACCATCAACATCACATCCAACGGCATGTATGATGACTGCCGCTTCAAGCTTGGATCATCCAGCAACTCGGCAATCTTCGGGTTCGGCACCGGCACGCTGTCCCGCGGCATGGTCGAACTCATGAACGATTGCCGCATCGAGTTCGGCCACATCTCACAGTATTTGCAAGCCAACTTCTCCGATGTCCTGATCCGGGATTGTCCGAACCTATTCAATACCAGCGTTATCACACCCACGAGTTCCATGTTTTCCTATGGCTCCACGAACGGTAGTCGCAGTTTCTGGACTGTGAGGAACTGCGATCTCTCTAACATTCAGAACATCGGCGGCGGCGCCACCTTTGGGGCATCTTCTTTCGAGAACTGCAAGCTGCACGCCAGCTACGTATTCAGCACTGGCAACTCGGCAAGCGGGTTCAAGAATAACGTTCGTCTGCACAACTGCACGTCCAGCACGTCGGTCAACAACGCCCTGCAGGAACGCGGTACCTACAGTGACCTTGACTTGGACACAACGCTCTATCGCACCAACGGTGCTACGGATGGCGTCACTCCCTGCTCCTGGAAAATTGCGGCCAAGTCAAGCTGCCAGTATGAAGGCAACAAGATCACGCCGCCCCGCATCGCCAAGCGAGTCAATACGACCGGATCGCCCATGACGTTCACCGTCGAGGCCATCCTCCTGACAGCCACTGCTATCGCGGCCACTCGAGCAAAGATCTGGGGCGAGTTCAACGTCCTGACCGATGCCAACAGCCCAGTCGAAGCGTTTCAATCCACGCGTACCAGCTTCCTTGACTCCACAGCGTTGCAGACATCCACGGAGTCGTGGGACGCTGGCCTGCCTGCACGTGCCAACAGCACAGGTCGATCGATTGGCTACTTGCAGAAGGTTGCTAGTAACCCCGGCCGGGTGTTCCGCGTGTCGTCGGGCGGCAACACCGCTGCCAGCGAACCAGCAGCTTACGCTACCGCGGTTGATGGCGATACCTTCGCCGATGGTACTTGTACCATCGTTTGCTGTAAGCGTGTCAAATTTGAGGTTACTGCCACGCCCGCTCGAAAGGGCGCTGCCTTCTTCTGGTTCCAGATGCAGCTTCCTTCCGCCGAGATCGTTCACATTGATCCCAAACTGACGGTGGTCTGACATGGATGAAGAATTCCTGGTTCCCGGCGAGGGCTGGGTCGATCACGCCCCCGCTGACGAAGAAACCCTGACACCCGGCGAAGGCTGGTTCGATGGGGACGGAACGCCAACACCCCCTGGTCCCACGACGCGTCGTCGGATCGTCATCGTAGCCTGTGGATAGGAGATATACATGCGCGAGTCGTTTGCCCACGTTATGCCGAAAATCCTTGTCCACGAGGGTGGCAAGGTCAATCACCCGAAGGACCCGGGTGGCCGCACCAATCAAGGTGTGATCCAGCGGGTCTACGACGGCTGGCGTCAGCGCCAGAACCTGCCACTCCGCAGTGTTTACGAGATGGAACCCCACGAGCGGGATCTCATCTACAAGAAGCAATACTGGGATGCCATCAAGGGTGACTCCCTTCCACAGGGTGTCGACTACGTGGTCATGGACGGTGCAGTCAACTCGGGGCCGATCCAGTCGATCAAGTGGCTGCAGCGTGCGCTCGGGGTCACCGCTGACGGTCAGCTTGGGCAAGCAACGCTCGGTGCGCTCGAGGCGATCAACGATGTCGACTTCCTTATCGGCAAGATCTTGGAGCGTCGGGAAGCTTTTCTGCGCGCACTCAAGACATTCAAGACCTTCGGCAAAGGCTGGATGAACCGCGTCAAGCAGGTGCTCAAGATCGGGCAGGCCTGGGCTGTCGGCAGTGTCGGTCCCGAGCCTGTGTTCTTCGCCGACATGAACCAGAAGGCGACTGTCGATCAGGCGAAGTCTCGTCCCGTCAAGGCCGCTGCAGATGCGACGACAGGTGCAGGCGGCGCAGGATTAGGATTGACTGGCGCAATTGAAAGCGCACGCAATCAAATCTCAGACGTCGCTGGGGATAGCGCGTTCGTTTCGCATGTGTTGATCGCGCTCGCAATCGCTAGCGCTCTCAGCGTCGCTGGAGGTTTATTGTATCGCGTCTACGCGAAGCGTAAGGAGGCTGCGCTTGTCGATGCGCTTGATCTTCAGGTGCAATCGTGATAGGACTAGGCGCAATCCTGAAAGCGATCACGTCACCTGTCGGCATGATGTTGATCGCTGCTCTTGTCTTCGCCGGCATCGCCTACTACGTGTATCAGGAGGGCAAGGACAATGGGGCATCAGCCGTCATTGAAAGACAGAATGAAGTCGACCGCGAAGTCATTCGCGGGTCCCGCGGCGCTCGCGATGCTGTTGACCGTTGCCGGGCTCGCGGGGGCGTGTGGAACAGGGAGACAGGAACTTGCGGTACATAGCGCATGTGACGTCTTCACCGACTCGCTGCGTGACGTTCACGCTACCACGCCCACCGGTGAAGACCGTATCTCGAAACACTTCGAGACGGGCATCGCCGCGAAATGTTGGAGCCGATAAGATGCTGATCCTACGCATCGGACGAGGCGTCATCGATCACTTCCCTGTGCGGCGCAGTGAATGGATCAGTGCCTGCGTGATGATCGCTTGGGGTGCGATCCTCACTCTCGACGGGCTGCCGCTGTATGGCAGCTGGGTTTATCTGAGTGTTAACCTAACGGAACAGGCGTGGGCAGCTCTGCTGATCTGTCTCGGCTTTGTGCGGTTGATTGTCCTCACGATTAATGGTAGCTTCCCCACGACCTGGTACGGTAAGTGGGCTCCACACGTTCGGGTGGCTACGTCTTTGATATGCACACTGGCTTGGCTGCAACTAGTTCTCGCGGGAATTAAGGCGCCGATCTGGTCCACAGGTGTCGCGGCCTATGCGGGGTACTTCGTGAGCGATATGCTCAACACGTTCTCCGGATCGGCCGAGGCTCGCGAGATTGACAAGGGGCGCAAGGATGTTGCCGCCAGAACTATTGACCCCGGGGAACTTGTTCACAACCCTGGCGATAGCCGTAGGCCTGGCGGTTGGCTCCGCAATCGTCTACGTCCGCAAAAACCTGATGACTCCCAGTCAGGCTAAGACCACCGACCTGATCGTGGCCGGTGGATCAATCGTTGACATCACGGAATTCCGCGAGTTCCGTAAGGACATCGCACGATGCGCGACTGCACTCGAGGAACTTGCCAAGCTGCGTCGTGAGCAGGCGCGTGAGGAAGACCTCGAGGACAAGATGATGCAGCTGCTCGAACGACTGCGCAAGAAAGATCACTGAGTCCACTAAGAAGCCCCGACATTGCTGCCGGGGCTTTTTGGTGTCGAGGCCGGCGGGTGCCGGCGCCGATCACTTCTTCTTGGCGGGCTTGGCCTTCGCGTCAGCCGCGGGCTTCGCCTTCTCGGCCTTGGTCTTCGGCTCGGCCTTCTCGGCGCCGGCCTTGATCTTCTTCACGATCGCCTCGAGCTCGTCCTTGGAGTCCCAGCCGTAGGACTTGCCGGCCTTCTCGATCTCGTGCTTGCGGAGGGCAACACGGGTCGAGGCCGGATCGCCGTGGCCGAGCAGCTTCTGCAGATCGGCGACGCCGTACTTGAACTCCTTGGTCTCGGCCTTCGGCGCCTTGTCGGCCTTCGCCGTCGACTTCGTGGCCTTGTCGGCGCCCTTGGCGGTCGCCTTGGTGTCGGTCTTCGTATCGGTCTTCTTCGAGGGCTTGAGAGCCATGACGTTTCTCCTTTTCAAGCGACGGAATGTCACTTCGTTCACGTTGCTCTTCTTTGTTACAGCATCATATCTATCCTCGTCAACAGTGTTTCGCGCCATTAAGTAAAAGAAGTCTACATAATTCTTTTGCCCGAACCTTTCCAGCCTTGACTTAGCTTGCTCGAAATCAATCCAGCTGTGGGTCGATGAGTAGAACACGCCAAGCGATCCTGCGAACAAATCAACGCCAACGCCTCCTGTGCGTTGCTGGATCGCGAGTGCATCGATCTGACCGGCTTGGAATGCGTCGATCACATTCGTCCTCGCCTTGATGCGCTTCGTGTCCTTGACCTTACCGTGAATGCGCGCAGTCCTGTGATACATGCGCTCGAGCAGGCGCATGATCTGATCGCCCTCCTCGGTATATACGTAGAACACGACCACAGGAACCTTGTCCTGCGTTTCGAGCAGGTCGCGCAGCGCGCGCAACTTCGCACGACCGACTGTGCTGATCTCGCCTTCGTCGTCCTTGATGAACCCACCGGTGATCTGATGCAGCTTCATCTGGAGCGTTGCCTTCATCGGCGTGCTGATGATGCGCTTGTCCGTGTCGCCCTCGAACTCGACCACGAGGTCCTTCTCGAGCCGGTCATAAAACTTGCGCTGCACAGGGTCGAGGTCGAACTTCCGCTTCTTCATGCCAGCGCCCTTGAGCCCAAGTATCTCACGACCGACGCGCAGCGTGATCCCGGCCACGATGTCAATGAACTTGTGCTCCAGCTGCTTCGTGCGAAACTTATGACCATAGCCCATGAACCCGGCCGGCTTCAGGTACCGCTTGAAGAAATCCTTCCACTTGTCACCGAACAAGGTTTTGTCCACGAACTGACAGATGGCCCACATATCGGTCGGGTTCTTATCGAACGGTGTTCCGCTCATCGCAACGCGCCGGGGGACATCGCGCAGCATGCGTGCGAAGCGCGAGGAGAGCGATGATCGCTTCTTCAATCGTTGTGCTTCGTCAAACGCTGCGAACGTCCAGCGCACGCGCGACAATTGACCTCGGAGGCGTTTGTTATTCGTCTGCTCGTAGTTGATGAATAACGCGCGAGGAAACGGCAACGTCTTGAACGTGATGAAATCAGTGGCGATGTTTATGTGCGGGACCAGCTTCGTTGCTTTAGCCACCCACGTGCTAAACAGGTTAGTCTTCAAACAGACCACGATAGCTTGGTAGTTTGATACGTCCCGACTTTCCTCGTCCATCACTGCTAGCGTTACGTGCGTCTTCCCGGTCCCTTGATCGAAGAACAGATTTGTCCCGCTGTTTCGTAGGACGAACCTTGCGGCTTTTTTCTGCTCGGGCCAAAGCGTTGAGTACAACACGGACAGCTTGCTCCGGTGAGGTTACGGTGCGCGCGATTGCTCCACCGACTGTGCGAATGTCTTTCATGGTCTTGATCTGAATTTCGCTGGGCTCTTCGCCGGGCATCTTCACCTCGAGCGCAAAGAACAATCCCTCCACACAGCCTAGGAGGTCGGGGATGCCCGCTTGCTGGAACGGTCCCACGTATATCTTAGCCCACCAGCCGCCGACTTCTTTCTTGAGTGCGCGCACGATGCGCCGCTGAAGTCGGGTTTCTGGTTTCTGCGTCATGACGATCCTGTGGAAAAACCCGGGGCTGTTACACCCCGGGCTCTCATTGCTTCAGCGAGGTGGGCTGGGGGGCAATCGTGCACCCCGCCTCAGCAATCACTCCTCGAGCAGATCGGCCGCCTCGAGTGCGTCGAGCACCGCGCGGACCTTCTTGCGCAAGGTCTTGTGGTCATCGAGATCGACGTCTTCGAGCTCGTTCTCGTCGATGCAGGCCTGGAGCTCGTCCTCGTCCATGTCCTCGACATCGGACGCGGCGATCTTGTCCTTGCCCTTCTTCTTGCCGCCCTTGGCAGCCTTGCCCTTCTTGCCCTTCGGCTCGGGTTCCGGCTCGTCGGCTTCCTCGTCCTCGAGCAGGTCGTTCTCCTCGAGCGCGGCGAGCACCGCCGCCAGGAGCTTCTCGTCCTTCTTGAGCTTCTTGTCGTTCACGTCGACTTCGAGACCGTGCTCATCGATCAGATCGCCGAGCTCGTCGCGATCCATCGCCTCGACGTCTTCCTTCGAGACCTTGTCGCCGGCCTCGTCCTCGGCGGGCTCGTCCTTCTTCGACTTGCCCTTGGTGGACTTGGTATCCTTCTTGGCCGACTTGCCCTTGGACGACTTCGTCTCCTTCTCGTCTTCCTCGTCGTCGTCATCCGACGCCGCGTCGTCCTCGTCGGCGCCGTAGAAGTCCCAGCGCATCTTGGTCTTGCCTTCGTATTCTTCATGGACGCAGCAGCCCATGACCGTCACGCCCTCGAAGTCGGACACGTCGAGCTCGATCTCGCCGTTGGGAACTTCCAGGCCGCAGGCCGCGATGAAATTGCCGAAGCGCCACAGGGCCTGGGGCTTGGTCGAGAAATATTCCTTGACGACCTTGCCCTCGAACTTGCCCTTCTCGACCTTGATGCCGACGATGACCGACTCGTCCTCTTCCTCGAGCGACGCGACCGAAAGCAGGTAGTCGTTCTCGGGCAACAGTACCCGCGTTTCGACGCCGGTGAAATCGAGCCCGATCTTGCCGGACTTCTTTTTGGTTGTCTTCTTGGAACTACGAGCCATCAGGCTTCTCCTTTGATAACGGACAGGATGTCCTCATATACAGGATCCTCGATCACCGACGGTGCGTCAGTTTTACGAGGTTTCCTGATCTTCGTGATATACACCGGATTGGGTCCTACACGCAAACAATAAATGCTGCGCTCTCTCTTCACTTTTTTGCCCTTCACCTCCTTGACGATAATCTTCCGCTTAACGAACGTGCTGCCGATGACATCGGCGGCCGCGTTGAGCGCATCCTTGACGCTCGGCGAAAGCCGCGCACCAACCTCGGGCGTGAGCTCGCTGTCGGAGCCCTCGTCCTCGTCAGCATTGAAGACCCGCTGCTGTGCGAGGAAGACAATATTCATCTCGAGTGATTTGTAGAGGGCCAGCCACTGCTTCATGAGCGAGGCGACTTCACCCCACTCCTGCTTGGTCATGCTGCCCCAGTCGCCGGCCATCTTGGACGACTTCTTCTTCTTCATCTCGAGGACGTGCTCGATGCACATCTGCTGCCAGTTCGTGGCAGTGTCGATCACCAGCGTCTCTGGCTTGAAGGGCTTGCCGGCCGAGTCCTTCAGCTTGCCCTTCTTCGCCTGCCAGTAAAACGTCTCGGCATCATCCCACGTCTCGATCTGATAAACCTCCAGATCGTCCACGTCGGAAATGCTGTCGTCGCCTTGATCGCGGAAGTCGCCCATGGCGATGGGGCCGGGGAACGTGCTCGCCAGCGTGGTCTTGCCTGTGCCCGCTGGTCCATAGAACACGTAGCAGCGGTACTTGCGTTGCTTGCCAGGCTTTCGCACTTTCAGCTCCCCGACCTCTTCACTCGACTTGGAGTCCTTCCGCTGTATTATCCTCATGGGTCTTTTCATCGATGACGTACTCCCGCTTGCGAATGAATTTGGTATCGTGCCCGAGCAATTCGGCTTTGCACAGAGGCTCATAATCGCACCATTGGCAGTGACGCTCAATAGTCCGCATGCTCTTCTTTCCGTGATTATCGCGCATGTCAAGCACGGCGTCAATGAAATCCGAGTAGATGCCATCAACGACTTTCGCCGCCATCGGGTTCCGGATGCGATAGAAATACTGGCTCCGGTTCTCGAGGGCGTGGTTCATCAGCGACGGGTAATCCTTGGCCTTGAGCTTATTGTCGCTGAGGAATTGCTTCACCGCCGTAGGCAGCGTGTAGATCTTGGCCTGTGAGACGTTGCCGCCCTTCAGGGCCTTGGGCAGTTCCGGAGGCTTCGAGTGGATGTAATCCCACAGAGTGCCATCGACCTGTGGCCAGCCGAGCATCTCGGCGATCCGAATGTAAACCGACGACTGCAGGTTCACCCAGCGGAACTCTTCGGACGGCCTGCGATTGAATGACTTGTGCTCGACGAGCCACTTGAGCCTGTCGGGTGTCTTGCCGAACAGATCGACCTTGCCGGTAATCAAGATCTTGGGATCGCGGTCGAGCGGGATCGCGAACGAATGCTCTGCGCCCTTGCCGTTGACTTCGATGACCTTGATCGAGTTCTTGTCCTTGCCGCCCCAGTAGGAGAAGTAATCCTCCATGATGAAGCCGATGTCCACGACGAGCTCACCATACATATCGATCTCGGCGCGGAACAACTTCCCGTTATCAAGCTCGATCTTCTCCAGCTTCTCGAACGGATCGTCGCCGTTGGCGTGCGCCTCGAGCATGTCGTGGACGATACTGCCGAACTGCAGCGGTCGACCCTTCTTGATCCGCTTGAGCTTCTCGATGTAGCGGAAGTGGTATTTCTTCTTGCAGGACAGCCAGGTCTTGACCTTGGACTGACTGACCTTGAAGATGTCGTCCTCGACGGCGGCGACAGCCTTAGACTTTCTCGGCATATTGCTTCTCCCACTTCTCGAGCGAAATGCCCTTGGACCAAGGACCCACTTTCGCTTCACCTTCAATTCCTACCTTAAGATGAATGTTGAGCGCTTTCAACAGTGCGGGTCCTCTCATTATCTCATTC
>Ga0181339_1000029_pt1 | contig 50687 bp, 70 predicted proteins | sample Sp13VDMM110DD_FD_130101 | JGI IMG/M metagenome (GOLD analysis project Ga0181339, IMG submission 130101) | Freshwater viral communities from Lake Michigan, USA - Sp13.VD.MM110.D.D | ecosystem: Environmental > Aquatic > Freshwater > Lake | place: USA: Michigan | collected 2013-04-23 | reverse complement strand
TCCGGTGGCGTGGCCGGCGTCGGGGTAAGGGTCTTGTCCAAGAATAACCGCCTTCGTTTTGCCCAACGGTGTGCTTGATAATGCCTTGAACATTCGCGCCCGCGTTGGGTTAACGCCCTTACCCTTCTTGATATCGTCATCGATCCGCTCCCTCGCTAATTGAAACTCACCGGAGTTCCAGAACTTCAAGTCTGACCATGGGTATGTCACCGCTCATCCTCCACATCTAGACGGAAGGAGTTACCCGCCGGGGTTGTTGCGATTATGTGTGCTACACCGTACTGATTACTCAGCGGGTAGGTGTGTGATAAAGTCACGTTCAAGATAGTGTACCTTTCACCTTCAGGGTATTCCCTTTGGTTTATTGAATTATGGATGATGCCAGTGACGGCATTGTGGCTGTCATCGAGATACCAACGCGTAAGCGTAGCTACAACGACGACGCATTCACGCTGCTTCCATATTGACATAGGGGTTCCAGTTATCGTTGTCGGGTTCAAGGAATTCAGACAAAGTATATGTAACTGGATCGAAAAGTAACTCACCTGCTGGCCCTGTTCTTCCACAGAACCTGTTCTTTGAAATCATCAGATGGGTAGTCCTTCTGACGACTGGATCCGGAGACTCGACGTCGCGGGAAAGATCAATCCTGATGTCAGCGATCTTGGAGATGTTCCGCGATCCTCTGGTCAGGCCGTCATCGTTGACGTGGGACACGACGACAAGCGCGAAGTCGAGCTCCTTCACCATCATCTCTAGTCGCGTCGAAAGATAATCGAGCGAAGTTCGCTCATCCGACCCTCGAGCTCCAGAGACAACCATGGTAAGGTGGTCGAGAAGAATATAACGACAACCGCGCGCGGATACCAGAAATCTAATGGTATCGAGAATGACTTCAGGATCATCTGATCCAAAATGGCTATAGATGTGAAGACGCTCGTCCACCCTAACAGCTTCTTGAACGGCCTTGAGTGTTTGTTCATGATCGACACCGCTGTCTGGCAGGTGGACGGGAAGTTGTAGCTGAATGCCTGCAATCGCTTGAAGATGGCGACGCTTAGGCTCTTCGAGGAAGATAGCGCCGATTGGATCGTTGGTTTCCTTAAGTAGCTGATGTTCGATAGCATGCATCACCTCCGTCTTACCAATGCCCTCTTGGGCGGTTATAAGTACACTCTCTCCGGTACGAATACCGTAGGTCATATAATTTAACGTAGGGAAGGGGTAGGGGACGCCCTTGCGAGGCGTCTCCCTGATGATCTTGTCGAACTCGGAGAACGAAGAGACTATGCTCTCCGGGAGATATCTCCGTGCATTGGTCCAAATTGCTGCCAGTTCTCCATCCTCGCCGGCGGCAACGTAATCGTTGGCGTCTTTTCTGGTACCCCCAGGGAAGGACACCATGTAAACCTTGTTGTAATCAAACAGCTTTGCCACTTTAGATGCTGCTTGACGTCCTGCTTCATCACCATCAAACGCGAGTACAATTCTCTCGAATGAGTTAAGCCAGGATCGATCCACGCTGCAGTCAGTCCCAGCACTAGAAGCGCTGTGAACACTGACGACAGGCGCGCGTATAGTCTGCCAAAGCGATAGAGCATCGAGTTCTCCCTCTGTGATCGTCACAGTCTTGTGACTAGAGGCCGCAAACTTATTACGACCAAATAAACCAGCCTTGGAGATATCACCTTGGGTATAGAAACCCTTTTTATCTAAAGTACGGATCTTATAGCTGCCATTAGGATACTGAAAGCCCATGTCCTTAGGCCTACCATCGGCAGATATCCTAGTCTTGACATCGTATTTCATCATCGCTTCGCGGGTAATTCCGCGTGATGACAGGTATTCGAAGGAAAAATTCTCTAAGTCAGACAAAGTATTTCTCTCAGGTGGAGTGTAATTCAAACAACTAAAGCAGTAACTGTGGCCGTCCTCGTATACGCATAACGCATCAGACGAACCACAGTCAGGGCATTCGATATGTCTCTCGAGTATCTTACTCATTCCGTCTCTTGTTGAATTGGTAGTATCGACGCAGCCACGGACGTGGACTGTCTTGCATCTCCAATCGATCGAAGTTCAGTCCGTCGATGAGGGGGTTCCAGTAGTCGCGCATTGCGACATACATCCAAGCCCGAAGGATGATGGTTCGCTCGGGGCCGACATGGTGCTTGAAGCCTTGAAGTATCCAAGGCAGTGGCTTGCCAGTCACATAGTCGAGCTTGCCGTTGTCGACGCAGACGTGAAGCGTCTCGGGAGCAAGGAGGAGAATACGGGTACGTTTGAATTGTACTCCGTTTGACATCACCGTGTCAAGCTTGGGAATATCTTTTGTTGGGACTTTATGGACCTCACCCTTCATACGAGCGAAGTGCATCTTATCAACCAACTCAGGCTTCCTGTATCCATAGAACGGAATGACCTTGTCTGTCAAGACTTCTCTGTAGCAGTCGAAGCCGCTATTCGTATAGGCACGACAACCATAGCTGTCGGCTATAGCGTTGCGGCATCCTGTCTGGAGGTCGTCGACGACGAAGAACAGGTGAGCCTGTAGGTCCAGAAGGACCGGGAAATCTGGCGTATGCTTGGTCTGCATACGAATCATCAGGTTCATAGCCCTGATTTCTCTCGGATCAGAAATATCCATGTCACCCTCCAGGAAGGAGGGAGAGGAGAACTGCCTTCCAGGCTAACGTTCTGCCTCTCCCCGTGTCCGGGTTCTTCTACCCGGTAGTTACCACAGCCTCTTCTGACTGTGCCTTAGCTGAAGAACCGACGCTTGCCGCCGCCAGAGGCAGCAACCTTCGTAGGTTCCGGGGCCAACTCTTCCTTGGCCGCCGTATGGACGGCCTTGGCAACGTTGGTCCGAGCGATAGTCTCCTTGTCGACCATGTCCTTGAACTCGGCCGTCGTACGGAAGGCGGTCTTGAACTCGTTGAGGAGCTGAACAAGAGCCTTCTTGTCGAGCTGCATCAGCTGATCCGGCGTCCAGTACATCGTATCGGCGAGAGGGATGCCGATCTTCGCGCTGAACTTCGGCCAGCCTTCCTCGATCCGTTGCAGGTCCAGGAGGGTCGGGCGTTGCATTGGATCACCCATGAAGCTGACAGCCAGCTCCATCGCCTTGGTGACCTCGTCGTTCTTCATGTCCGGAATGTAGTCGGACACGTTCTGGGGCACGACCTTGAGCTGAGTACTCGCCGGCTGCTTGCCAGTGACGTTGACTTCGATGTCGGGGGTCTTCTCGATGGTCTCGTGAGCGTGCTTGAAGTCCTTCGGAGCGATGATCTTCGATCCGTTCTTCATGTCAGCGACGAGGATCTTGAGTTCGTTGGCAGACTTGATCGGCCGCTTGGCGAACTCAATATGGTGGGGAGCAACCAGGATCTTCGGGCGCTTGTCGTGCTCCTTCGGAAGCTGGTTTGGATGCGAGGAGTTGAAGGTCCGGTACCACATGTTCCGAACACCACGTTCAGCACCTTCAGGCGGAGCCATCCAGACAGAGCCGGCAGAGATAGCCGTATCGGTCTTTGGGGCATCACCGGGCGCCGGAGTAGGAACAGAATGCTTGGTCTCAGGAGCCGTCGGGGCGACCGGCGGTGTAACCTCGGGCGCAGGGGAGGCTTCGCTCGCGGAGAAAAAACGGCGCTTCGTCGACTTCGCCACCTCCGCAACGGCGGATGCAGCTTGAGCGACGATGTGCTTGTCCTTGACCTCGCCGAAGCCCATGTTGTCCGAGATATTGCCCCACTCGTAGGGCTTGCCGAGTTCGTTATTGCCGAACAGGATGGGTTCGCCGGTCAACGGCAGGAAGCCGAAGACGCAACGATTGTGGCTGGAATTGATCAGAGTATCCTGGAACGTCTTCCTGCGCAGCTTGGTGTAGAAATCGTCGAGCGACTTACTGTCACCGGCGAGTTCGACCAGCATGGGTTCGAGGAACTGCTCCCAGAAGTTGCCCTCGTCGGAACGAGTCCCGTCGGGGTTGGCGTACTTTGGAAAGTCACCTTCGAGGAAGACAGCCAGCATGGCATCGTCGCCGTCGGTCAGAACGAAGGGCTGGATGTCCTTCTTGGTGTCGAACTTCCCGGACTTGTCGCTGAAGAACAGGAACAACGAGTTGTCCTTGCTGGCGTCCATCAGTTTCATGAACTGCTTGGTCGCTTGAGCGGTCTCGGCGAACTCGAAGTCGATCTCGGGCTTGCCATTGTCGGCATGCCTGATAGCGAAGCCGGACACCGTACCACGCAGCTTGTTGACGTGGTCGACCATCGCCTCGGGGACGATATGACCGGGCTTCTTCTCGAGGATTGTTGATAAATTCATTGTCTCTCTCTTCTGTTAGTGGGCACATGCCCTGTGAAACAGCCTGACGCGGCGCGTACGCCACGTTATGACAGGTTTTAAGCTGTCTTTCTGTGACGCTTCAAGAAGCGATCACCGAGTCCCTCATAGTGAGGAACGATATCCTCGCCGGGTTTACCGCCGGGGAGCTTACCCTTCGGGCCATGCTTGGACGTGTCATTCTTCTTGACACGGTGAGCGATAGCCAACTTGTTGTTGGAGATACGCACAAGATCGGGAAGACCAAGAGCCTTACCAGCCTTCTGCATATATGCCCGATACTCCTGATCGGATATCACACCGACCACGTTAGCTTCCAGCAAGGCATCACCAACGATGTCGGCTAGAGCTCCTGCCTTCCACTTTGCCATCCTCTTCTCCTGATTCCTTTCGGACCAGCGACGATGAAGACGACGGACAGGGCCAAGGATGCGATGAGCCGGACGCTGAATGAGCTTCCAGTATATCGGCCTGACCTTATCACGCAGCCAACGCTGCCACACAGCCCGTAGCATCAAAGCCACCAAGCCGCACGCAATGATGGCTGCTCCAAGACCATAGATGATCTCGGAATTCTCGAACGCCCGAAGGCGGCCGGCCTCATAGATGATGGACAACCATTGTCCGGTGATATACAGGAGGCCCAGTACTACACCGGCGACATCCTGAAAGAACTCCCACATCTAAAGCTCCTTTGCGATTGCCTCAATGATATTGACGGCACTGTCGTAGTCGATCTCCACCTCCTGTTCTTTGTCCTCTTCGAACAAATACACCTCACCTTCCGCGTAATCGACAGCGATGTTGCCGATCGGGAAGATACCCTTGGGAGCACGCGGATAGAAGTCAGAGTACAGGTACAGATCCTGATCCTCCGTCATGCACCAGTTCGTATACGTGCCGACCAGATGGCCGAGCATATACAGGTCGAATCTCTCAGGCTCAGCAGCTGCCTGCTTGAATGCTGCGATAGCTTCCTTGATGCCCATCAGTGCACCGTTACCCTTTCCCTTTTGTAGGCCTTGTCCTTCTTGAACGCAGCCTGCTTATCACCAAGCTTGACGTGATCAGCCTTGACCTCATAGCGAAAGACATCAAAGCCAGCCTTCTTAAAGTTGGTCATGTCCGAAGAGCGAAACCACTTCGTCAGGTCAGTCGGTTTAGCGAAGCAGGAGAAATCATCTGGCTCCATCGTGATACCACTCTGAGTGGGAGACGGATGATCATCATCATACAGACGGGGATCGCATGCTGCACAACACTGATAAGGACCGATCCCAATTTCCTTGTGCTCTACACGATAGACGTACATGGGTTACTCCCATTGTTGCTTCTTCTTGGTATTAACAAAGTAAAACCCCCGGAGATTTCTCTCCGAGGGCTACCTGCGCGGTGCGGCCACGCTACACTTCGGGAGGGGCAACCGAAGTGGTCTTTTCAACCCAGCGTACACGATCGAGTGTCCAGCTACGCAGGGCCAATGACTTATCGGGGTAGGGTAAGCTGATTTGAACTGTCAGTCTTCGTTTGTCGTCCCTTACAAGGATGAACTTCGTCCTATCTTCCCGATAATACAGTCTGACACGCTCGTAAGCGTTGTCACGTAGGTTAACAAAGTGATTAACCATCTTCTCCTTACGGAGACGCATGATGGTGTCCCGTACCTCAGCCTTGCCTGCTGGTGTACCGATGAACAATCTCCCGTACATACGGAGGATCATCTCATCGATCTCACCCATGGACACACCAAGGGATTTCACACCGTTCTTTAGGGTGAGCATTACTTCACGGTTCATGCCTCCCGGAGCAGACACACGTTCTGCCTTGAGTCGGTCGGGCATCTTGCTGCCCTCCCACGTAGTGAACGTACCCGGAGTGTCATACGTGATGACACGGGGTAATGCGGAGATATGTTTCTGCAGCTTTCTCCGCTTGGCTGCGATGTTCCTATTTCCCATTCATCGCCTCCCTCATTGTCCTTACAGTATAGGACATGCCATCTCTTACGTCAACCACACTTAGTCTTGAAAACAAATCTCCCGATTAACTCAGGTTACACGGGGTGGTTTGATGTTCTCCTTACCTTGGTACAATTGTAGGCTAGTTACGTGCCAGCCATCGCAGTGAGGGCACTTATAGTAATACAATTGAACCTTCTTCTTCCTGCGGGCACGCCTACAAGCCGTCTTACGGGCAAGCGCAGGCTTACCAGCCTTTAGGCACCACTGATCGGGGTACATAAAACCTCCATACGCAGGCCGAAAAACCTGTCATAAGTGCATATTTACCCTTGACAGACAGACAAACGGTGTGTATAAGCGTGCTTATCCGCCGCCGGTTTGATATCTAAGACAGTCTAAGTTCCTTCATCTTACGCCGACAGGCAGCTTCCGCTTGGTCTCTTGTCTTGAATGGGTTATCGATGCTACGCTTACCTTCATTGAGAATGAAGTGACTGCTTTGTCCTCCCTGATAGAAACGATCCTTATAGGACGCCACCCAACCCATATCTTTGATATGTCCTATTATGAAAGAGAACTGCCCTTCGGTTGCACCGTAATTATCACAACCAAGGACAGTACCAATGAAGGTGAACTTCATGACTACTCCTTCAGGGTATAGCGCTTGACAGCACCATTCTTCATGTGCTCTATGTCAGCGCGCATACTATCGAGTTCGATGAACTCATCAGCCTGCCGACGTAGACTGTCAGCAACCATGTGACCAACGAGAGTAGACAGAACAGTCACACGTGTGCCCAGCTCTTGCACACGTTCTACAACACAGCGGAAGTCTCCGTCTCCAGAAAACAACACCATCTCATCAACCACTTCGGCATACTTGGTAGCATAGACTGCAATCTCACAGTCCATGTTACCCTTACGCTTCTTCTCACCTGCATGGTTGATGTAGTCTTTGGTCTCCTTGGATACAACGGTATAGCCGTTGTGCTCAAGGAATGTAGTCATCGGACGCAGTGGTGACACCATGTCCTTCGGAGGAAGAGCAGTAAAGTACAACGCACGATTGATATCATACCTCTTACGAAAGAAAGATAGGAACTTGACGTAATCAATCTGGAATCCCAACGCCATGCCACTGGCATAGGCATTGCTTCCATCAATCAGCAGTGCTGCACGTTTCAAAGGACCCTCCTCCTACCATGCCAACCAATAGCCCTGAAGTCTTCCATTGCAGTCAGTGGCTCAGCTGCAATGAAGTCAAGATGACTCGCAACAACAGGCAGCTTGAAGTGAGGCCGAGTATAGCCTTCGAAGTATAACTGCCAGTCTTGGTCACGCCTCTCACACTCACGAAGAGCATCCTTCGATGTCTTCATCCGTATCTGAATATGTTTCATGCCCGTCTCCTCAGTAGATGGATCAGTTGATATAACCACGAACGATACGCTACGATGTGATGATCGTGTTGCATAGTACCTCCAAATAGGTAGGCGGAAGTTGCGGAGACGCCCAGCTCCGGGTTTATACCCCTCAGATAGACTATCTTCCTAGGGTGACACTATCTCGGCTAGTGTAGCCACGAACTGAACTGAAACGGGCGTACCCGCCAGAGGCTGACATCGCAAGACAAGTCAGCTAAGTACAACCTTAAGAAGTATAGCTGTTGCTATAGCTACAATCATGATGAACATCCAGAAGATGATCATCCTTGAATCTGACTCACGCATCTAATCCTCCTTCGTCTTGATCTCATCCGAAGAAAACAGATGATCGGATAAGGTAATCTTCACCTTCCTGTGCCGAGATGAAGACAAGACCCGTGAAGAAATGCTGTGACGCAATCCAAGTGTGGATGGCAATCTAAGCTTTTCTCCATCCTTCCATACTTGGGTCGGGCCAAGTTGGTCCAACCCTTGAGTGTGCCCACGTTTACGCATCAGAGCTTCTCCCCGAATGCTCCGAACAACGGCTCATTGAAGCGATCACCGTTGAACGACATACCGAACTGATCGGTATCGAGTGCAACAGCGAAACGCGTAGCACGTGCGGTCATAAAGTCACGTACAATCTCAAGATCATGCCTTTGATGCACGCCTTCGAGATCGTTGCTATTTGGACACGGCTTGTTCAGCTCGTGGAATGGACGCCAACCTCTGTCCGTCATAATCATATACATAAGAGTTCTCCCTCACCAGCCAGAGCCGCTCTCCGACTGTACATACATTATCTCAAATACGCGTCCTTAGGTCAACCACACTTACCGTCGTAAACAAATCCCTGCACAAACCAGCCCTGTGCCATATGATTTCATGGTCGCCACCACAATCCCTTAAACGTGCACATACACGGCCTGAAAAACCTATCATCACCTGGATTAGTGGTGTATATGACACACGTACACACCATGCCATACCCACATACCGCACCGCAAAACCTGTCATCAGACAAAAAAAAACCCTGTGACATAAATGCAACACTGTTGCAAATACATCACAGGGTGTGGTATTTATATCACGGTCACTGTGTGACCTAGATCACTCGGCCGCGATCTGCTGCGGTGCGGTGAATTCGCAGGCGATCATTTCGAGATCGCTTTCGGAGAGAGTGATCTTCTGCCGCTTGACGGTCCCGGCATAGAGTTGCACCGCAACCTCATATGTCCGTTGAATGTAGTTCGGCCCGTCCTTTTGTTCCTGCCAGTCTGCTTTGGACAGCGCTTCCTGAATTCGTCGCGCTTCCTTCTTGTTGACGCAAACCAGCATGGTATGCGTTGTCATGTGTTCCCGCTGCTGTTCGAAGTCGCGGCGAATGGTATTGCAAAGGACAACGTATTTCATGGTAGTTCCCTCGTCGTGCCAACCCGCCACTATGACAGGTTTTGTTGCACGCTACCCCGCACCATTGCTGATGCGGGGAGGCTTGCAACCCTAGAGGGATTAAGCAGCATCCGCCATACGTGCGGCGATAGCTTGCCGACGCTCGCCTGGCTTGCTGGTCTTCTCGATCATGCCATTGATGATATCACGGATATCACACAGCGTCATGAAGGTATCATCGCCCGCCTTGGTATTGAGGAACTTGACCCAAGATGAGTACTGTTCCTGCTTGCTGTCGGTCACGATCGTATCGAGATAATCGTGCAGCGAAAGGAAGGCGTTGCGTGCAGCTTCTGCCGTAGTGATACGACCTTCAGCCGCATTCTCTTCTTGCTGGCGCTTCTTCGTTGCCATCAAGGCATGGAAGGTAGCGCCATTCTTGAACGCAATCATTGCATCCAGTTTCATGAATGCTTTGATCGTCATGCCCTCGTTGTCCTCCAGCTCCCGGCCGACCATGGTAGACCGCACGCGAACGCGGTTCTCATAGCCCTTGCCGTCAGCTGACGGAACAACTTCAGCATGAACGCCGCTCAACTCGTTGACCTTTTCGAGTTGGAACCGCAGCCCAAAGCCGGCCTTGATCGTGGCCCGGTAGTAGTTGATCCGGTTCTTGACCTTGGCAAGCCTTGCATCGCGAGCAACCAGCTTGGAATGCGAGGCACCACCATACTCGGCGATGAACTCGGCGGGGATGCCATCCGTTTTCATCTTGTCGTTTCCGAGACGTTCAAGCCAATCCTTCTCTTGGTAGAGAGTGACGGCCGGAGGCAGGTTATCGGCGAAGATGTTGTAATAGTCCTTCTCTTTCGCCTTTAGCTTGCCATCCTTCCCGCTGGGTTCCATCACATTGAACTTGCACGGGTTGTTCTCGCCTTCGCCTTCCTTCGACTGAGGATCAGGGAAGCTATCGAAAGCGTCGCCACTGTAGAACTTGACGGTTGCCTGCCAGATTGTGACCGGCCCGCCTTCCCAATCTTCCTTTGCCTTGACGACCGTTGACACGGACGACAGGAACTCGGGAGGAACATGGGATGCAGCGAAACGGGCAGCTTCGATTTGCTTCTGACCAAGCGATTTGTTGAGTTCAGTCATTGTCATTGCCTCTCTTTTGAATGCCACGTTACGCGTGGCCCGTAGATCGCCGCTGGAAACCAGACATGGCTTGGCCGCAAATACATGCGACGACATACCAATGCCTACCAGACAGAATAGTTCCTTGCCCTTTTCCGCGCCCATCATCAGTGCAGGGCGGGGCTATGGCCGAACCATAGCTGGCAAGAGCAACTAGCCAAGGACAGGGATAAAGCGCCGGGAACTCAGTTCCGTATTTGCCTCTATCAACTAACCCTTAACCTTCAATCATCATAGAGGGCAACAATCCTTATGTAAAGCCATGTTATTCTATAATTTGTTTATTCTGTAGAATGTTATTCTTTTCTTATGTCTAAACGACAGATGATAGAGAATAAATGCCTACGGCTATAATTGTCATAGCCTTAGAATATTATTCTCTTATGTCTTACCGTAAGGATACCATAGGGTATACTGTATTAATCCGTATGGTATTCAACAGTACTGGCATAGGGTATTCCTGTTCTATGTAATACAGTATCTTGTATGCCAGTCAGACACGGCCAGAGTCTTAGAACGCTTCTAATTTGCAAATCAGTGGCATCTTGCATGCCAGAACTCGATGTCGGGGGTGCCCCCGGCCTTAGCGCGCTTTGAATTACCCCTCATAAATATCGAACAGAAATTTTTAGTCCTTGTTACCTACTACCCACTCTACGAATAATCGTATAGCTGTCCAAATAACCATCCCGACGATAGTCAGAACACCCAGTGCAAATAGGAACAGCAGGATATCGATGTAGTTGGTAGTCTCAGGATCAGTACTCCAACCATAGAATTGTGCGTTCATTTCGTGTATTTTCTCCATTAGTGTCTCCGAGCCTCTAGGAAGCTCACTGATGCGTTTTGTACCCTCGAAGGTAGGGTGGTAGCGGGCACCCTCTGAAAACGCATCCACGGCCTTCTCTGTGGCTTCTAGAGGCATTCTAGAAGCGATGGAGCCTCCTGGTACGACTTCCTCCATCAAAGGCCTCGGAATAGGCAGTGGAACGGGTTTTATAAAGAAATCAGTCACTGAGGTATTCCTTGAACCTTTTCTCTACATCTGGGCGGACTCCAGTCTCGAGATATTCCTTAACCATCTGGTCTGTAAACTCTCGGTACTTAGGGTCTGCATAGGCCCATTCCATATAGTTAGCTATTGCTTTCTCTTTGTCTTTCTTTGACGACGGGGTACCAGAAGGTATTTCCGTCTTCGTCTGTTTCAATTCCTTTGTAATATCTAATCTCCATTTCTTCCATGAGTACTCCTATGTTGACAAGTATACTACGCGTAGTGTATACTTATGTCAAGGAGTAAACATGCTTGAACAACTAATAAATGCCCTCGATCAACGAGGGATTCTCGTAATGCAGGCCATGCTTGGCAAGAGAGCTATCGAACTTCTCGAAGACGAGAACGAAAAGAAGTCTAAACCAAAGCTAGAGGTGCCTACGGCGCCGAGTATAGTGACTCCGACTAAAGGGTTAATAACAGGGCCTAACAGCTGATCGATGCGCGACTACAGCAACCCGTGCCTCCTCTAACAAGAAAGTAACCCTATGGCAATCTATAAAAACCGCGAAGTGGGTCTCGTATCGACCTTCGTGCCTTCTAACACTAACGTCGATCTCGTAGCCGTCTCCTATACGAACGGTATGCGTGACAACGTTCCCCTCTCCCAAGTCTACTTCACCGAAGACGAGAAGAAAGCCCTCATCAAGGACAATCCTTCCCGTTTCGAGAACGTCGCCGTCGCTTCTAAGGAAGACGTCGAAGCCGTTCGTATCGGTGTAACTCCTCCGTCCGATCCTTCCTACAAGGAAGCTGCTGAAGCCCGTGTTCAACGTGACGAACAAGTGAAGAAGCAGTCTGAACTCCAGAAGAAGGCAGAAGACGAAGCCAAGAAGAACTTCGATGCTAAGGTAAATGCCAAGCCTGCTCCCGTCCAGACAACCAACGTCCCAGGGAAGGCAATCAAAGCATGACCCAAGCCCTTCACATCGTTAAGATCATATTCGCAGTCGGATTCATCGTTGCGGGTACGGTCGCACTATGGCTTGCACCCCAGCTCGCTCAACCCCTCTTCGTGGGTGGCATCGCTTGGTGCATGATACCTGAGTGATGGATGTACACGTCTATCTCCACGATTTGGAGGTTATTCGTTTACTAAAGAAGATTCTAAAAAAGGAAGATCAAATTATGGCTACAGTCCAAGACCTTACTACCGTTCTCTCTGCAATCTCGTCTGAAGTCGACAAGGTTTCAGCCGACACCGACAACCTGCTCTCTCAACTCGCTAATATCCCGACCGGTGGTATGACACTTGAACAGCAAGCTGCTATCGATTCTGCAGTAGAATCGGCAACAGCTATCGCTACGCGTCTTCAGGCAATCGATGACAAAGTGCCGGATTCTATTCCTACACCTACTAACGCATAACTCCCGTGATCGACTGGACTGTATCTCTAGGTAATATCATAACGATACTTACCGTAATTGCTAGTGTCATCGGCTTGGTTTATAACATGAAATCAGACATCGTCCTTCTACAGAATGATGTCGCACATCTAGAGAAGACGCAAGAAACTATGACAGAGGCCTTTTCCACAATGGGTAGGGTCCTCACTTCAGTAGCGGTACAGGACACTCGATTGTCTATGATTGAAAAAAAGCTTGATGAGCTGTCTCATGGTAAGGGTTACGTGAAGTGACCTCTGCTGGGGGCAGCTTACCCTTGAGTAGTATCCCAGTCCCGGATCCTACTAAGCTTACTACCGACGCGGTAGACCGTGCCAAGGAAGAACTTGATATACGTCTCGCGTCTCTACGTGAACTATTCGATCAGAAGTTCATAGGCGTAGCAACCGAATTCACAATGAGAGACATCGCTCTCGCAGCAGCGTTCAAGGCAGCAGAAGCCGCCGTAGCGCAGCAAAACCAAAGTAATACACTGGCTGCCGACAAAGCAGCAGCATCGTTTACTAAACAAATCGATGGTCTTGATGAGAAGATCAATGACCTCAAAGAAAGAATGGCTGAATTGTCCAGTAAGAACTATGCAGCACTAGGCGGATACCTCGTAGGTATCATCGGTGTCATCGGCGTAGTCGTGGCTATCTTCGTAAGGCTTCAAGCATGACAACCGCCGCAGATGGCTCTTGGAATATAACTATAGTCGACGGTCTTACTTACGTAGGCAAATACGCGGCTGATGGCAGCTTTAATTGTTTTCAAGTCACAGGTGGTAGTCTGACTACTCCCCAAGGCTGGAATCATCCAAGCGGGGCGATAAACATCGTTAACGCTACTGCAGAAGCTAATCCTGTCGGTATATATCATGCCTGTGGAGCAATGAATGTTTCGACTAATGCTGCTCCTACTACTCCTGTGGGGGCTACTGCTCCTAATGGAGCTAGGTATGTCACGGTTGTTGCAGGCGTGTTAGCCTGATGGCTGGTAAAGTCGGGAGACCAAAGAAATCCGAAGTAGAACAACTGCGCGCGGAACGAAGAGAACTAGCCGAGTCTTCTCTCGAAGAGTTCATAAATCTCGTACATCCGAAACGTCTGCTAGGAAACATTCACAGGGAAGTAATTTCATGGTGGACCAGCAACGGCGCGAAGTCACACCAGTTGCTTCTTCTGCCTCGAGACCACATGAAGTCGGCGCTGATTGCCTACCGTGTGGCATGGGAACTAACTAAAGACCCGACTCTAAGAGTTCTATACATCTCGTCGACGTCTAATCTAGCAACCAAGCAGCTTAAGTTCATAAAGGATATCTTCACAGACGATACTTACCGTCTGTATTGGCCTGAGATGGTCAACAAGGAAGAAGCCAAGCGCGAGAAGTGGACTGAAAGGGAAATATCACTCGATGACCCCCGACGTCGTGCAGAGTCTATTCGCGACCCAAGCATCTTCACTGCTGGTCTTACTAGTAATATCATCGGAATGCATTGCGATATTGCTGTCCTCGATGACGTTGTCGTCACAGGAAACGCTTATACTGAAGACGGTAGACAGCGAGTAAGAGACCAGTATGGCTATCTTTCCTCGATCGAAAGTGTCAACGCTCGTGAATGGGTTGTTGGTACGCGCTACCATCCTCTTGATCTTTATGCTGATCTACTTGGGATGAAGATTCCTTTTTATGATGAGTTAGGCAATGTCAATAAAACAGTCGATCTCTTCGATACCAAAGAATACCCAGTCGAGTCAGCTGGAGACGGTACTGGTCAGTTTCTTTGGCCGCGTCAACAGCGTTCTGATGGTAAGTGGTTTGGCTTTGATGACGGCATTCTACGTACAAAGAAGTCTCAGTACTTAAACCAGGTCCATTTCCGTGCCCAATATTACAACGATCCTCACGACTCCGACAGCTCTCCAATTGATCGCAGCCTCTTCCAATACTACGAAGTCTCCCATCTCACGAAGCGGGACTTTCGATGGTATTTCAAAGGAGAACCTCTCAATGTCTGTGCAGCAGTCGACTTCGCTTACAGCACTACAAAAGGAGCTGACAGCACAAGCATCGTCGTCATTGGAACAGACAGTAGCAACAACTACTACATCCTAGAGATCGATCGGTTCAAGACTGATAAGATCTCGGAGTATTTTAATCACATCCTTAAGCTCCACAACTATTGGGGGTTCAGACGTATCAGATGCGAAGTCTCGGTGGCACAGAAGGTTATCGTAAAGGATCTAAAGGACAACTACATTCGCCCATACGGCCTCAGTCTATCAGTCGACGAGTTCCGTCCCACAGTAAGGGAAGGCACTAAAGAGGAACGCATCCTTGCTGTCCTAGAGCCTCGATATGCTAACGGCCAGATCTGGCACTACCCTTCTGGTAATACTCAGATCCTCGAAGAAGAGCTTATATTTACTAATCCCGCCCATGATGACGTCAAAGACGCACTAGCTTCTGCTATCGATTTTGCTGTCCCTCCTATGAACTACCTCAGAATGAGAAAACAAGCATTGCCTGCTTTTACATATAACTCCCGCTGGGGAGGCGTCGCATGACCGGTAAGGTACTTGCGTTAGAGAACGTCATATCACCGGATCTGCTCGCTACTCGTATCACCGAACGTTTCATTACGTGGGATGGTATGCGTCAGGTCGCTAAGAACGATTGGGAAGAAGTCCGCCGTTATGTCTATGCAACAGATACTTCACAGACTTCGAATGCTTCTCTTCCGTGGAAGAACAAAACCACAATCCCGAAGCTCTGTCAAATCCGAGACAACCTCTTCGCGAACTATATCGCGACTCTCTTTCCTAAGCGTAAATGGCTTGTCTGGGAAGCTAACGACAAAGACAGTAATGATGTCGCCAAGCGCGATGCTATCGTCAATTACATGTCCTGGGCTATCGAACAGCCCGAGTTTAAGTCCGAGATGGAGAAGGTCGTTCAAGACTACATCGACTTCGGAAACTGCTTTGCCACTGTAGAGTGGGTAGACCAGCGTGTAGAACAGCGTGGTCGTACTCAAGTCGGTTACGTCGGTCCTGCCATTCGTCGTATCTCTCCTCTAGACATCGTCTTCAATCCCACAGCTGAAAGCTTCACGTCTTCTCCTAAGATCATCCGTTCGGTGATTTCCCTTGGAGAGCTGAAGGAGATGCTGGCTAAGATGTCTAACGATGAGAATCGTCAGACCTACGAAGACCTATATAACTATCTCAAAGAGATCCGCTTCCATGCTCGTGAGTCCTCAGCGGACTGGCAGCAGAAGGACAATCTCTATGCAATGGATGGCTTCACTAGCTATCGTGCTTACCTACAATCTGATTACTGTGAAGTCCTAACCTTCTACGGTGATTGGTATGATCCTTACGAAGACACGTTCGAAAAGAACCGTGTCATCACTGTTGTAGATAGGCACAAGCTTATCAGCAACGAACCCAATGCTTCCTTCTTTGGCTATCCTCCAATCGTCCACTCTCCGTGGCGTCGTAAGCAGGACAACCTCTGGGGCATGGGTCCACTAGCTAATCTAGTTGGTATGCAATACCGTCTCGATCATATCGAGAATATGGCAGCAGACATCTGGGACCTGGTTACATATCCTGTCCAAAAGGTAAAGGGATTCGTAGAAGAATTCACGTGGCAACCAGGTGAGAAGATATTCGTCTCTGAAGAAGGAGATGTAGAGCTCGTTCAACCGGATGTCAATATCTTCCAGTCTGACATGAAGGTTGAAAAGCTTCAGATGCTGATGGAAGAGATGGCGGGTGCGCCTAGAGAAGCAATGGGCATACGTAGCCCAGGCGAAAAAACCAAGTATGAAGTTCAACAGCTTCAGAACGCTAGCTCGCGACTCTTCCAAAATAAGATCTTCCAGTTCTCCGAGCTGCTGGAACAGCTCCTTAACTATATGCTCGAACTAGCCCGCCGCAACATGAGCGGTTCAACCTCTATTAAAGTATTTGATGACGAATTCCAAACCGTTACGTTTCAGAATCTCACTGTCGACGACATCACAGGTATGGGAAGAATTAAACCAGTTGGAGCTCGACATTTTGCAGAACAAGCTGAGCTGGTCCAGAACCTTACAGCTCTCACAGGCTCTGGCCTCTGGCCCGTCGTGCAGCCGCACTTCTCAGGCATTGTTCTTGCTAAGGTCCTTGAGAATACTTTCGACCTTAAAGATTATGGTGTTGTTACTCCATACATCAATCTCGCCGAACAAGCAGACGCCCAGCGGTATGTCCAAGCTATGCAAGAACAGCTCCATCAAGAGATGGGCACAGCGACAGGCATGGGAGCTGACTATGATGTTGACGGTGCTGGCAACTTCTCACCACCGGCGCAGTCTTCCGCGGATCCACTAGCACAAGGATAATAACATGGCAATGCCGATGGCAATGAAAAAGGATCACGCCAAGGATCGCAAGAAGGGCATCAAAGAAGGCTCTTCTAAAGACAAGAAGAAAGACAAGAAGGTCAAGGGTTACCGAGGACACTGATGATCTCAGCATGGACCAAAAACCTGTCATCACAGGATGACCAGGACAAATTCAAGAGACACCTGCTGTCAAGCAGAGTTATCTTAGAGCGTCTGCAGGAACTTCTAGACGAAGAAAAGAACTCCCTGGACGCCGCCGAAATCAGTCCCAAGATATTTGACTCACCCAATTGGGACTACAGATGCGCTTATGGCAATGGCTTTAAGGCAGCATTAAAGATGGTGAGCAACCTAATATACATTGACCCCAAGGAATATAATGGCCGACAGCCTATTCAATAATGACCCAGACGACAACGCAGACCGCACAGCCCTCCTCGAAAAGTGGAAGGCCAAAACCCCCGAAGAAGTACTCGCCGCTAAAGTCGAGTCCGATCTTTACATTAAGACCCTCACATCGCGTATGGATGACCTAACCAAGGATCATCTACAACTGATGGAAGAGTCCAAAGCGAAGGCCCAACTCCAAGATCTCATTGACCGTCTAGAGAAACGTGGAGAAGGACAGGCTAACAATTCCCAGCAGAACCAACAAAGGGATGATAACCAGCAGCCGTCGTTTAAGCCTGAAGATATCGAAGCGATAGTCCAAAAGAAGCTTTCTGAAGTAGACCTTCAGCGTAAGCAGGAAAACAACTTCAATACAGTCAAGGCCACTCTAAGGGAACGTCTCGGTGATAACCACCAAGAAGTTCTTAAACAACGCCGAGAAGAACTCGGATTAACTCAGGAATTTGCAGACGAGCTTGCTCGCAACCATCCTACTGTCTTCTTTAAGACATTCGGTTTGGAAGAGCAACACCAGGATGCCTTCAGGGCTCCACCTCGTAGCAACGTCCGCCCCTCTTCGTTTGCTCCCAAGCAGACAGTACGCGACTGGAATTACTACCAGGAGATGAAGAAGAGTAATCCTAGGATGTATCTCGATCCCAAAATCGCCGTCCAAATGCACGAAGACGCAATCGCCCTAGGTGAACGCTTCGGAATGCCTGAGGACTAACACAGGACTACAAACTAATGGCTGGCTTTACATCTGCCAACAACCAGCATCTGATTCGCACTCAGCTCTGGTCACGCCAACTCAAAGAGCTTCTGCTCGATGAATTGGTTGCTATGAAGTTTGTCCGTATCATCCAGGACTTCCCGGATGGCTACACGGTTAATATCCCGTCGATTGGTGAAGCTGAAGTTGCCGACTTCAATGAGAATATGGCAATCAAGTATAATCAGATGGACACTGGTAACTTCCAGTTTTCGTTCGATAACTACAAGTACTCAGCTAACGCAATCTCCGAGAAATTCAAGCGTGACAGCTATTACAGCTCTGATGTAATCTCGGCATTCTTGCCCAGAGAACATCGTGCGCTTATGGAAGCGGTTGAAACTAACATCTTCGCTAAGGCGAATGCTGGACAAACTGCATCTAACCCCAACACGATCAACACGGCATCCCACAGATGGGTAGCAGGCGGCGCAGGCCAATCGCTTACCATTCAGGATTTCGCCAAGGCACAGTTCGCCCTTCAAAAGGCTAACGTTCCTCTGACGAATCTGGTTGCGGTCGTTGACCCCTCGGTTGCCTACACGCTGGCTACTCAGGCTAACATGGTAAACCTTCTTTCTCCGCAGCAAATGTGGGGTTCGGTTTCCAATGAAGGTCTCGTTACCGGCTTTAAGTTCCGTTTCAACATCTTTGGCTTTGACGTCTACGTATCGAACTACCTTCCCGGTGGTATCTCCGAAACCGTCTCCGCTGTGGCTGTTACCAACGGCGTGGCCAACTACTTCTTCTCCGCAACCCCAGGCGACACGTGTCCTTGGGTTGGTGGCTTCCGCCAGATGCCTACCGTCTACAGCGAGTTCAATAAGGACCTGCAGCAGACTGAGTATCTGACGATTGCTGAATGGGGCTTCAAGCTCTATCGGCCGGAGAATATGGTCACCGTCCTCACCAGCACCTCTGTTGTGCCTGCCTAATAGAAAGGATATAACATGGTTGGTGGAAATTGGCTTAACAACGACGGTCTCTTCATCCAGTACGGAACATCGAAAGCTGTTCCTACTACGATGGGAGACTTCATGTCCCTCGGCGAATGGCGTGATATTGAATTCACGGCTAACGTCGCTACTGGACAACCCCTCGCTACTGCGGGTACCTACATCATGGGTAACACCACGATGCTTCCTACGGGTGTTTTCATCGAGAGTGTAAACTACTCGGTTGAGACTGCCTTCGCAGGTGGTACTAACATTGGCTTCGGTACTATGCGTGCAGACCGCACGACTGCTATCTCTAATCTTAACCTTTCCACGGGTGCTGCTGTCATTGTCGACGCAACGCTAGTGGCTGGTTACAACAACACTATCTTCACCGGTGGTATTGTTGGAACCACGACTTCATTCCCTGATGGGTTTGCGTATATCACTGCTACGACAGTTGGTACGCATACTGCAGGCTCCGTGAAGGTTCGGATTCGCTATCGCGGTATCGGTACGATCACTCAGTAATGAACTCGGGGAGGCTAACCCCTCCCCTTTTTCATAAGGAAAACAAATGGTAATTTCTAATAAAACTCTAGATCTAACCGGCAATCAGATGCTCAACGACGGGCTTACGATTGCTTGGGACTCGATGACTAACGTCGCGATCCCAGCTGCAACACAGCCGTCAGTCACTGCAGGCACAGGTGCTCCCACTTTCTCTGCAATCAAGGGCTCTCTATACCTCAATCTAACTGGTTCTACAACCGCTACTCGTCTGTACATCAATAATGGTACAACGAACTGGGTTGCTATTACTACGGCAAGCTAATGGCAAAAATAACGTTGACCGATCTAGTTAACCTCCAGAATGAAACAACTGCGGTTAACGCTATTAACAATAATAATGCTGCCATAGAGGTAGCAATGGAAAACACACTATCTCGGGATGGCACTTCTCCTAATCAGATGGGTGCCAATCTCGATATGAATGGTAATAGAATTCTTAATCTTCCCTCGGCAGCTTCAGCTGATGAGCCTGTTCGTTTACAAGATCTAGCTGACTATGCTACAGGAGGTGTTGTTACTTTCAATGCAGTCCCTGTTGGTGGTACTACCGGACAGGTTCTTACTAAGAATAGTAATACTGATTACGACGACTCTTGGCAGACAATACCTACTCCCCCTCCCAGCTCTGTCACAGGCGTTAACAGTCAAACTGGCGATGTCATCATAGCGACTTCTCCGCTGGGTAGGCTTACACTGACATCAGGCACAGCAGTTACTACTGCAGATGTCACAGGCGCGACTTCAATCTACTACACCTTCTCCCAAGGAAATCAAATTCCTATATACAGTGGGACTGTCATGGTTCCCACGACGTTTACCGAGCTTACTCTGGCTTTAGACTCTAACGGAAGCCACACCAATTACCATGCCGCTAACAAGAACTTCGATCTCTTTGTATTCAATAATGCAGGCACTATCCGCCTTGGCACAGGTCCTGATTGGACTGCTGGTGCTGTTGCTGGTTCTGACACTGCAAGGGGTACGGGATTAGGAAGTACAGAGCTCCAACTTATCAATGGTTTGTTTACTAATAAGAATGCTACACTGATTAGATGGGGAAGCGGTTCTACCGACACTACTACAGTGCCTGCTAACCAGGCAACCTACGTAGGTACGCTACGAACTACCGCTAATGGACAGACCGAAGACAGCACTGTCAATAGGTTTGTATTTAATGCTTACAATCAATCTAAGAGAACCTTTGTCCGTCAAGAACTGACAGCAAGCTGGAACTATTCAACAGCGACTTATCGCCAAGCGAATGCCAATGCTGCCAACAAAGTTCAGTACGTTGCTGGTCTGACCGGCGGAATGATTGATCTGATGGTCTCTAGTATTCCTCTTAACAGCACCACTACCGCTCGCATCGTTTACACTGGCGTAGGTGTCGACAGCACAGCTGTCAATAGCCGTACTACAGGTGACTTCGCGAGAGTTGGAGATGCTACTGTTCCTTCTGCAGTGAGTAAAGCTTACTTCACAGGGTATGCTTCTCTAGGCTACCACTACATGGCTTGGCTAGAAAAAGGCGCTGGATTTGATACTCAGACTTGGTTTGGTACCTCTGCAGATTACCAAGCAGGTATGGTTGGAAGCATCTTTGCATGATCTCCAGTCTATCAGCTCCAGATCCTTATGATCGTATTATAGAGCCAGCTCAAGCTAAATCTGATATGACTATAAAACCCGGTTACCGTGGTTATGATGGTCTTACTCAGATTCTGCCCACATTAGTCGGAGGTGAAACGACTTGTGTCATCGTTGGCGGAGGGCAGAGTAATATCTCTAATTATGCGCAGACATCCTTCACCCCTGTCAATGCTAAAGTTGAAGTTCTCGATATCTACAACGGAGGTGTCTACCAAGTAGGTGGAACACCTCTTCCAGGTGCTGGCGGCGATATGGATTGTTGGATGAAACGTCTGGCAGACAAGATGATTACAGACGGTAAGTACCAACGTGTAATCATAGTTCCAATCGGAGTGTCTTCAGTAAGCTTCGCAGACTATGCTTCCGGAGGTTCTCAGAACTCTCGTATTGCTGTAGCAGCTGCGCGTTTAGCTTCAGTAGGTCTCTCTGCTAATTACATCGTCTGGTGTCAAGGTGAGTCCGACAATGTATTTGGAACCGCTCAAGCAAAGTGTACGTCTTATCTGAACTCTATTATTTCTTCTTGTAAGACTTCCTTTGGGACTTCGGTACCTATGTATATTGCCAAACAATCTTACTATCAAGGTATTACTTCTAGTGCCGTTACAAGTGCACAGGCTGCTGTTCTAACTTCCGGAGTTCTGGCAGGCCCAGACGCAGACAGTCTGACTTCCTTATTCAGATACGATAACATTCACTGGAATGCCACAGGCGCTGATGCCTTTGCTTCTATGTGGAATTCACTGTTGAGTTAATCATGAAAATAACATTAAACAATGTAGGCAGTATTATAGACGCTACTACGGCTGAAACCACTATTAACAATAATAGTGATGCTATAGAAACTGCTTTCGAAAATACTCTATCTAGAGACGGAACAGCTCCTAACCAGATGGAAAGTACTTTGGATATGAACTCCAATAGTATTGTCAATCTTCCTAACCCCATCACTCCTACTTCTCCCCTCCGTCTTCAAGATCTCAACGATTTCATCGGTGGAGGCACCATCCAAGCCATCCCAGCTGGAGGTACCACAGGACAAGCGCTTAAGAAAGATACTAACGTAGACTACGATGTCTCCTGGGGCGACATAGTTTCTTCAGTAGGATTATCTCTTCCTGCAGACTTCTCAGTCAGTGGTAGCCCTGTTACTGGCACTGGGACTTTGACAGCAAGCTTTGCCACTCCTCCGACAGGTACTGGAGCTTTAGTAAGAGCTACTTCTCCTACGTTGGTAACTCCTAATCTAGGGACTCCATCTGTAGCTATTCTGACTAATGCTACCAATCTTCCTGTTACAAGTGTGACGGGGATGGGGGCGAACGTCACGTCATTCTTGACTACACCCTCTTCTGCTAATCTGCGTGCTGCTCTTACCGATGGAGTTGGTACTGGTGCTGCATACTTCGTTGGCGGTGCTCTAGGAACTCCTGCGAGCGGTACTGCTACCAATCTTACTGGGCTACCAGTTTCGACTGGTATCTCTGGTCTTGGTACTGGTGTTGCTACATTCCTTGCTACCCCAAGCTCAGCCAATCTTGCGACAGCTCTTACAGATGAGACTGGAACAGGTGTAGCTGTCTTCGGTACTTCTCCTACTATTACTACTCCAAATATTGTAGGCACTACCGCAGTAGGCAATGCCAGCGCAGGCAGTGTCGGCGAGTATATTGAATCTGTAGTACCTTCAGGTTCTCCAGTAGCCCTTACAACGGCTGTCACAGCTAACGTCACAAGTATATCTCTTACTGCAGGCGACTGGGATGTCGAAGGAATGATTATTCTCAATCCTGGTGCTACAACTTCTATTACTGCTATAATTGGCTCTATAAGTTTAACTTCAGCAACTACTGACGGCACCTATGCTTGGTCGCATAGAATGGCCGCTTTCGTTCCCGCAGCCCCCTTCGGTGGCTATGGGATAGCACGACGTCGGGTCAACGTATCTGCCACGACAACGGTCTACTTAACAGCTATGTCTACATTCACAGTAAGCACTAACGGTGCTTATGGATACATCAACGCAAGACGAGTTAGATAATGTCTCTCCTAGAACAAAATAAAATCCGTTGGCAGAACTGTAAGGTTCCTGCTGACAAGGGCCCTGCCTTCGCTATGGTTGCTAATCGCATCAAGGCGAACAAGGCTGTATACGATAAGATTGAAAAACTAACCGGTGTGCCTTGGTGGTTCATCGGAATGGTGCACTACCGTGAGTCTAACCTCAATATGAGCACCAACATCGCTAATGGCCAACCCTTTAACAAGAAGACGACTATTGTTCCTAAAGGACGTGGTCCGTTTAACTCCTTCGAAGATGCTGCCGTAGATGCTCTCGTTAACTGTGCTCCCCATGCAGCCAAGAACAAAGACTGGTCTGCTGCCGGTGCGCTCACTAAGTTCGAAGAATATAACGGACTAGGCTATGCTGGTAAAGGGGTTCCGTCACCGTATGTCTGGGCTGGTACAGACCAGTACATCAAAGGTAAGTATATTGCTGATCATGTGTATGATCCTGATCATGTTGATACTCAGCTTGGTGGCGCTGGCATTCTGAAGTTCCTCGGTGTCTTCAATCGCAGTGGTGCTGGTGGAGCTGTTGCTGCAGGTACTGTAGTTGCAGCTGGCGCTGGTGCAGCGGTTACTGCCCCGACTAACTATCTGCCCTGGATCATCGGTTGTACCTTCGGTCTGGCCTTGGTCTCCTTCCTGGCCTTCGATATTTACTCTTACTTACAGAATAAGAAACTCAATGCTACTTCGTCTTAAACTCTGGTGGGAGGAAGTCAAGGCTTTCTTCAAGTACTCTGAGACGATCTTCATTGCTCGATTGCAATCCTTCATCGGTTTGATCGTAGCTACGGTAGGTGCTGTCGATTGGTCTCCAGTGTTCAATCTTCTAGGCATGGATACGGGCTTCTCGTATAAGCAAACTATCTGGCTAGGCATCGGACTGTTCTTCAAGGGCATCGTCGATGAACTCGCTCGCCGTAGGAATGCAACCTTCTAATGCTTAGCATTCTCAGCGTAATACCTGTCATCGGTCCTATAATTCAGGGCGTGGTGGATCTATTCAAGCAGAAAGCTGACGTAGACCTCCAGAAAACACTCGATGCCAACAAGACTGCGCTGGGCAAGCAAGTCGATACTAACAAGACAGACGTCGCTGTATTACAAACTAGGCTCGCATTAGCACTAGCTACCAAGGATGACCTTGGGGTTAAGCTGATGCGGGACCTAATTATGTATCCAGTAGCTGTCTGGAGTATGTTCTACTTCTATTGTCTGACGTTCAAGGGGTTAATCCCGGATCACGTCTGGAACGTAGACCCTCCGGTCGAAGGTATGCAATACATTCCATACGCTATCATTGCGTATCTATTCGTCACAGCCTACAGAGGCAAACCATGAAACTAACTAATCTTCAGATGACGCAGAGTATCCTCTCCTCCCTTGGAGCTGATGAGGTTAACTCGGTATCTGATAGTCCTGAAAGTCTTCAGGTCTTAGAGATCATTCGCCAGTCGTATTTTAATATCATCGACAAGCTTGACCTCCCTGAGACTTGGCAACTTGTACAGCTACAGCCTAGTCTAGACATAGATGCTCCTGTTCTTATGTACGTTCCTTCTGGCGTAGCTAAGATCGATTGGATCAAGTATTTCAATACCAATGTATTCAGCGATTCTACTGGCGGTGGGCATGATATCAATGTCGATATTATCTCCGATCCAGATGTCGGAACTATGACCACTCCTGGGTATGAGTATGTGACTATACTTCCGATTCGTCAATTCATTGATATGACTAACGGTTTTAACCCATCGGAAACTGATGTCTTTTCGTTCACTCTCAACAACAAATACACATTCTACTACAAGAGTGGCAAGCAGCCTCAGTACTGTACCATCCTTAGCAATAACTACGTTATCTTTGATAGCTTCGACAGTTCCCAGGATAGTACGCTCCAAGCCTCCAAGAGCATGGCATTTGGACAGATCAAACCGACCTGGTCTAACACAGATGAGTTCATCCCAGATCTGAACGACGAGCAGTTTCCCTTGCTTCTCAATGAAGCTAAGTCACTGGCTTTCTTTGAACTCAAACAGACCCCACACCCTTTAGCCGAACGAGAAATCAAACGCGGCAGATCGGCAGTCCAGCGTGATAAGGCTGTACATGAATCTCCTAGCTATTTTGACGCCCTACCTAATTTTGGTCGTCGTGGCATCGGTGCTCGAGCGCCTGTTAGTCTCTTTAAATCCTTAGGATGGGATAGATGAACGATAATGTAAGAAGTAAAGACCGGATTCTAGAGTTGGCTCCTGTGGATAACGCAACAGCTTTGTCTGCTCAAGGGCAGCCCGATAAGAGATTGTTTACCGGCGAGCAAAAACTTCATATCAAAATGGATCCTTCTACTAGTCTCTGGTATTGCCAGTGGGAAAAGAATGGACTACTTCCCGGGGGTCTCGAAGGAAGGTTTACAGGCTTCAAGGCAGCAATCAAACATGCAGAGGATTACTTCCGTAGGCGTAACGTCAAGATCACGCAAGTAAAAGATTAATGCCCCAGCAAGCAACTGTAAACGTCGAAAGCAACTTTACTAAAGGTTTGATTACCGAAGCTACGGCTTTGAACTTTCCTGAGAATGCTGCGACAGATACTGATAACTGCGAATACACTCTTACCGGAGATGTCTTAAGACGTCTAGGAATTGATTACGAAGAGAATTTCGAAATCACGCTGGCTGACCGCGCAGGACAGGCAGTGACTACTTATGTCTGGAACAATGTCGGAGGAGATGGTAATACTCAAATCTTAGTTGTTCAAATAGGAGGTATCCTTCGCTTCTATCGTATTTCAGATGCTTCTAAAGAGTTTCCTATGTCTGCTCAAATCTTAAGCAGCATAGTTGATTTGAGTTCCTTCACTGCCAGTTTTGATTCTACGATCGAGTGTGAATTCACCAGCGGAAATGGTTATCTATTTGTTTTTAATCCTACCTGTGATCCTATTTACTGCAGTTATAGCGCAGGAACAATCACAGGCAATCCAATACAAGTCTCTATCAGAGATGTCAATGGCATTGTAGAAACAGGCATAGCGGATAATTTTAGACCCACGGCACTTACTGCTGCTCATTCCTACAACATAAACAATCAAGGTTGGAGCGGTGGAAATCCTTGGTCAGGTATTTCTTCGGATACTAGGACCGCTCAAGTAGGCTCAATCACTCTGACTGTACAAGCTGGTCTTTCAGTAACGTTAGGCGAACTAGTAGCTATTGAAAATCAAGTCGCTTCGTTTAAAGGAATACCAGCCGGCACTAATATCATGACCGGTAATGTCACTGCCTACGCAGGCACTAGCATTACTATCAATGTCACTTCTGTCTACGCACCAGCACTAGGCTCTACGTTTACTAGCTTCTACGTCCTGCCTTATAACAGAGGTTTGATCACCACTTGGAATACTGCTATCGGAAACTATCCGAGCAATGCAGATGTGTGGTGGCTCTATAAAGATGCCTCTGGAGTGTTCAGCCCTTCTACCACAATTGGAAATGTGATCCCTCCCTCTTCTCCTGCGGGCAAAGGGCACTATATAGTTCCTGCCTTCACAATTGACAGAAGTTCGGTCTCAGGCGTTGACGGACTTCCCGTCATATCAACTACAGTTCGCCCACGTACGGGTACATGGTTCCAAGGCCGTGTGTGGTACACCGGAACAGATGCTTCGTATACCTCTGGCAGTGACTTCTACACCTGGACCGAGAATATCTATTTCTCCCAGATTGTGAATAATTATACAGACTTTGGCAAATGCTACCAGACTAACGATCCTACTAGTGAAACCTTCTTTGATATTCTTCCCACTGATGGTGGCGTGATAACAATTCAAGGCGCTGGCAATATCTTCAAGTTATTCCCAGTGCAGAATGGTATGCTTGTGTTTGCTGCCAACGGAGTGTGGTTTATCACAGGTAGCCAGGGTATTGGTTTCACAGCTACAGATTACACCATAACTAAAATTAGCAATATTCAAAGTATAAGTGGAAGCAGTTTTGTTGACGTTCTTGGCATGCCTTTCTTCTGGAACGAAGAAGGTATCTATCAGGTCAAACAGCAACAGGGTGGAGGCCTAGCTGTCGAGCCAATTACTGTAAGTACTATTCAGGTTTTCTTCGACGCCATTCCTCCTAATAATAAAAAATATGTCAAAGGTGCTTACAATCCAATCGAATATGTAATTGAATGGATTTACAAAGATACTGATGAAACCAGCGTCACCGATAGATACGCGTTTAATAGAATATTAAGCTACAACGTCTACAATAAAGCTTTCTTCCCCTACTCCTTCTCTACAAATGTAGCTAGCATTAATAGCATCCAGTATATATCTGGCATTACTGCTAATACCGATTTAGAACCTATGTTTAAGTATTTGGCAGGTAATATCACCAGTTTTACCCTGGCTGATCTGCATAATGAAAACTATGTAGATTGGAATGAAGTCGATCCTACAAATTATGAGAGTTTCTTTATTACTGGCTTCAAAATCAGAGGGCAAGCCATAAAGAAATTCCAACCTCAGTATATTCAAGTTTACTCTGGAGTATATGGGGCAGCCAATGGATATTACATTCAAGGTATATGGGATTTCAGTAATAATCGAAACTCTGGGCGCTGGAGTTCTTTACAACGTGTAGTAAATGGATTGACTCGTGCTGACACAGCTTTTCGAAGACATAAGATCCGAGGTCACGGATACGCTCTTCAATTTAAAATATCCTCTATAGACGGTATGCCTTTTAACATTCAAGGTTGGGCTGCTGTAGATACTATTAACGCAGGTACGTAATGGATCCAATTTCAGCAGGATTAAATATAGTCGGTTTCGGGATGCAAGTCTTCGGAGCTATCAGTGGTGCTGAGAGTGCCCAGGAAGCTGCAAATATCAAGAAGGGTATTGCAGGCGATGAACAGAAGATCAATGAACAGAAGCGTCAGCAGATGCTTCTAGAGAGTTCTAGAAAGCAGATGGAAATCTTCCGTAACATGCAACGTCAACGTGCGATGGCTACAGCTGCTGCTGTTAATCAGGGAGCTTCCCTGGGTTCTGGCTTACAAGGTGGTTTAGCCGGAGTCTCTGGTCAAAGCTTCTTTAACAGTCTTGGTATCAGTCAAAACGTAGAACTGGGACAAAACATATTCTCTATCAATAACGATATCTCCAGCAAGAAGATGCAGCTCGCTGATGTCGAAGCCGATCAGGCTGAAGCAGCCGGCTGGGCTTCCCTTGGCGGTTCTCTGATGAAGTCTTCCGATACCTTCGGTAAGATGGGTCAGAGCCTGTTTAAGTTTTCGTGATGGAACCGGTAACACTAGCTCCTGAAAATCTTCCAGTACCGCCTACCGGTCTGGCTCCTGTGACTAACGCTCCTGCTGATCCTCTTCCTCCTGCACAAGCAGGGAAGCGGGCAGAGAAGGCTGAGATGGGTCTGGGCACCGTAACCGGGGACTCCTACAAAGATATGTACGCCAAGATCGCAGCAGGCGAGGAAGACGACTTCCGTCGTGTCTCCGCCAGTAAGATCGATTTCGAAAGAAGTATGGCAAGAGACCAAGCGCTGACAGACTGGGCTGCCAAGAAGGGTGGTCCTCTGACCATCGACGAAGCTATCCGTGTGGTAGACCCGTTCACTCGTGATGGTCGTGCTGATCCAAGGGACGTCATCGAAAAGGCTTACGCTGAGAAGTATGTCTCGATGGCTAATACCGCAGCGACGTACATGAAGGGTACAGTACTTGAACAGGGTATTCTAGAGCTTCCTGAGACTACGGCTAAGACACAAGAGAAGGCTAGTGAGATAACTACTCGCTTCGAGCTTCTCCGTACTATGAAGGAGAACGTCGACAACGACCTCTCCAATCAAGGCTGGCTGCCTTGGGCTGCTGATCAGGCCAAGATGATGATCCAGCCATACAACGAAGCCAAGATGCGCGGCCTCAATCCAGATGTTGGTGTTGTCTCTGGTGGACTTCTCCTTGGTGAGAACATCAAAGAGCAGGCCGACAGACTGTGGGATCTTCCGTATCCTAAGTTTAAGGAAGGCGTTACAAAGATTGTCGATGGTCTGCGTAAGGACAATCCAACTCTGGCTGCACAGTTCTTAGATTACATGACTGCTCCGAATACTCGGCAGAGAGTCCTTGACAATATTTTCACAGCAATCATGCCTGCGGACTACGCAGCTATTGCTAAGACTCCGTCTTTGCTCCGTAAGGTCGAACTCAACAACAGAGTCAACAAAGCATTCAAGGATGTCGTAGCTTCTTCTGCTAATGTCGGTAAGGAAATTCCTGCTAAGGCTGTCGCTGAGGAAGGTGCAGGTAACGTCGCTCAAGCTGGTATTACTAGAGCTACAGAGAACATCACGAGGACACTCGACGGTACTCTCAACCCTGTCCAAGACATCAAAGAAAAGATGACATCGAACTATCGTCTCGATGGAGATGTCTTCGATACCAATCCCGGCAGTGGTTATCTCTCTAGAGAAATCCTGACCCGTATGAAGGATGCATTCTACTCCAGAGGCAATAACCTCTATGAGACTATTACCAACGCTCTTCGTGTCAACCGTACTCCTATACCGCTGGCTACAGAAGACGCTCTCAAGGCGTACCAAGTCGCAGCAAGGAACGACTTCCCAGGGCTAGACAATTCAATTCTAGATATCTCAGACCCTATCTATGATCCTGTTACCAACACCAATCACATTGCATTTACATTTGGCAATCGGGACGGTCGGATCTTTAGTTCAGTCGAGAAAGCCCGAGCGTACGCGAAGGACCACGGCTTTGCCGAACCTCGCGTCGTGAAGGCAGAAGGTACCGTAGAAATAGAAGCCGCAAGGTTCCAGGGTAAGGCTGATGACATCAGGACTAAGGAAAGACTAGAGAAGTCTATTCCTAAGACTGAGGATCTCGTCCGCCGTGAACGGGCTAAGGCGTATAATAAAACTCTGACTAAGGAAGTCAGAGATGCTGCGCGTGAGCAATTCAAACTTGCTAAGGAGTTTCTCAAGGAAGAGAAAGCCAGACTGAAAGACGTCAACACCCGTGTAACTATGGGCGAACCTGTCATCGAGCAGAATGGCTTAGGCTTCACATTTAAGGTTGTCCGTCCCTATAAGGAGACAGACGACGTCGTACGCAAGTGGCATATCAACAAAGACGAAGGTGGTAAGTTCTACGGCGAGGGTGCAAGCTCTGCATCTCGAGAAGGCTTCTCTGGCTGGAAGAATTCTATCCTAGGTTGGATCAGAGGTGCTGACGATACGTTAGCATTCAATGAAAGCCTACAGCGTAAGACTGCTGTCTATACTCAGAGTCTACTCCGTGAGTGGGCTAAGGATGATGCACAGCTAATCGAGAACCTCGCTAATAGATTTAAGTGGTACAAGCCACAGACATGGCTCGGAAAGGTCTTCTCTAATAAGGAAGTCTTTGAGCAGTGGAATGATACGTTGAAGTTCGCTAAGACTCGTCCTGATCCCGATACGGGAGAGATCGGGTCCTTCTTCAAAACTCCAGGTGATCTCGAGGATCACTACCAGCGTTGGTATCAACGTTCACCTTCTGTTCCTGAGGTTGAGGCATACTTCGCTCACGTCAGACTGATTGAAGCTGACCGTGTTCTATCTGAAATTGCTGAGTTCCGTAATCGCTCCCGACTAGGAGCTGAGCAGCATCAGATCTACGTACAACAAGGAACTACCAGAGTAGCTTCAGGCTTCTTTGATGGAATACACCAGCAAGAGTTCCCCAGAGGTGATGACAATGTCATCGTGATGGGCGGACGTCTCGGTGAGGAAAAGATCTTTAACCTTCAGCATATTCCCACCAAGGAACGTCAGAAACTTGAACAAGCTGTCAAGGAAGGACGTCAAAGAGTTATCAGAATCTACGATCCGGATAGCAATCCCTTGAAGGCTATGTCCGACATCGCAGGGAGTAAACGTATCCGCTATGTCATCACCAACTCATCTGAGACTAAACCGCTCGATTTCAACCACGTCAACAGACGCGGCGGCGGCCACTTCGACGTCGACGCAGACTTCTTCATCAAGCAGGCGAATATGGTTGACGAATCCACGGGTTTATACCCGGACCTTGCTAGTAAGTTTCGCCGCATTTACCGTGGCGATACTACTCTCATGCCTATTGCTAATCGTCGAATGGGGACTGACATTGTCGCGAAGATGAACAAGATCAACAAGTACATGGCATCTGGTCAGGAAGATCTAGCTAAGGCTGAAGGCCAGTCGCTAGGCATTGACTGGGATGAGCTGTCTAGTTGGTATAAGCCTAGTCGTGATAAAGACGGTAAGGTTGTTGCTCCCAGCATCAATCCTAATGAACCGTTCTATGTAGTCTCCCGTAACAAGAAGATCTTCGACATCGATAAGTCGTTGGAAGAACGTCATGCCGGTCTATTCAAAGACGGAACTAAGTCTGGTTCTGATGCTCTGCAATTCAAGGTAGCTTACAATGAAGTCAGAGATTCCAGCAATCTCAAAACAATCCGTGACGAAGGTACGCAAGGTAATCCTCTGTATAAGTACGTTCCTGCTGATTATGTCGATCCTATTCCAACCATGAACCGTGCTCTCAACAGAGCAATCAATAGTACGTTCATGGACGACTACAAGATCTACGCAGTTGAGCACTGGCTGACTGAGGCTATCCCTCACCTTAAGGCTTCTGAGTCTGAGGTAAGGTCTGCTCCCTTCTACCACTTCAATACAGCTTCCGATAAGGGTGCGTTCAAACCTGATACTCCGGAGTCTATCCGGTGGAACCTGCTATCTAATCGATACAAGATTAACCAATTCGTTGGCACTCCATCTAGTATGGATACAGCTATCCATGGACTGACGCAGCTTATGGCTGACAAGTTCTATGAGAAGTTTGGTCCAGAGGCCACCCGAGGAGTAGTCGGTAAGGCTGCCACTCTAGTTCCTCTCTGGATGCTAGATAAGGTTAAGGAACCTGTGTCTGCCATCCGTAGCTTTGCATTCAACGCCAAGTTGGGTATCTTCGCACTACCACAGTTCATAGTACAAGCACAGACGTATACTACGATCTTTGCACTCAATCCCCGTCAAGCTATGGCTGGCACGTACGCATACATGCTCCATAGCTGGGCGAGGGTGAATGGTCATCCAGAAGTCCTAGCGGCTATGGATCGCTATGCCAGTAAGATGAAACTATTCGGCAGTAACTGGAAACCCGGTGAATGGGCAGAGGCTCGTCGTGAGCTGGCTCGGACTGGTTTCGAGAATGTCGGTGGTGAACACGCTATCGCAGACGATGCGATGCAATATAAAACAATCAAGAATGAGTGGAACAACTTCCTCTCAGCAGGACAAGTATTCTTTAGAGAAGGTGAAAAGGCTTCGCGTATTGGTGCCTACTATACTGCTTTCAAAGAGTTCAGGGATGCTAATCCGGTAAAGGTTATTACTGATGTCGATAGACAAAGAATTCTACAAAAAGCGGACCTACTTACTGTCAACATGTCTCGCGCTAGTAGTAGCGCTCTTCATGGGGGCGTTCTTTCTCTTACTACTCAGTTTCTATCCTACCAACTTCGAATGGCTGAGTTATTCTTCGGTAAGCGAATTGGTGAGACGACGGCTGAGCGAACCCTAGCTAGAGCTAGGCTTATGACGATGTATGCAGCCATGTATGGCGCACCATCTGCTCTAGGCATCACGGGCTATCCCTTCGGGGACTCGATCCGGGAGCACGCCATCACGAATGGTTATCAGGTAGGTGACAAATTCCTGTCATCACTGATGATGGAGGGTATCCCGGCAATGTCACTCGCCATGATTACAGGCAAAGGAGACTTCCAGAAGGGGAACTTCTATAACATTGGGGACCGTTATGGTTCGCAAGGATTTACACAAATCCGGGAGTCTCTCCGTACTGATAAGACTATGTGGAGTATCTTTGGTGGTGCTGGTGTTAACTCTATTGTTAATACTATCGCTAATCTTGATCCCTTTTGGAAAGCTGCTAAGCATCTTATGAGTGATGACGAGGAAGGCAACACCTTCAAGCTGAAGGTCAATGACTTCGTCAATCTATTCAATGAGGTGTCTACTGTAGATGCTTCTACCAGATGGTATCGAGCACTCAATACAGGACGCTGGATTACCAAGAATGGTCAATACGTCGATGACGTCTCTGCGAGTAATGCCACGTTTATGGCTATGATCACTGGTACTAAGCCTCAAGAACAAGACGACATCTACTCCGTAAAGAACATCAAGGATACTGAGAAGAAGATCTGGGCTAAGGCTCAGAAGGCTATCACTCAGGATTACCAACGTGGTATAGAAGCTGCCGACAACAACGATCCTAACACTGCTACCGATTACTTCAATCGAGTACGTGCTAGGATGATCATCGATAACATCCCACTAGATATGCGTGCTGACATCCTCAGCAAGGCTACACGTGGGTACGAAAAGACAATCGATACCTCACAGAAGTATTGGGCTACCAAGGCTGTACCTGCAGGTCAGGAAGAGTCTCGTATGGATAGCTATACTCGGTATCTTCAACTTCAAGACAAGAGACATCAATGACAACTTTTGCTCCACAGGTAGCTCCCACTAACGATCCCAACTACCTGAACTACTCTAGGCCTATCTCCGACATCTCTGCTGATAAGAGCAAGGGAATGCTTCTATCTGCCATCGGTGGATTGGTCGAAGGTGCGGCTAAGATAGGCGATGATCTCTTCAAGAGTGAAATCAACAAGGAAGTCACAGAAGGTGTCGATAAACAACGAGATGCATTCACCTCAGCTCTAGTCCAGACAGCTGACGCTCAAGCAGGTGCAGGTCTGATACCTACTCCACAGTCTCAAGGAGAGGCAGGCATCAAGGCTCCGTCTCTAGCTGACGGGGAAGACAATCTACCTGCAGGTGTCAAGGCTGGTGTAGCTAAGGCACAGGCTATTGGCACTGCTATGACGCAGAACTCTGGTAAGGCTAACGATACGCTTTATACTGGAGCACTCACAGCTCTGACCAAGGAGCTTAGGAATAAATACCCAGGCTACCGAGACTACATCGACAACAAGATCTCTGAAGTCTCTGGCATCAATCCTGCTAACGCGTATATGAGTAACCTCCTAGCGGACATCAATCGTAACGCTACATCTGGTAAAGCAGAGATTGAGAAGGCTATCGCTCTCGGTCGGCAGTACCTTGGCTATGATCCTAATATGCCTGGCTACATCGAAGCAGTCCGTCAAGGAATGCCCGGTGCTATCCAGAACCTAGAATCCAGGATTAACAGGGTAGCTTCTGATAAGCCTAAGTTCGATGAACTAGAACGTCAACGTAAGATGCGTGACTGGCGTAAGGAAGATGATACTACAGATCAATCGGTACAATTCTCTAAGGAGATCCGGTCTAAGGCTAACATGGCTTGGCAAGGTGTCGTAGAGATTCCAGGGCTTAATGCTCCTAAGACTATCCAGTCTCTCATCGATGACCAACGTGCTGGTCGTATCACACTCACAGATGAACAGAATGGTGCGCTGTTGAACGCAGCCACACTAGCTAAGGATACTTGGCAACGTCAGTCGGTTGAGATCATGCGTAACCGTGGTTATACGCAGAGCATTCCTAATAAGGCTGACAGAGATGCCATCCTCGCAGAGGAAGGGCGTTTCTTCGACGATCAGATCGAGGCCGTAAAGAATAAAGAATATGGAACGATGTTCGGCAATCAACGCCGGATGCAATCGATCCAAAGTGATACCTCTGTCTCGATGCTTAGCGATAAGAGCATGGGAGCTTACACACGTCTCATCGATGCTGCTAGACGGCACGGTGGAGATGGTTGGGTTAACTACGTCCAAGCTGAGGCCCTCAAGGCTGGTGTCACCGGTGGTATGAAGGACTTCATTCAGGATACCAAACTCAAGATTGGTACTCCTAAGGATCCTCGTAATCCTGCTGATATTCGTTCTATCTACGATGACATCAAGAAGGTACAGGAGGCTAACGTTCCTGCCGAGAGTAAGGTCTATGATGACCTAATCAGTAACGTCAAAGTACTAACTCTTCCGAGTGCACCTCCTAAGGTTACAGAGGAACAGTTCGCTAACGTCAAGAAGAACGTCATCGATTATATGTACGATCCTGCCAAGAATGGCAAGCTGATGGATCGGTTCTCCCGAGACTTCACTGACGCCGATGGTGTCCGACATCCTGGTAAGTTTGCTGTCTATGACACGCTGACTGGACGAGGTATTGTCGACCAGATCTGGGCTTCCAAGGATAAGGATAGCTGGCAAAAGTATCGGGACTGGAATGAACTTTCCTTCCGTAAACTCTTCTCCGAAGAGATCGGAGTTCTCAATCAGCTGGCCAATGCTCCGGTGAAGGTGCTGTGGAATTCAGATACCAAGCAGTTCACAGTTGAACGTGAGAAGCCTGCTGGTATGTCTGCCTCGGAATCTGCTTTGTTAGCTAGAAATCCTGCTGCTGATAAAGCCTTCAGGACTATGCAAGAAGGTGTGATGCGTCTCAACAGAGGCTTGTCCAATCTGTCTTACATGCATGACAAGGAAGGTATGGATACTAACTCCTACCTGATGGATAGTCTGATGCAGATGGGTTACTCGCCTAACGACAGGCTGAAAGGTAACAATCTTCCTCAGAAGGTAATCGAAGCTATCGCTAACAGCAAGAAGAAAGAACTCCGTATCGAGGAAGCCTTCGAAGCTGCAAAGGGTAAGAAGTAATGCCTATCGGTACTTCTGACGGCGAGTACTTTGAAGACCGGTGGGAGTACACCGTACGCAAGCCTGTAATCAATCCTGATGTTGATCCTAGGTTCATGACTAACGACGACAACGTCGTGACTCCGAATCAGATGGGAACCAACCAGCAAATGGATAAGACTGAGCAAGATCCAAGCACTGGTACTGGAATCCCGATTGGACTCAAAAGAGTCGAAATAACAGGGGGTACCGTCGACTCTGGAATGCCTCCCCAAGCCTCAGAGGAGCCCGCTGGTGCGTTAAAATCAGGAGAGGGTGGTCAGGTACCGGGGAATGGTGAACCTATTAGACCAGAACCCTTTGGACTGAATCCTCCCGAGGGGAATGCCATACAAAGTTATGTAAAAGGCAGGGAAGAAGCTATCAGAAGTCTTCCTGAGACTCTCCGTAATATTCCTAAACAGTTCAAGGAAGATATGGAGAAAAGCAGTCTAAAGACAGATGAGGAAAGACTGGCAGAAGCTCTGCATGTAGCTATGTCCTTTGGCACTGGAACTATGGTGGGTGTCAAGTCCAAGGCCTTCGATAAGAATCTTCTAGCTCAAGCTCAGATTCTAGAGCAGAGAGGATTCGATGCCGAGGAGATCTGGACCAGAACTGGGGTGTTCAAAGGACCCGATAAACGCTGGCGTCAAGAGATTGATGATTCAAAGGCTGTAGCTAAGCCAATAGATCCTCTTAAAAATACTGAACAACTGTTCAAAGATCAAGGGTATGCTTTAGATACTCTATACGGACGTGGACAAGGTGGAAAGAATATATACAGTGTTAGAAAGTGGAAGACGGAGGATAAAGTTCCTTTCAGAGATCTTCCCGATGACCTGAAAGAAGCTTTGGTAAAGCTTAATGATGGAAGGTTCTCAGCATCTCTTAGTGATGTCCTCGATCATCCTGAACTATTCAAAGCCTATCCAGATCTTGCGCACGTCGAGGTTGTTCCGTTTCCAGAAGGACAATACGGACGTGCTGCTTACAATTCGAGTGCCGACACGATTGAACTTGGGAAGAATTTTACTATAGAAGACATCCTACACGAGGTTCAACATGCTATTCAAAAGCGTGAAGGCTTCGCCAAAGGAGGTTCTCCTGCAGAGCAGTTCGCTCTTCGTTTCGAAGAAGAGATGCGAATAGCTAAGATAGAAGCCAATCAACTTCTTAAGTACCGTGAATCTGATTCATTCAAAGGCTGGACTAAAGAAGACAAAGGACGTATCCAAGAACTGAAACGGCTATTCGAAGTCGATGCTCTTCGTAAGGGATTGGCTTTCAAAGAAGCTGAATCCCAATATATGAGACTGGCTGGTGAAGTCGAAGCTAGGAATGTAGAGACTCGAGCGCTCCTGAATCCGAACGCACGTCGAGAAATACCACCGTGGCTGACTGAGGATACTGCCAGGAATCTGCAGACGGTGGTCGATGAACCGATGTGGACTACTCCATACGGTCCGACTAAGACACCTGACGTAGCTCCGTCTTATGCTCCGCCTAGAAACTTCAGACGTGGAGCTAACGATAATCTACCAGAAGGACATCCCGATCGTCCATACAATGTTCGTGAACCGAATATGATTGGCAGTAAAGAGGCCGATGATGCTATGGAATCTATATGGAGCACCTTTGCAAAACAAAATGAATTAAATTCTAAAATAGACGATATTTTATCGAAGCAAGAAACTGCTACTGAATTAGAAGCTGCCAGGTTACAGAAGCAACTAAATAAGCTTTTAGATGAACGTGATAAGCTGAAATAATCGTCAAAAACCTGTCATAAGTCGATAAATCGACGTATAAACACGAAAAAACCCCCAAGCCCGTAAGGACCTGGGGGTTTAATTTTGGGTAGTATTAACAAAAGGACGGAGGACTTACTCCGCCAAGTCTACCTTACTGCTTGGGAGGTACGCGGGGAGGCGTCAGCAGCAAGGGTCTCGTTAGCCAGCGGTAGTGGGGCTGGCAGTTTCCGGGATGTCGAACGCCGGGATTTCACGACGGACTTCGTTACCGTCTGCGTCGATGTCGACGGCGTAGTGCTTGACGTCAGAGATGACAACCATGCTCTCAGCTTGTTCAATAGTTTGATCATTCATTATTTTTCTTTTCTTAGATACGTAAGCTTTGCTTACTTATTGCTTTGCGGGGACTTCGAGCTTCTTGTCGGTGACGTACTTCACGACGTCATCCCACTTTGCGAAGATATATTTCTCGGAGATGTACTTGTAGTCGAAATCGCCATCCTTGCCATCACGGGCTAGTCGGTAGGAATACTCGACGACGTAGCCATTCTGGGCTGGACGAATTTCGATTGTTTCGTTACGATCCATTACCATTATTTATCCATATTTATCACGGGCTTTGCCACGTGCCTTTGTAGGAGGTTGACGTTTACGATTTGCTGAACGAGACTTAACAACAGTCCGGACATTATCCAGACTTCCGGTGCGATGGTACCCGACGTGGTCGAGCTCCTTACCGTCACCTTTGCGGGCCTTGCCTTCTCTGATTGCCTTACGTCGGGCTCTGTTACGAGCGGCTCGTCGCTTCTTTTGTTCAGGCCGAGCGGCATACTTGGCCTCCTGTTCGTAGTTTCTGTCTGTTCTAACCAATGTCTGTTTTAGTCTTTTCTGGTCCTAGACTGTACCTCCTTGTTTGTGTAAAGTTTGAGTCTCAGGTTGTTCTCATCGATACCATCGGTGGCGTCGATGTCAACCGCTACGATACGTTCTCCGTTGTTAAGAACCTTCAGGGTCCTTAGCATGCTCTCGTAACTCTCTAGCAACGAGAGGAGGGAGACTGTCAATAGCTTCGGTTTCTTCTGCCGATACTTCTTCTGCAGGAATTTGTCTCCGAGCATCACTGGCTCCTAATCTTTTCAAAGATTTCTTGGAGGCTAGTTTTCTACGCTCATATCTGTTTTTTGGGTGATGGAGTTTAATCATTTATCCCAGGTCCACAAAACCAAGTCTAATATAAGTATTAATGCGTATATGGTTGGGACTGCTATTGCAGCTAGGATTATGTATTCCATTATTCAAACTCTAATGGGGTTACTTTAGGCTTCTCGATGAACTCTGTCTGCACAAGATACAACAGAGCATCTGCTAATGTCAAGTCTTGTTCGTTAAGTATTTCTTCTAATTCGTAAGTTTCAAGCAGATGTTCTGCTTCAGCAAGCTTCACTTATAGGAAAGTCCCTACTAGATATAGCAAGACAACAGTCCCAAGAAAAGCAGCAATACTACCGGTCCAAAACCCATTGCGATATCCCTGAGTATATCCTTGTCCAAATTCATCTTCTTCTGACACGTTTCTTTCTCTTCTTACGCTTGGGAGGGACTATCCATCCCGGATACTCGGAGGTGAGGTATTCAAAAGCGCTACGGAGTAAATCCGCGCCAGATGTTCGACGATGTCTTCCGACGACATATCTGTTGCAATGGATACACAGTAGACCTCTGACTTCTCCTGTCTTGTGATCGTGATCGACACAGAGTCGCTTACGAAAGACAGCAGCATCTCTTTTACAAACTGCGCAACGACCTTCTTGCTTCCGTAGTAGGTCTGCATAGTCGTTCTCCGTAATGCCATATTTACGAAGTAAATGGGAGTTCCTGGTCACACTTAAGTATACACAAAGTTCCCGTATCTGTCAATCTCTGGTATTGGCGTCCTACGGTCTGTACGCATAGGACGCTTCACTACCTTGGTTAAGTACCGTGGCCCATCGGCGTAGAGGAAGGTTCGAAGCTGTGGGAAACATTGATACTTAAACGCATTATAGCTTGCTGTAACGCCCAGTCTAACATTTCCGGACTCTCCGTCGGGTGTTGTTTCGCAAGTGCATTTCGGAGGTCGATCAAGAGCGACGATGTCTCTAAAATGTCTGATGCGTTGTCTAATACTTTCTTCGCGCGCAATATGCTCATATAAACACAGATGTCCTAAGGTTTTGTCGACAGCTAGGATGTAGCCCCGGTCTTTCACCTCCACACGAGGATCCAGAGCGGAGCCAACAACATAGCCATCAAGTTGGTCAAGATAACCAAAGCTGTCATTCTGATCGACAGACTTTGTTTTGTATTTCTCGAACTGGCGACTGCTGCAAGACTTGACATCCACGATAGCGCCGTCAATGACGCAATCTCGATGACCTTTAATTCCATCAAGAATAATTTCATCTTGCTCTCCCGTTACTGTATGGCCGGCAGCCTTGGCCATCGCTATTACAAGCGCTTCGATAATGTGTCCGTATCCAAACTTGATCCTGACCCAGGGTGGGAGTCGCTCCGCAGCCATTGGGGTATGTACTGAGTGCCACAATTGGCACGGGCAGCGGACTCCCATCTGAGATAGACGGAGACGAGAAACTTCATCTCGGGGCTTAAAGCTTTCCACGAGACGGGATCCAACTTCTCCGCTAAATTCTTTAGACAAGTCATTGGTGAACCATTGGTCCTTCTCTAGCATCCGGTAGATGTCCGGGATTAATTGGTGTATGTCTTTCATTTGTCTTTCATTACTTCAGCAACTTGATGAGGAACGAGAAGTACATCAGCGACATGATCTGCATCCCGAAGGTCAGATACGCTGCCTGCTGCAGGGGAGACAACTTGTCCCAACCCTTCTTTTCTTCCTTCTTCTCTTCCTTGGCCTGCTGCTTCATCCACTTCTCGTACTTCTCCTTCGTATCCTCGAACTTACGCAGTTCGTCGAAGAACTCATCAGGAGAGCTACGCCGCTTCTCGCGACGGAACATTCCCTTCTTTGGCTTCTCATTTCGGACCTTGTCCATGTACTCCAGCAGTCCGACGATTTCTCCGTAGTTGCTCTTAGACATGACGTCCTCCTGTGAACTTGGGAGAGGCTCGAACGCGGCCTCTCCCGTTCATCTTCTTATTCATTAAGGGGGCCTCGGTTTTTGGTCACGAGAAGAAATTCTCATGTCCGTATCTCCTGTGCGCTTAGTCTGAGTTCGCGGCTCTTTTCGCTTATCTGGCGAGGGCCACTAAGAACAGCACAGCGTGTTGATATCATCCCTGACTCAGGGGATCTGTTGGACGGACTTGACTGGCTTGATGCATGGAGCCACAGGTGTGTATCTACCCATTACGCTCGACGTCTTACACTTCCAAGCAGCATATGCCTAGTGTTAGCGTTGTCACGCCAATTCCCGTTCAGCGGTATGCTTTGTCAAGAACATCTGTTGCTTGACTAGACTATTCCTCAGCGTCTCAAGTCCTAGACCCTAACGACACCTTAGCAGGTCTCATAACCCTGCCCATGCCGGCTATAGGAGATGATTGCGCCTCCGAGACATCTGGCCTCAGAGAGTTACGTCTAATCCCGGTTCCTGTGGAACCGTCTTTGGCTAGGCTAGTAAACGACTACCTAGCTACAATCCAGTGCTTGAGGCTTATCCTACCTACTGCTCTGTCTCCTACAGGGCGGGAGACAATTGGCATCGCTTTTACCACCGGGTATTTGGGAAGAACCTTTCTCTGGTTCTGTTCTAGGTCGGCGCTGCAAGGTTCCACTTACAGACGACGGTAGAGTAAAGGATTGCAGTACTTCCAATCTCCAGTAGTACAGGTTATGGGCTGCCCTCAGAAGGTTACCTCGTGATGATCGTCCCGGTCTTCTCCGGTGAGAAGGATCCTTTGTTACCATCCCGAACAGCTTGCTGCAGTACTATCAGTGCATCCCGTGGCCTGTGGAGGGGAGGGTGTCCGTGGCTTAGGGGAGGTTCGCTTAGATCGGTCGGTGAGACTGCACCGGCTAACAGCTTGTCCGTTTTGTATACCGCCCAGGGACTCTGAGTTCCCGTTCATGATACAGACAGGGTCGGTCGTTCGTACTTTTATCTGAAGCCTACTGCATTACGGCCTGAAACATAGGTCAGGTTCGAACTGACATTACAGGATTGCACTCCTGCTGCGTTTCCTTGACTTTTCCAGAGACAACGCTGTCGTGGTTGGCTTATTCGCCAGCGCCACCAGACCGCCCGGTCTCTCGGTGCTCCATCAATCTACTACGAGGTGTACCCAGCAGCGTATGCTACCCAAGCTCTAGAGGCATCGAACCTCAACTAGCTGCTCCTTGTCCCTCGCCGGATTACAACGGAGGTGGCAGTATCCTATCCGGTGGAGTTGTCTACTTCCGCACACTACGTTACCGCTTCAGCTCCATAGCCATTTAAGACAAGATACGAATACATTTCAGCAAGCCTATGCCTAGGTCAGATGCTGTCCACCTCTGCAGACGGATGGCATGGTGACCACCTGTACGCTATGCACCATAGCGCCACACCCTTGCTTACGTGTCTCTTCTATACCGGCTAATGGGACCGGTGCTCCTTTTCCTACATCTGTCGTTTGCCCACCCGGTGTAACCCACTCTTGGTAGGACTCTCTGGTGAGAGCTTGACGAAGACAACGGTGTCACCTGACGACAGTTCTTTTCAGATCGGAGCGGACAATATGGACTTGCCCTGGTGTTGACATCCGCTTCCTGAAGGCGGGAGAGGGAGGGTGGCGTATCCCTCTGTCCGGGGAGGTTTTACTATATCAACTAAGTCATAACAGCTGGCTCTGTTTGGTAGACTGGCCCTTGCCTCGCCGGATAGTTCACGCAGTTCGTCGGTTTGGCGTAAGATTAGCACGTGAATGCTTCAGCTGTATTCATATTAGAAGTTAAACTTCTCAAGCATCTTAGCTTGAGCACGCTCAGCAGCAATCATCCCAACGACAATCACAAGAGGGACTAACATCAGTGCAGCAAATGCCAGACTACCAGCAATAGTAGTTGTCCAGTCCATGGAACCCCAAGAGACGGTGTTCCAAGTACCAGTGCAGATGTTGTGGAATTTATCGTATCCCCAATGTGCTTCTTGCTTGATGCACTGGGAGTAATTTAGAATAAGTGGGTTCATAATTTATCCTGCGTTAAAAGATGCGAGTACTACAGTAGGCTTCTCAGGCGGACGTGAGAGCTCATAGACCTTTAAATTGTCTAGATTGTCTACCCAAGCATGGTACTTTTCTTTAGTGCCATGAGACTTGGAGTACCATCCGTCTTCTTTCCATTCATAGTATTCATTCGGATCGGCGTGAATACGCTTGGCTTCTTCAGCAGAGTTAGCCCAACATACGAACTTATCGTAGTCGTCGTAACTCCACTTGTCAGTACGTTCTACTAAGTAGAGTTGCATTATTTGTCCTTAACGATTTGCTCAAGGGCGATCATAATCTTTTGGCCCATGTCTTTAGTAGAAGATGTCCAACCTACCCAGTTGGAGGTCAACCATTTCTGGTTGGTCTCCAAGCTGTCTAAGCGAGACTTGAGAATTTCGACTTCGATATCAAGAGGTTGATTTAATGCCATAGAGGTTCTGGCTGATCGACAGCCTTGTTTACAACAGTATACTCATCCTTGTTGAAGTCTTTCTGATCATCAAAAGGTACGAGATTGTGTACGATAGCTCCAGCCAGACGCACTGCCTTGGCCTTGCCACCGTTAGGCACAGGATGTTCATATAGTTCTAGTTCCAGTTCAATGTCAGAACCATTTCCGACATTGCCTTCGTAGGGCTCCTTCACACCCTGCTCGTTGACAAGCAAGACGTATGGCGGACGAAAGACGAGTACCTTCCCCGTTTTGGTTTCCTTCTTGACGGGTCGTGAGAAGGTGACGTAATACTCATTGTCGTCATTCTTCTTGACGACGTTCTTTACGCCTTCCGCCTGCCAGTCTCTGATCTTATCGAGATCTTCCCTGATCGGGTAGAGATCGACAGACCACTTGTCAAATTTATTAACCTGACGAAGTCTAAACCATGCACACTTTCCACGAAGGAAGTGTGTTTCTCGTTTGAAGATATTATTAGCCATTATCGAGGAGTTCCATCTGCTTCGCGTGTGATGGCGACATTAATCCACATCGCAAGCTCACGAAGCTTTCTTAAGATGTAAGTTTTATCTGGACCATCAGGAATATTCTCCTGAAGTACTCTAGCATACTCGGCTGTCTGCTGACGCAGAAAGTTCATATCTTCGAGTTGGGTGGCCCTTGGGTTGAGATATTCAAAAGTACTGTCGTGTAGCATTATCGGATTACTTCCTTAGCGCGGCGAGGAGTTGCTTCCTTGACGTTATCAACAACAATCATCGCAGCCTCAGGAGAGTCTTCCCTAACCATTTCGATAATCTTGAATTCTGCATCCTCCTTGTCGGTAGCATCCACGGTGTAGAAACCGCCTTCGGGGATCATGTAAGATACTTCAGCTTCATAAATCATAAGATATTCCTTAAGTATATAACTGCTCTTTGTAATATTCTAGAGCGTCGATTAATAGCTCTATTTTGTTTCGATTTAGAGTTACACGTTCTGCATCCGGAACAAAGTCTTCGAAGTAAAAGATAAGACTTTCAACGTCTTCCTTGGTAAAGCCGCTTCTATTATAAGCTTCAATCAATGTGTCTTACTCCAGTTAGTGGCTATAGTATAATCTTTGTCGTCATCGTTCCAGTATGAACCAGCGAGTGGACAAAGTAGATTGAGCTCCTTACCAACCTCTTCAAGACTGTCAGCTTGCATCTTAGCAATCTTCAAGCAGATGTCAAGATTATTCGGAGCTTCAGTTTGCCATTCATCGTGAACAAAGTTAACAAGTTTGGCATCCAAGTCTTTTAGTTTGTCGTGCCATTTCAACGTAGCACGTTTCATCACTACGGCTTCACCATTCTGCAAATAGCCAGACATGCAGAGGTGTCGTCGTGATCCCACCGTGTCTCCAGGTATCCTAACCAGTCGACCGTCAAGTCCAATGAAATACCCTCGTCTCGCGTCGGCTGGTATCCTAGTCTCCTTAAGCCGGGCAAAGCCTTCGTATCTGCGAATAAGGCGTTGGAAAGCCTCTTCAGCTTCATGTGCTGTACATCCGAGTATTTCGGCAAGTTTTCCAGGACCTGCGCCGAGAAGCAAGGCATAAATGTACCGCTTAGCCGCCTGTCGTGTTTTGCAAACGTCTCCAAGGATCTTTTGGTTAAGGCTGTGAGGATCACTTTTATCCTCCTTCTTACCTCGGACCAGAGCTTCAGTAAACTCAGGGTCGTCGATGTAATGGGCGAAGATACGCAGCTGAATTCCTTCGGCGTCAACACCTACAAGAAGACGGTTCTTGGGTGCCATCCACAAAGATCTAAGTTCTTTGCCATATAACTTCTTCTTGCCAGCAGTATCGAACTCGTTGGGTATATTAGCAGTGTTGGGATTTTGGTGCGCCATGCGATGAGTCCAGGCACCTAGGCCATAGAACTTACCGTGGATGCGTCCATCAAGGTCCGTTAATTCCAGCCACTCTGTAAGTGTCCGGCGTCTGGACTCAAGCATGATGCGCTTAGCCAGCAACCGCGAGGGAGGAGGTGCAGTCGCTGGCAAGGTATCGAGGTTCTCTTCATCGACTTTCCAGCCGGAGATCCTCAGATCATTAAGCTTATTATCTAACTCTTTCAGTCTTATGTCAAGCTCACTATCTCTGAATTTTGTATATTTCAGACGAGCAAGCTCTCGCTCAGTTTCCAGATGTGTCTTGGTCTTGTTTACTGGCTTCCACCCAGCTTCGTTAAGGATCCCAATAATCTGCTTATGACTACTAGGATTAAACTCAGACCAAGTGCAATAGGAAAAAGGAGCGCCAACGGTAAGATCAGCAATATGTTCCCGCATTCCCTTAGGGATGCTGGTAAGACTGATTGTGCCATACTTGGTTTCCTTCGGGGTTATCTCTCTGATAAGTTTCAGTCTAGGAGGGAAGGCAGACAGTATCTGATCGTCTAGAACTCCAAGCTCTGCTGTAACTCTTTCAAGGAGGCCTTCCGCTTTCTTAACATTGAAAGCAAACCCATTGCTGTGCAGCTGATTAACAACGCACTGAAACTCATGCTCAAGCCTAAGGCTGCTAGAATGCTCGGGTTTATCGATATATTTACGATACTTATTATAAATACGATGGCAGATATCCACGTCTCGTATACAATACTCTTCCATAGATTTGGAATACTTACTAAAGTCAAAGAACTTACCTTTCTCTATTCCGAATTCTATACCATAACTTTCTATACTATGACCTACTCTAGGATAGTCTACTAACTTAGATACTATAAGTGTATCTAATATCTTACGTTGTTCTATGTCTATACTTAATAGAGTATTAAGAACCTGTAGGTCATACCCTAGTATATTATGTCCTATAATAAGACTACAAGTACTTAGGAAGTCCTTAAGTAAATCTAAGTTCTCTGTCTCTCTAAAGATATGGTATTGGTTAGTATCAATGTCCTTGCAGACCACAACCCATATTCGGGTTGGGTCCACAAGAGCATTCGCTTCTACGTCTATTACAATTCTCAAGGCGGCGTCATCCTTACCTCCAGATTACCACTTGGGCATTGGGATTGGGAAGTCATCGAAGATGCTCTTACCCTTATCCTTGGTTTCTTTCTTCGTCATACCTTTGAAAGGCGGACACTTCTGGTCGATGAGATTATTCATAAGATAATCCAGACCCTGTTTGCAAGCACTTTCTTCGGTGTCGAAGACATCCGTTCCTTCAGGACCAGGGAGGTAGTAGGCATTCTTGCCTTCTAGCTGCTTCAGGTCCATGTTGTAGCTACTGCCAAGGCACGAGCCAAGGAACTGGGCGTCCTTGTCGGCAGTCCAGGAAGAAAAGATAAGCTTCCTGAACATGCTGACATGGCCGACACCGTATGCAAGTCTGCCGATGTCTACCGGCTGGCCTGCACTCTTGACACGTACTGCAGTGACGGCGGTACTACCGCCAGCCTTTGCAGTGGCAATTGCGATGACCTCGACTGCAAAGCCACGAGCTTCAACCTGATCAACGATGGCAGCAACGACCGCAGCGCGATTGGTGATCGCATCTCCAGACGTGCCACAGTTTGCTCCCATGCTTGAGAGCAACGTTATGACAGGTTTTCGCTTCGAAAAAGCACTGTCCAGCTGGCGCATATTCATGATGTTGCCAGAGATTGCTCGGGGCACATCAGGAATAGCACCGCAGATACCGTACTTGATAGCCTTCGGGGCTACAGGATTTAGAGCGTTCACCGTGTCCCGGATCTTCACGACCTTCGGAACACCTTCCTTCCAACCCGTCTGAGCCAGAGAGATAGCCTCGGTGAGTGTACGACAGCCAGCCCAACTAGGATTATCATCTTCGAACCCCGCATCAGCCCAAGGTTTACCCTTGAAGTCCTTCAAGAACTCTCCAAGGCTTTCGGGAGACTTCCAGAAACTACCGAACCTCATTGGCGGAAGGTAGTCGGCTAGGGATTTCTCGTTCCCAACGATTACCCGTTCCATTACAGCTTACCTCCAAAACGCTTCTTAGCGTCCTTAGCCATGGCAGCAACGTCAACCTTCTCGCTGCCCTTCAGAGCAGCATAGACTCGGTTACGCAGCTCCATGTCCGTACCCTTCCAGATCGTACGGTTTTCCACGACCTCCCAAGGCCAACCAGCCTTCAGAAGCTTGGCACCATAGATCGAGGCACGGGGGGAGATCACGATGCGGACGTTCTCGGTCTCACAAGCCTTGCGCAGCTTCTGGACATACTCAGTCCACTTGATGTCACCTGCAACGAGGAGTTCCATCTTGGTGTCGTACTTGAAGTCGAAGGAGATGAAACGATCCAGCGTACTCGCGTCGAGCTGGTTAGCACCGACATACATACGATCAGCACCCTGACCATACGTGTTAGCCGCAGCGATCACTCGGAAGTCCTTATGCTTGTACAGCACATCGGGATGATCCGGGAACATCGCATAGCCATTCGCCAGAGCGGTGTTCATCCACTTCAGCGCGCCTGGATCGGACGAGTCCATCTCGTCTACCAGGATCAGGCCGCCCTTCTCGAATGCATCACGGAAGGAAGTCGGGATATACCGACCCTGTGCGTCCATGTAGCCAGTTAGCTCATGGGCACCGGAGACCGCGTTCTGCAGGTAGTACTTCAGCTTGAGAGCATCAGCAATCTGCTTACACACAGTCGACTTACCAGCACCAGCCGGGCCAATCAGAGCGACAGGGATGTTCTGGTCGACAGCCGTCAGGATGTCCGGGAAAAGGTAGTGACGGGGCTCATCGGGCAGCATTCGAACTTCGTCGCCCTTCTTGAGCTCAATCTTGTTGAGGACGTTCATCTCGATGACCTTCTCAGAGATCATCTGATAGACTTCGTCCATCGTGGGGGAATTGATTGCCTTGCGCAGAAAGCCAAGGCTGTCCTGCTCCATATTGGGGACAGGGATGTACTGCAGGTCCGTGAGGGACTTGGGCAGCTCGGGAGCGACAGCAGCGAAACCGGTACTCATTGTAGCCTCCTTGAGGAGATCTTATCGTTAGTGGTAGTACTAACAAAGTGCTGAGAAATAGCAGCGTGCTCGACGCCCTGCGTTTAAAGGGCCTTTCCACGAACGCTGATCGTATACCCACTCAAGGGTACTTTTGACAGCTCTATTTCTCAGACAAAGTAACCCGGTGGGGAAGAGAGGCAGGCCCCACCGGGTATTCGCTTACTTCGTGGTGACAATGCACGCACTGCCCTTGAAGGGCCAGAAGTCGTAGCAGTTCGCAGAGACATGACTGCCGATGTAAATACCAGCAGCGATGATGCCGACGACGAGTGCGCCGACAAACAACAGTTCAGTTCCCTTGGTCATCCGTTCTCCTATGCTGCTTCATCCAACGCTGGACCTTTGCCCAGAGCCTTTCGGTAGAAAGACCTAAGTAACTTCTGTGTCTGATTAATCGCTTCGTCGTATTTACCGGAAGTATTAATCTTCGCATAGAAGGCCAGACCCTGCCGGGCCTGGTTCATCTTCCGCGCCATCAATTGATTTTCAATATTTATGATATTACTCATCTTCGAGTATTCCTCGTAGTTCGTAGACCTTGCTGAACTCGACAGGATCACACCAGAACCAGTTACTCGGCTGGTCGTACATCCTGTTGGGAATAAGCAAGGTGTTATTCCCTGCATGAGTTCCTCCATGACCGAACTCATAAATGATCCAAGTATTGGGGCCGGTCTTCGGCCGAGCCAGGAACACAGTCCCTGCCGGCATCGGCGATAACCAGTCCCAACTCTTCGGCGGACCCTTGCCTCCAGTCATCAGACGGGGTGCTGCTTCTTGATCCTCAAGTATTTCGTTATTCACGACCAATTTAAGCATGCTCCACCTGTTTTAAAAGGCCTCTAGGAGGCTATTAGAAGCCCACTGATGCGTTATTCTGGGGTGCCCGCTAGGGTGGTAGCGGGGAAACGGTCCGAGACTAACTTTTAAGGTTAAGCCAGGCCATTCTGGAATAAAATCCATAGCCTTTGCAAAGCCATGTATACCCAGTCTTAATCCTCTTTCGCTTGGGATGTCTCGGACTGCCTTTGTCGTAGTATAGTCCGAGTTCTCGGTGGATGATATATCCGAAGGGCTCTTCTCTCCACCGAACAAGATGAGAAGGACAGGCTACCCTTGGATCGTTCCAGACGGCGTCAAGCCGCTGCTTCAAGCTGAGCGACATAGACCTTCTCCAAAGCATAGAGGTCCTGCTCGAAAAGGAAGCCCTCAGGCGTGCGGAACAGGACTGAGACTGACCCCGGTTTCATTGACAAGGACACGATGTGTCCCATCACCGGGAGACCTTCGATCTCCGTCACTACGAGATCGTTGTTCTGAAATACCATCGAGCCTCCAATCAATCGGCTCATGGCCGATCTCTACGAGCTTGGCGTTAATCGTAGAGAACAGTCTGCTCCCTACGAAGGGGTTTTTGGCAGAAATTGAACCTCTGGGAGAGGGGTGTGATGTGACGATGACTGGCGAGTTCTTGACTTCTTGGAGGTGCCTTTTAGCGACGGCTCCGAGGAAAGCGAAGACGACTCCTTGTTCGTCGCATCGTTGGATGATTTCTCGGGTAAGATAGTCCCAGCATCCGTCAGGCCAGTCGTGAGAAAGAGACTTACCATTTCGGCAACTAGGAATGGTGTTCCACAGTAGGACACCTCGCGATGCCCAAGGGGAAAGATCACCCGAAGATGGATAGTTATGTCCGAGGTCTGACTGGTATTCCCGAAGTATGCTTCGGAGTGTAGGTGGGAAATCTGCTGGTTCGAGATCGGCCGGGACTGAGAAGGCAAGTCCGGTGGCGTGGCCGGCGTCGGGGTAAGGGTCTTGTCCAAGAATAACCGCCTTCGTTTTGCCCAACGGTGTGCTTGATAATGCCTTGAACATTCGCGCCCGCGTTGGGTTAACGCCCTTACC
>Ga0181339_1000028_pt1 | contig 50990 bp, 79 predicted proteins | sample Sp13VDMM110DD_FD_130101 | JGI IMG/M metagenome (GOLD analysis project Ga0181339, IMG submission 130101) | Freshwater viral communities from Lake Michigan, USA - Sp13.VD.MM110.D.D | ecosystem: Environmental > Aquatic > Freshwater > Lake | place: USA: Michigan | collected 2013-04-23 | reverse complement strand
GAGGGGGGGGGGGGGGGGGGGGTTGGGCGTGACTGTCGTGGGAATGTCCCGTGACTGTCCCGTGACCGTCACGCGACTGTCCCGCCCGTTGCCGCCGTTTCCGGTCTCGGGCAGCCTCGCGCTGGGCGCCAAGCTTCGCCTCGGCGGCCTCAATAGCGTCGACCGCCAAGGCGATAGCCTCGGCCGGCGCCCCAGCCGCCGCCATGTCTCTGATGAGCTGAGCGACGCTCACCGAAGCGTCCAAAAGTCGAGCGTGGGAACGAGGGCCATACCCAAGGGATAGCTTAACGTCGCCAGCGGGCTAGTGCGGCGAGATGGCCTATTCATAGGCTTATCGATGATATGTCGGGCGGTCACAGGCACCTCCGCCGCTCGTGCGCCCGCACACCGTGCAGCACCGTCGTGTGATCGACCCCGCCGACGATCTGACCAATGCGGGGGAGGCTGAGGCGGGGGCTGCCGTCAGGCGCCTTGAGCTCGCGGAGTCGCCACATGGCCTCTTGGCGGGCCATGCAGTGGGGCAGGAACCGGCGCGAGCCCTTGATGTCGTCAACCGTCACGCCGTGGAAGGCAGCGGCTTGGCGAAGGATGGCGCGCACCTTTTCGCCAAGCGGCGGCTCTGGCTGATGTGGCGGTTGAACGTCGCCCTTCCACAGCGAAAGCAGGGTGTCCGTCATGCTGCAATCTCCCGGTCAGTCGCCTCAAGCCCGCTCAGCAGCGCGTCGGAGACCTCAGTCAGGCTCCAGACGAAGCGGTAGTCGCCCGACCCGGAGACGAGACCGCCGTGCTTCATGCGTGACAACATGACCGCCACAGAGCCATGGTCGGCCCCCGTCGCGGTGATGATGTCCTGCGTGGTTGCCGCGCCGGCGTTGATCGCCAATAGGATGCGGCTCGTGAGCGTGCCGGGCTTGGCGCGGGTTACCTGTTTCCGACCCGACGACGGCTTCTCCTTCGCCGCCTTAACCTGGGGGACTTGCGGCAAGGGTTGGCGGGCCGCCTCGAACTCCTTCGGCCAGGTCGGATCAAACGCCTTGCGGAGGTCGGGGACAGACACCCCTGTCATGCCTGAGATCGCGCCCCAGGACGCGCCCAAGGCCCGTTTGGCGGTGACGATGGCGATGTAGTCGCGAGGGTTCATGCTGATGCCCTCGCCTGCTGGCGACGCATCTGGGCGACGCGGTTCTCAGCGACCTTGGACAGGGCAGCGCAAGCCCGACCAATCCCGCCTGGCTGGCGGAAGTTCAGCAGGTCATAGACCTCATCAGCATCCGGCGCCCGGCCGCGGCGCTCGATGAAAAGCGAGATCGCGATCAGGATCGGATCGGTCTCGGCCATGAGGGGTGTGGGAGGGATCATGCAGCCAGCCCGAACATGTCGCCGGGGGCTGGGTCGCCCGGAGTCAGAGCCGGCGCGACGCCAGGCCAAACCTCGGGCGGGTTGCGGCTCGCGAAGATCCTCGCGAACTCCGTGTGGGCCGCGCGCCGCATCTCGTCAGTGACGTCGGCGAAAAAGCCTGCGGCCTCAAGATCATCCAGGTTGACGGCGGCGTCCTCGAAGGAGACGCCAGCGTCACCCCGCTTTCCGCGCGCCCGGGTCACGCCGCGCTCTCCAAGATGGAGGCGGCCTCCGGTAGGCCAGCGCGCGACAAGTTGCGAACGGCCTGGGTGAAGTAGGACGGCTTCAGCTCGAACCCGACACCCCGGCGACCCATTTCGACGGCGGAGAACACTTCGGAGCCGATGCCCAGGAACGGCGTCAGGACCACGTCGCCGGGGTTTGACCAGAGCTCAATGCACCGCTCGATGACGTCGAGCTGCAGGGGCGAGATGTGCTGCTCGTCAGCGTGGTCTCGACCGCCGCGGTACTGCAGCGTCCGGCCCTGGTCGATGTCCATCCAGACCGGCGAGGCGTAGCGCTGCCACACCCGAACCGAGACCCACATCTCAAAAGGCCAGGGCGTCTTTCCCTCGGCGGCCAGGCGCGACTTGTCACGGTCGTAGGCCTCGCGGCTGATGTCGAGATCGGTCCCGACGAACAGGTCAAACATGCCGTCGACCGGCTCAGGGTTCTCCCCCGGCTTGCGGAAAGTGACGATGTAGTCGGCCATGCCCTGGCCGCTGATCGTGCTGTCCTTGGTGATCTGCTTGTGCAGCAGGCGAATGGATTTCGTGCGCTGCTGGGCGACGACGGGGTCTTTCCAGATGCAGACCTCGCTATGGAAAATCCAGCCGGCGTTCTCGTAGGACCGGATGACCTCGCCGCGGAAGTCGCGCATCCCGATATTGCCATGGCGGATTTTGCTCATGGGCAACTGCATGACGTGAACGGAATGCAGGCGACCGGGCATCGTCACCCGCAGAAGCTCTTGGATCAGGAAGGCATAGTGATCCCAGAAGTCGGCGCCCTCGCTGTTCGATAGGTCGCGGTCGAAGTTGCTGAACTTGTAGAGCCCCTCGAACGGCGGAGAGTGGATACCGAAGTGAACCGTGTCGCCGGGGATGGCGCGGATCAGCTCGCAGGAGTCGCCCTGGTAGATGGCGTATTGGTCGGTGATGACCTGATCACAGGCCTTGATGTCGGGCATGTTCATGCGGCGGCCTTGAGCCAGGAGGGGATGATGAGGGGTTCGGTGGGCGCGTAGTCGGGGCGGTCGCGAAGCTGCCCACGGATCGCCAGGCTCGAAATCTCGGCGGTGTGGCGGACCATGGCGGCGGCCATGCGGTCGGCGTCGGCTTCCTTGCGGCGGTAGTTCGCCAGCACGGCGCCCTCACGCTCAGAGGCGATGAAGTGGGCGTTCACGGGCTGGGTTTGGCCGAAGCGCCAGAAGCGGCGGATGGCCTGGTAGATTTGCTCGAAGCTATCGTTGAGACCGACGAAGCCCGTGTCGCGGCAATGTTGCCAGTTCAAGCCCCACGAACAGATCGAAGGCTTCGTCACCAGCGTCAGGATGCGGCCCTCGGCGAAATCGGCCAGCTTCCGCTCCTTGGCGTCCTCGCTGTCCGAGCCGCGAATTTCCACGGCGCCGGTGATGGCGGAGGTGAGAGCCTCGCTCTCGGCGTTAAGGTTGCACCACCACACGAATGGCCGGTCGCCTGGCGTCAGGGAAACGGCCTCCCGCACCCGCTCAGCCACGCTCTCGCGCCGGGCCGAGATGCGCTCAGCCAAGCTGCCAGCGGGGGTGTGGAACATGTCACCTTCGGGCGGCTGGATGGCCAGCCGGACGACGTGCTGAAACTGGTTCAGGGGCGGAAGGTCATAGCCCGCGTCGTCATATCCGAGGTCGGACGGCTTGCGGAGCATGACCGCCCACGACGCCATCCAGCGCCAGAAGTCGTTCTCGGCGTGGCCCTTCAGGCGCCAGGAGCGGGTGTCGCCGCCGTCGTGAACGAAGAACGTGGCGAGCATGTCGGTGTAGGACATGACCCCCAGAAACTCGGCGTGATTGCCAAGCTCCATGAAGTCGTTCGGCGCCGGGGTGGCGGTTGCCGCCAGGCGGAACGGTATCTGGGCGCAAGCCTCGATCAGGTGGTTCCGATAGTGGCCGGCCGTCGACTTGAGGATGGAGCTCTCATCCAGGATCACCCCGCCGAACTTGGACAGGTCGAAGTGGTCGAGCTTCTGGTAGTTGGTGACGTTGTTTCCAGACAGGCAATCGGCCTGGGCGCGCACCTGGCGGGCCACGAGACCGAACTTGTCGGCCTCGCGCACCATCTGGGCCGACACGCTGAGCGGGGCCAGGTGGAGGATGTCCTTTCCGGTCTCTCGGTGAACCGCATCGGCCCAGGCGAGCTCCATCAGGCTCTTCCCCAGGCCTGTGCCGGCGAATAGCGCCGCGCGACCGCGGCGAAGCGCCCAGGCGGTAATGTCGGCCTGGAACGGGAACATGGCCTCAGGCAGCGCCGGAATGGTCTGCAAGCCCGTTGCCGGGTCAAGCATGGCCTTACGGGCGAGAAACTCCGCGTAGGCGTCCATCAGGCACGCGGCTGCATGAGGTTGATCACCATGGCCGGATCGGACGGCGCCCGGATGATCACCTGAGTAGTCGTGTTGACCTTGGCGTCCTTCACAGGCGCGAAGCTGAGCTCCACTCGATCGCCGGAAAGGGAAGCTAGGGCCGCTTGCACCTTCTCGGCATTCATCAGGAAGTCGGTGGGCGGTCCCTCGTAGTCGCAAGCGATCTCGTCGGCGCCCTCCCCCGATTGGTCGTTTCGAGACGCAAGCGCGATGGCCCCATCTTCGAACTTCATCCTGATCGAGCCGGTGGACATGTCGCCCATGATCATCACCCGGCGAGCCGCAGCCGCGAGGGCGTCTTGATCCGTCGTGGCGCTCGCCTCGTGGCTTTCGATCATGATGCGGCGATAGTCGAAGTACTGGCCGCCGAAGACCTTAGACGTCAGGGTCGCGCCATCGCAGACCAGGCGCACCAGGCTTTCCGACGATGAAATCCAGACATCGCCCTCCGCGTCGGCAAGCCAGCGGGTGAGCTGGTTGGTGAACTTGGGGAGCACGATCGCGGCGATGGCCGCACCTGCTGGCGCGGGCTCACGGCGCAACGCCATGCCGGCCTTGTGGCAGGCGACGGCGTGGAACTCCCCCTCATCGACGGTGAGATAGATGCCGCCGAATGCCGTGGGCGGGTTCGGCTCGCCGCGAGCGAAGCCGACCCGGGCAATCATGTTCGCAAGCGTCTTGGCCGGGAACGACCACGCGGGCGACAGCCCGTCGGCCTTAAACTCCGGGAAGTCGGCCGGGTCGGACGTGGGAACGTTGAAGTTAGAGCGGCCCGATTGAACCCGGAGGCGAGGATCATCCCGCTTGGTCGACACGGTGATCTGGGCGCCGGCGTCGGCGTTCCTCACGATGTCATGCAGCTTGTCGGCCGAGACCAGCACGTCGCCAGGTTCGTCAACGGAGGCGGCGACAACCTCGATCGCCTCCATTTCCAAGTCAGTGCCCCGCAGGCGCACCGTGCCCGCCGAGACCGAAAGCAAGACGTTGGAGAGGACGGCGATGCTGTGCTTGCGCTCCACCACGCCCATTAGGCGCGAGAGGGCGGCCAGGAGCGGGGCGCGTTCGATGACGGCCCTCACAGCGCGTTCTCCAGCTTGCCGACGGCCTCGTTGACGGCGTTGATCACCGCATCGGCGATGCCTTTGTCCGAAAGAGCCTTGTCGATGCCGTCGATCGCGACGCGAGCGGCTTCCTGAATGGCTTCAAGGGCCTTCTCGGAACTGTTGAGCTCTCCGGTCAGCGTCTCGACTTCGTCGGGCGCATGCTTCCAGCCCTCAGTCTCGGCGCAGCGCAGGGTCAGCACACCGCCCCACTTCGCCGCCCAGACGGACAGCTTGGCGGCATCGTCGCCGGCGCGTTGAAGCTCGCGCTCGGCGTCTTTGATGTTTTCTTCGTCGGACATGTCCATGCGGGTCAGCAGGACCGACGGGCGCTCAAGCAGCGTGGGCAAGTTGGCCTCCCACGGATTGAGGATCGGCCTCGTTGGCCTCGCCGGTCACGGCCCAGACGATGGCCTGGCGACCGCCCATGGCCTCGCGGCGTTGGCCGGTGTCAGCGATCATGTTGCGGGCCGCAAGCTCACTGCAGCGCGGCCGGACGTTCATGACCGGCTCACCGATGCGGGCCGCGACGCCTTCGGGCGTGTCGGCCTTCTCTTTGAGCGCATCAAAGACTCGAGCGCGAAGGGATTGAGCCTTGGGCGCCATGGCCTCGGCAGCGGCCTTGGCGGTGGAGCGGGCCTTGAAGCCCGGCGCGTGGGGGTAGGAAGCGGCCATGATCAGACCTCCCCGAGCGCGACGAGGTAGGTGTCGAGGATCGCGTCTTCTTCTTCGACCTTGGCGCGGTCCTTCTTCCGGCGGGCGATGACCTTCTTCAGGGTGGGGACGTCGAAGCCGGATCCCTTGGCCTCCGAGAAAACTTCCTTCAGATGCTCGGCGATCTCGTCTTTCTCAGCGATGAGCCTCTCGGCCCGCTCGATGATCGACTTGAGTTGCCCTTGGGCGGTCTGGTTCAGGACGTCGGTGCTATCGGTCATTTGGAAGCTCCCAAGTATTTGTAGAGGTACCGATGGGCGGTCCTCGGGTTGATGTTGAGAATGCGCGCGACCTCGGCGGATGAGACGCCAGGGCGCTCCCCAGCAATCGCGGCGGTCTGGGTGAGAAGGGTGTGGCTGACGCCGCCCGCGCGGTCAGGATCGCTGCTGTTGCGCCAGCGGCCCTTCGTCATCATGTCGTGGTGATTGTCCTTCGGGGTCCCCGCGAACAAGTGAGCCGGGTTCACACACGGCGGCCTGTCGCAACGATGACAGATGAACAATCCCGCAGGGATCGGGCCCACATGGATCTCGTAAGAGACGCGGTGCGCGGCCGTGTCGCGGCCTTCGATGCGCATGACCCCGTAGCCAAGAGTCCTGACGCGTCCGGTCCAAACCCAGCACCCGGTCGACGGATCGACCCGGTAGTGGCGGCGCAAGCGCTCGGGCAACGGAACGCGGTGGGCAGGCACGATTTCGCTCCCTAATCAGCCCTCGGGCTGCTGGTGGTTTTCGGTGTGTGCCGGTCGCTCAGAGGGCGATCAGCGGTCGGGTTTTGTTCTGGCGTGGGCCTAGGGCTCAGGCGTCAGGTCGGCGGAGGTCCGGTCTTGAGGGCGGTTACGAGCCGCACCCAGGCGAGCCGCAGTGCGCGAAGCCGCATCCGCAGCCCTCCGCGTCGCGGCAAGTTGGCGTTGGAGGTCACGGATTTCTCTTTCGAGCCGAACTGTGGCTTCGTCGGGGTGAAAAACGGCGTCGGTGATGTCGCGGCCGAAGGTGTGGAGCAGGCCAATCCAATGGCGGGCGACGGGCCAATGGCCGCGCTTGATATTCTCGGCGGTGCGCACGTCGCATCCCACCGCATCGGCCAGATCCTTCGCCGGCCAGTGCAGGACGTAGGTCGCCAGACGCTTCGACAAAAGTTGCGGATCATCCCGCATGCTTTGCACCCCTGAGTAGGTCATTGATGGAGACCTAGACGGGAGTTCACGAAGTGGGAGGACGGCAGGGACGGCGAGACAGGGATGCTTACAGGGCCGCGCTTAGGAGCTTGGAGGCTTGCGCGGCCGAGACGGATGAACGGACGCGCAGAGCCCTTGCACGGGCAGCGCGTCGATACATCATGCGGGCGAAGGGGATTGATGGCCCCTTCCTGCGATGAATTGGGCAGGAGACGTGAGAGGTCGCCCCCTGCCCTCAGGCGCACTGGCGATGGGCTCGTTTGCGCGCGTGATTGGAAGTCATGACCCCCGGCAGCCACGAAGGCGCCGGGGGCTTGACGCGTGCGACCGCATGGGGAGGCGCGGCGCGACGTGTTCTGTGGTTGGGAGCCGCGCATCAGACGGGCTTTCCGAGGGCTGCGCCGACGGCTTCGCGGGCATCGACGGCCAGCCGGTTTGGCTCGTGCTCGTCCATGGTCGACGCGTAACAGACGATGGCGTCGAGGTAGGGCTCAAGCGCCGCCAGGGCCGCCAACAGCCTCGGCCCGGCCGCGATCAACAGCGCCTCCTCACGCCCAAACACGTAGGCCACAGAGGGGGCATCAGCTGGGCCGACGGCATAGAAGCCGCTCAGCACACATTCTGCGGTTTGGGGACGCTCAGCGGCCCGCCAGCGCGCTCCGTCCAAGCTCGGGGGGATCGGCAGAGTCATGCCGCCCTCCCGGCTTCGATGGGGGTGAAGGTGCGATTCGCGGGCTCGTCTTCCGGAATGTTCAGAAGCTCGGACACTTCGAGCGCGATGCCGAGGCGCTTCGCCGAGGCCAGGATCGAGTCATGACGCCAGGACGGAATTTTCCGCTTGGCGTGCCAGCTCATGATGGTCGAGGGCGGGACGTCGCCAAGTTTGGCGGCCATCGGCCGGATACCCCCGAACTTCTGAAAGACGCTGGCCAAGTCGAGCCCTCATGCGATGTGCGATTTGAGGACCATAATCGCACATTCAACGTGCGTCAATCGCACTCGCATGTGCTGTGCGATTTCCGCAGGGTCCCAACCATGGACGCTGCCGGAATCATCGAAGCCCTGAAGCGCCACCAGGTGCCCCAAAACCGCATCGCGGAGGCAATCGGCCGCGACCGCACGGCGGCCACGAAGATGCTCGCGGGCATCCGCAGCATGAAGGCGGCCGAGGTCCAACCCCTGCTGGACCTCCTGGCCGAGTACGGTCATCCCGATCAGCACATAGGGAACACACCCGACCTTCCCGAGGTCGACGGACACCGCGAGTATGTTGAGGTCGAGGTGCTGCCGACCTTCGCCGGCATGGGCGGTGGCGGGACCGGCGACGCCGACCGAGAGAGCGCGCTTATCTCGCGCCGCCTGGTGGAGGATGAGCTGCGGGCGAGGTCCACCGACCTGCTAGTGATCAACGTCCGCGGCAACAGCATGGAGCCGCTGTTCTTCCATGGAGACCAGCTGATCATCGACCGGCGCGACCGAAGTCCGACGCAGCCTGGCCCGTTCGCCTTGCTCTATGATGACGGCTACGTTGTGAAGAACGTGGCTTGGGTCGAGAAGCGGACAAAGCTCAGGATCTCGTCATCGAATGCCGAGTTTGGGCCCGAAGACTTTGATCCAGACGAAGTGACGATCATGGGGAGACCGGTATGGTTCGCTCGACGCTTATAGGCATCTCAATTGCGGCGATCTCCATCGCTGCGGCGGGGCCGGTCAACGCCAAGCGCGCCCCAAAGCCGCCTGAGCCACCACTCGACTTGGCCGCCTTTGAGTGGTCCCGCGCGACGGGCTCAAACTCCATTTCCGGGGAAGCGCTGCTACGAACGCAGGGCGGCGATGTAAAGACATGCGCTGGCTTGCCGGTTCAATTGATCCCGGTCACTCCATACACAGACGCCTACGCCATCAGGACCTTCGGCTCTACGTCGGGTGGATTGCGCCTTCCGGTCCCGCTGCTGTTGCGAGGCCCTCCGCCCCTGCGGCCCGAGGTGGCGCCGTACATTCGAACCACCACTTGCAACTCGATGGGCCGCTTCAACTTCCGCGCTCTGCCGGATGGCGCCTTCTACGTTGTCCCGACGGTCACATGGTCAGCCCCCTCTCAGTACGGCCCCATCGCGCAGGGTGGGGAAATCCTTCGACGGGTTGATCTGGCCGGCGGCGTCGAACAGGAAATCATCGTCACGCAATAGATCGCACACGATCGCACTTTTCTGCCTAATACGTGCGATTTTCATTTGACGTCGGTGCGATAGTCGCACATTCTGCACTCCTCAACGGAGCGCAGACATGCACCTCGCAACCACCCAGACCCGAGACACCCGCCGCGTCGACAAGCTCGCCGGCTGCACGCCCCTCGCCGTCGAGATGGGCCATGCCCGCATCCGCCTGACGGAGAGCATCCAGCGCCACCGCAAGGCTCAGCGCTCGCGGTTCGCCCTGGCCTCTCACCCCGCCTTCACCCGCCAGCGCGTTCGTGAAGCCGTCGCCATGGTCCGCCTGATCGAGGGCGAGGTCGAACTTAAGTACGGCCACTTCATCCCGGTCACCCCTGCGGCGGCCCCCATGCTCCTGGCGGCCGAATAGCCATGGCCCAGGTCCTTCAGTTCCCCCCTCGCCCCGCCCGCGCCATGCCTATCGACATGGCCGCCCGGGTCGCCACGAACGCCGCCGACCTCGCGGCCTGGCAGCGCACCCCCGGCGGCCGGCTCGTCGGCGCCCTGAACACCCTCAAGGCCGTCGGCTACGAGCACACCGCTGATCGCTGCTATGCGGTCTACCGGCAGTCCCTATGTCAGCCGTCTCAGGTCAATCCCGCCGCGGTTGGCGAGGCCCTGACCGAACTCCTCTCCATCCCCACGGAAGACGCCATGCCCCGCCTTGCGGTCGCTGACGGCTGCCGGGCCCTGGCCGACATGCTGGCCGAACCGAATACCCAAGGAGCCGCGTAGATGTCCGGTCCCGTCTTCCGAACCTACTACGAGGTCGCTGCCGAGGCTCTGCCGATCTGCGCAGCGCACTACGCCGCCGAGCTAGAACGCAACGACGCCGGGATGAAGCTCGCTGAGGCGTTCGGCGCCATGGGGTTCCGCCGCAACAACGGCAAAACCGGCATCCGGCACCTGATCTTCCGCAGTGGCGATGCACCTGCGGGCTGGAAGTATAGCCAGCGTGAGGTGGGCGGTCTGGTGGCGTGTGTTCCCGACAAGCGTACCGCGACCGGGAAGCTTGCCGTCACTGCTTTAGCGGCCTTCGAGAACGCGCCGACAGCCGAGGATCTCGCCAGTGAGCTTGGCTATCGGGTCGCCTCAGCGCCCATGGACGGCTTCAAAATCTACTGGCCGACTGCCTATCGGTTCCTGTTCCCGGTCGAGCGCCACTTCCTCGACATACCGCGCCAGGCCGACGACGGCTGGGAGCCTCCCGCTCACCTGATCGAAGTTCCGGCGTCGACCTTCATGCTGGCGATGGAGGGCCACAATGCAGAGGCCCGCGCACAGCGCGAGGTCGCAGCATGACCCAGACCCATCGCACCGACTATCAGGCCGTCAACACCGTGGGGACCGTGCTTCGGACCTTCGGGGATGCCGGAGCTGCCCGGAAGTGGGCGGCGGCCAACGCCCTCACCTACCCCGGCGTCCAGATTGACGAGGTCACGGTCACCACGACCCGCCGCCGCGTCTACCGCCCCGCCCCGCGCGTCCACACCCAAGGGCGTGAACACCTCAAGCTGGTGTCGGCATGACGTCTGACGCCCTCACCGGCTGCATCGCAGCCTTCGCCGCCGGCGGTCTGCTGGCGACCCTCATCCGCATCATTGAAGCGAGCCTCTAGATGAACGCGCCCGTCAACATCACCGAGGAAGGCGCCGTCTCGTTCGTCGCCGAGCCTGAAACCGCCCTCGCCGTCCTGACTGACAAGGAGAAGGCCGAGGCGTTCTTCGTCCGAGTGAAGGCGGAGGTCGAGGCCCATGTTCCCGACCTCACCACGGCCAAGGGCCGGGAGGCCATCAAGTCCCTGGCCTTCAAGGTCACCAAGACCAAGACCGCCGTCGATGCCGCCCGCAAGAAGCTGACGGAGGACGCCCGCAAGCAGGTGGACGCCGCCAACGCAGCGGGCCGTGTGATCTGGGATCGTCTGGAAGCGCTCGCCGCCGAGGCCCGGCGCCCCCTGACCGAATGGGAAGAGGCGGAGAAGGCCCGCGTCGAGACCGTCGCGAACTGCTTCGCCGCCATCGAAGACCTCTCACGCCAGCTGGTGGATGACACCGCCTCCGCCGTCGCCGGCCGCGCCGCCAAGCTGCAGGAGATGACCTTCGATCCGAAAGTGTTCGGCGACAGCCTGGACCGCGCCGAAGCCGCGCGCGGGTCCGCCATCGAGGCGCTGAACGCCCTTCACGCCCGGCTGACCCAGGAGGAAGCCGACCGCGCCGAACTGGCCCGTCTGCGCGCCGAGAACGAAGCGCGCGCCGCGCGGGACCGCCTGGCGGAGGAAGAGCGTCAACGCGCCGAAGCCGCGGCCAACGCCGCACGCATCGCCGCCGAGGCCGAAGAACGCCGCGCCGCCGACGAAGCCGCGCGCGCTCAGCGTGAGCAGGAGGCCCGGGAACGCGCCGCCACCGAGGCCGCTGCTGCCGCCCAAGCCGAAGCCGAGCGCAACGCCCAAGCCGCCCTCGCCGAGCAAGCCCGCGCCCACCAGGCCGAACTCGACCGCATCCAGCGGCAGAAGGACGCCGAAGCGGCAGAGGCCAAGCGGATCGCCGACGAAACCGCCCTTCGCGAGAAGAACCGCACCCACGCCGCCAAGATCATGGGCGCCGCCAAGCTGGCGATCATGGGTCTCGGCGTCACCGAAGAGCAGGCCCAGGCCGTCGTGAAGGCCATCCGCGCCGGCTCCGTCCCCAACATTTCCATTCAGTTCTGAGGTTCGACATGAGCGCAGCCGCCCCCATGGTCATCGACCACGAAACCCAAGCCCTCGACGTCACGCCAAAGCCGCGCGGCGCCCAGGTCATCAAGACCGACGCCTCCAAGGTCATGGATCTGATGATCCGGGCCGGGAAGGACCTGGACTTCGACAAGCTCGAACGCATGCAGACGTTCTATGAGCGCCTGAAGGCCCAGGACGCCGAGGCCGCGTTCAATGCCGCCATGAAGGCCGCCCAGGGTGAAATGGGCGCCGTCCGGACGAACAAGGCCAACAAGCAGACCAGCAGCCGCTATGCGGACTACCAGGCGCTCGATGCGATGGCCCGGCCGATCTACACGACGCATGGCTTCGGCCTGAGCTTCAACCAGGGCGACAACGCCCCCGCCGACCACGTTCGGGTCGAGTGCTACGTCTCCCACGAGGCTGGGTTCAGCCGCACCTATCACATCGACATGCCCGCCGACGGCAAGGGCGCCAAGGGCGGCGACGTCATGACCAAGACCCACGCCACGGGGTCGGCCATGTCCTATGGCCAGCGCTACCTCCTGAAGCTGATCTTTAACATCGCCGTGGGTGACGATGACGACGGCAACCGCGCCGGCCGCCAGCAGGACCCGAACGACTGGATCAGCGAGCAACAGGTCGCCGACCTGGCGAGGCTCATCGACGAGAGCGGTGCTGACCGGGATCGCTTCCTGAACGTCCTGAAGGTCGACACCCTCGCCCATCTGCCCAAGCGGGACTTCCAGCACGCATGCCGCCTGCTTGCGCAGAAGAAGGCCGCCAACGCCAAGACCCAGCAGGGAGCCGGCCAATGAGCGGACCCATCATCCACGACGCCGTCGAGCAAGGCACCGAGGCTTGGCACCAACTGCGCTGCGGCCTGCCGACGTCGTCGAAGTTCTCCGACATCATGGCGAAGGGCGAGGGCAAGACCCGCCGAACCTACATGCTGCGCCTGGCCGGCGAGATCATCACCGGCCAACCGGCGGAGACCTTCAAGAGCGCCGAGATGGAGCGCGGCAACGCGATGGAGGACGACGCCCGCGAGGCCTACGCCTTCACTCAGGGCCAGGATGTCCGCCAAGTCGGCTTCATCGTCAACGGCCCCAAGGGATGCAGCCCCGACGGCCTGATCGACGCCAACGGCATGGTCGAGTTCAAGACCAAGAAGCCTGAGCTGCACATCGCCTGCCTGTTGAAGGACGAGTTCCCCAGCGAGCACCGGGCGCAGTGCCAGGGCGCTCTCTGGGTGGCCGAGCGGGAATGGATCGACCTCGGCGTCTACTGGCCCGGCCTGCCGCTCTTCGTGAAGCGCGCCTATCGGGATGAGAATTTCATCCGCGACCTGGCGCACGCCGTCGACGTGTTCAACGTCGAGCTCCACGAGACCGTGGAGAAGGTCCGGCGCTATGGCCAGCCCGAGAAGGTGGCCGCCTGATGCGCCATATCCTTCGCGTCATCGACTTCGAAACGACTGGCATGGAGCCCCCCGCCGAGGTGGTGGAGGTCGGCTACTGCGATCTGGTGCAGGAAGCCCCCGGCGCAGCCTGGGAGGTCGGCAAGCCGGTCTCCTGGCTCTGCGGCGTCGCATCCATTCCGCCCGAGGTCCGCGCCGTCCACCACATCACCGCGGCGGAGGTTGCCGGGCTCGCGCCCTTCGACGCTACCCGCCTGATCGAAGACGCCAGCGAGTGCGCCGCTCTGGTCGCCCACAATCTGGATTTCGAATTGAAGTTCCTCGGCGACCCGATCCTCAACACGATCTGCACGCTGAAGGCGGCGTTGCGGGTCTGGCCTGAGGCGCCGAGCCATTCGAATGGCGTCCTGCGCTACTGGCTAGAGGATCAAGGCCTCCTCTCACTCGACCACGAGACGGCCATGCCGCCGCACCGAGCGGGGCCTGACGCCTATGTCACCGCGCACATCCTGAAAGCACTCTTCGCCGCCGCCGCGACCGGCCGCGAGATGGTCGCCTGGACCCAGGAGCCGCGACTCCTCCCAACCTGCCCGATCGGCAAGTTCCGCGGGCACAAGTGGTCCGACGTCGAGGCTGGCTTCCTGTCGTGGATGCTCAACCAGCCCACGATGGAGTCGGACCTCAAGTGGAACGCCCAGCGTGAACTTGAACGGCGGAGGGCGAAATGACGCGTCCGGCCGTCGAAGAAATCACTACAGCCGAGGCCCGCGCCTTCTTCGCGCAGGTGAAGGCTGCCTTTCCCGGGCGCAACGGCCCGATGGGTGGCCGCCGATGAGCGCGCCTCCCATCCCGACGATGTTCGACGGGGAAGTGTTCCGGCCGCTGCCGAACTTCCTGAAGGTGGCGCGTGACCACTACGGCGCCGGTGAGATCGCCTCGCTGATCCGTCATGAAGAGCGGTCCAGTGTCACCCACAGGCATTTTTTCGCTGCCGTCAACGAGGCTTGGCAGAACCTTCCCGAGCACCTGGCGGAGCGGTTCCGGTCGGCCGACGCGCTCCGGAAGAACGCATTGATCGCCACCGGCCACTGTGACGCCGAGGTCTACGTCTGCAAGTTCAAGACTGAGGCCCGGCGCCTCGCCGCAGCCCTCCAAGGCCGCGACGACTTCGCGGTCGTGTCGGTCGACGGGAAGGTCGTGACGCGCTTCACGGCCAAGAGCCAGGACATGCGGTCCATGGATCGCGAGACCTTCGCGCGTTCAAAGTCCGACGTGCTGTCCTACCTGTCGACGCTTCTCGGCGTTGAGGTCGGCCAGCTGCAGCAGGCTCGGGCGGCATGAGACTTAACCCATGCCACGGTTGCCCCGCGCGCGACGGCTGCGAACAGCGGGAGGTCTATCGCGCCGCAGTCGCCGGAATCGGCGCTCGCAACGTCTCCTTCACATGCGCCGTTCTCGCCGCGCGCATGAAGCCTGGGACGCGCATCACCATCTCAACCCCCACGGTGACGTTTGGCGGATACCGCCACTACACCGACGAGCCCATCGAGCGATGGGGCGTGAAGGACGTCGCCGCGACCATTCTGGCGACGCGCCCTGATCACAAGTTCTCCTGCGTCGTGGACCCCGGCGAACTGGATGCGGAGTGCGTGGCGGAAGATAAGGACGTCAACCGCCTGCGGTTCCGCAAGATGCGCCCGCACACCCGGATCAAGGCTTTCCGTGACGAGCCGCCGCTGAAGGTCTGCGAGGGCGGGAACGTGCTCCGCGATGGCGCTTGCGACCGTCGAGACGAGTGGTGTTGCCGAGTTACTCCGCAAGATGACGGGGGTTGGGCATGATCCGCCCCTCCCCCAAGGCCTTGGCCGACGCCCGCGAGATCATCCGCCAGGACAAGCGCGCCCGAAAGGCCGAGCGGCCGGCGCGCACCATCCAGGCCAGGATCAAGCCCAAGGGCGGCCGGGACCGTGACGGCGACTACATGTCCTGGCAGCACGAGAGCGGGCTGGTCTGCATCGCCTGCGAGATGCTGGGCGAACCGACACCGCGCCAGCTGATGGGCGAGCCCAACCCCATCGAAGTCGCCCACCAGCACATCGACGGCTCCAAGCTCGGCGTGCGCGACCATGACCGGCACTCCTGCCCCCTCTGCAGGTGGCATCACCAGTTGGCCCCCAACGCCTGCGACAAAGGCCAGAAGAGCTTCTGGGCCCGCCTGGGCATAGACGCCGCCGACTACTGCGCAGCGCTCTACGAGGCCTTCCGGGGCGGCTCTGACGGGCTCCGGGTGCAGCGCCGCTTCATCCCCTCGAGGCAGACATGAGCGACCATATCGAAACCATCACCGCCGTGGCCTCGGCCATCGGAGCCCTCAAGCTGAAGCGCCACCACCTGATCAGCACCCGAGAGGGTGTGGAGATCCACCAGCAAGGCCGTCCGGTCCTGCTGTTGACCCACCAGGCCGCGCTCGACTTCGCCCGTGAATGTCAGGAAGCCGAATGAGCCCCCGCCACAGCATCATCCGCAGCGACCATATCGAGTACGGCTTCTGGCTGACCTTCGACGCCAACGGCGGCGTCAGCTTCTCACGCGGCGAGCCCACTCTCCGCCGCGGCGAACGCAGCATGTCATGTCAGGCCGTCCTGCCGCTGACCCTGTTCAAGACCCCAGAGCTGAAGGCCCGCATCGGCGTGTCCGACGCAGCGCCCGGCTCCTTCACCATCGACGTCGAGGCGGCCGGCGCGGCGCTGCGTCAGGTCATCGGCTGCGACATCGATCTTCGCGTTCAGGAGCCGGGCCAGTGACGGCCCTCGGCATCTTCTTGGATGGCGTTGTCGTGGGCGTCTTCGGCCTGTCGATCGTCGCCGCCTTCATCGCTGGCCGCCTGGCGGAAGAGCGAAGCCCTCACCTTCAGGATTAAGACTGATGAGCTACCAGAGCATGGACCACGCGGGCTGGGTCGAGAACAGCAACGCCGCGGACAACAAGATGCGGAGCCACCGCAAGGGCTACAGGACCAAGCCCGAGACCCTGACGCCCTTCCAGGGCCGCGTGATGGACATCCTCGGGATGGTCTGCGGCGGGATCTATAACGCCCCGATCTCCTGGGACAAGACCGACTGGAACGTCGGCGGTGGGATGTTCGTCACCCTGCGCGACGACGGCTTCTCAACCTTCGACTTCTACAAGCTGACCGCGCTGGTGTTCCTTTGCCACGAAGCCCGCATCCGGTGCGAGATCTCCGCCAAGGCCCGCGGCTATCTCGAACTGGGATTCTGGCAGCGCGGCCACGAGGGCGGCATGGGCCAGCGCCACCCCAATCTGGACGAAGCGGTGGCGGCCTTCCGCGCCTATCTGCCGGCCGATCACAGCATCGTCTACCGGCTCACCGAAACCGCCTCCGGAGCCACCACAGGATCCGACCAATGAGCGGAGCAGCGAAAGTGACCGACGACAAACCGCTGAACCCGTGGGTTCCGATGTCTGACCCGCTGGACGTGGCCGTGCTTGGCAAGCTGATGGAGGAGGCCAGCGAATTGGTCTCAGCCGCCGCCCGCTGCCTGATCCAGGGCGTCGGTGAGATCGAACCGATCACCGGCAAGCCCAACCGCGAATGGTTGGCCGACGAGATCGCGGACGTGATCGCCAACCTCAAGAAGGCGGCAGCTCACTTCGGACTGTCCGAAACCGACATCTTCGCCCGCGCCCTGATGAAAGAGGGCCGGCTGGATCGCTGGCACGCGATGATCGAGACCGCCTCCCAGAACAAGGGCGCTGACCATGACGTATGAGGAAGCTGAAACACTCGCGCTGAAAGCGATCCACGACGGCGGTCGGGGCATGATCGGGGCCGGGCGGAACCATCTGCACCAGCGCGTGGCCCGCGCGATCCTCGCCGCCCGCTCCGAAGGCCACCCGTCTAGAACGGAGCCAAGGCCCTATCCATTCGCGAGCCCCAGCTTGAAGTATTCCGAGGCCTTCGTGTTCGAGGGCGGCTCGCTCACCGTCAACACGGCACTTATGCACTTGAGATACCAAAAGTGCTGGCGCCCAACCGAGAACGGAATTACAGGTGTCAACTGACAGGCCGGCGCTAGATACTAACGGGATCGCCCCCGAAGCCCTGGAGAAGATTGGCGACATCGGGGTCGGTGTAGGGGTGGAGGGCGGCTTGGATGTTGCCGCCATCAATGGGCCAGATTGTGCGGAGACCGAAGGCGCTGCCGTACGTGAGCGGGTCTTCGATGGCGGCCGAAAAGCCCTCCGCGCTGCTTACGCTGAAGGTGTGAAACAACGTCTTGCCCAAAGCAAAAACCGTCGCCTGCGCATCGTGTGCGTCGGAGATAGCTTCGGGCCCGTCTAGCTCGTCGAGGATAACTCTCATCGCTCGATGGTAGAATGCGCCGTCGAGGCGTGTTCCGGCGTAGCGCGTGATCCCGACATACCAGTTTGGTGGCGGTGCAAGGTCCCGCATCAAGGCTGTGCGCTGCACCTGTGGGACTTGGACGGTCTCTCGGTCCCAATACTCCAGGTTCATGGTGACCATGGTCGCCCAAGTCGCGAGTTGTGTGCGCCGCGCCTCCCTCAGGTAAGGAAACTCGCCGCGGACGAAGGGCAGCGCAATGCTCGATGTTCGACCCTGTATGCCGGACATCCAGAGCGTGTTGCAGTCTATGCACGCCGACTGGATTTGCTGCCGTGCGGGGTCGCCGTTTCGTACCCGAGTTACGGACCAGTCCATGCCGGTAGTAAGATCACCTGTTGGTCGGGATACGGAGTGTACCGTCTGGGCGCTGGGCATCCGTAGGTATGGCCGCGCCCATTTGCCAAACGGGTGCTCTTTAGAAAGCCTCCCCTGCTTCTCGCAGAAGGGGCATCGTTTCTGAGAAACATTCGTCATAGAATCCGCGCCATGACAGAACAGCCCCCCGACGCCCCGCTCAGCGACGAAGAGACGGCCCGCCGCCGTGACGAGGTGATCAAGCGTATGCTTGCCACCCCGCCGCAGCCTAGGGCGCCAAAACCTAAGAGTCCGAAGAAAGCTTAGCCTTCCGCCGCAGAGATCGGATCTTCCGAACCTTCTGCTTGCGGCTACGCGGCTTGACGAGGCTGTCGATAGGTCAGGCGCTTGCCGACCACGCCGCGCACGGCCTCATCGGCCCGCATGGCGTCGGTGACCCCGAGGCCAGAGCGGTTCGAGTAGCGGAAATCGAACTCCACCAGATAGCGCGAGAGGTGCGCTTCCGAGACGTGGTGGAACGTGCCGGTGATCCCGCGCTTCAGGATCGAGAAGTAGTTCTCGACCGTGTTGGAGTGATGCAGGCCGTGGCGGACGTACTCGCCAGCGGCGTGATCGACGGCGCTATGAGCGGCGAACTCCTTGCCGACCGCCGGGTACATGCGAGCGCCGTCCGTCATCAGGTGAGAGGCGCGGTTGGCGGTCTTCACGATGATCGGGCGCAGGGTCTTCGCGGTGACGCTGGCGACGTGGAACGAACGGGCGCGACCGCCACGCTCAACGAGGGTGACGACAGCTTGCTTAGCGCCGAAGGCGTCGCCCTTCGCGGCCCGCTTGGACTTGTGCTTGTTGGCTTCCTTGCCGCCCACGTAGGTTTCATCGACCTCAACGAACTTGCCTTCACCGCCCAGCGGGGACGGCTCGGCGGGCAGGTTCATCGCCTCGCGGATGCGATGGGCCATGAACCAAGCGGTCTTGTAGGAGCCGAAACCGAGCATCCGGAACAGCTGGTGGGCGCTGATCCCCTTCTTTGACGAGCACATCAGGTGGGTCGCCAGCAGCCATTTATGCAGCGGGATATGCGAGCGCTCGTAAACCGTGCCCATCGTGGCGGTGAACGGCTTGCGGCATTCCTTTTCCTTGCACTTGAACAGGCCCGGACGGGTCGTGCGGCCCTTCATCTCCGTGGCGTTATCGACCACGCCGCAATGCGGGCAGACCGGACCATGCGGCCAGCGCAGCGCTTGGAAGTGAGCGCGGGCGGCGTCTTCATCGTGGAAAATCGGGGCGGTCAGGTCGGTAGACATCGGGTTTCTCGCTTGTTGAGAAAACCCTATCAAATCAACCGTGGTATCTCAAGTGCATAATTGCCGATGGGTTGCCCCGATCGAACTCTGGCGGCCGTTGTCGAGGGCGGCTGGCGGCTGACCTTCCACTGCGGCGGCTGCCGAAAAGCCCTCGCGACTTACGACAGCGTGGGCCTGCTGTGCCGGTTCGGGGCCGCCCTGCTGGCTACCGAGGCCGAGGTCTGCGCGCGGATCCGCTGCGAGGCCTGCGGCTGGCGCGGCGCTTGGACCAGCGACCATGCCGGGGACAACATCTCAAGCGGGTTTGATCGAGACGAAGGCTTCACTCTCTGGCAGCAGCGTGATCTCAGACTGCGGCGGCTGCTCCGCGAGCATGAGATGCCCTTGGAGATTGCCGACGAGCGGTGGAGGGAAGTCGAGCGGAAGGAGGCCGCGCACCACAGCTGGGCGCCGCGCGCGCCCGCGACGGACGTCTACCCCCTCTCGCCCGCTGGCGCTGCTGCTGTCACCAAGCGCACCAAGGCGCCGGTCTGATGGGCCTTCGCGACGCCTACCCAGTCCCGATGCGCTGGATGTCCACCCTCGGCGCCATGAAGGCGGAGGGGACGGTCGTTCGGGCCAGCTGCCAGGCCTGCGGCAAGTGGCATGATGTCGACCTCGACGAGATGATCCGCGAGCTCGGGAGCCCCGAGGCGACGCTGTGGGACCGTCATCCGCCATGCCTCGATCCGGCCTGCGATGGGCTGCTAATGTTCATGGCGTCGCCCGGCCTGGGGACGCCGTTCCGGCCGCTGCTGAGCCCGGAGCTTCCGTCCGACGCGCCGCTGCCGATTGAGTCGACGATGGACGGCTGGGTTGGAAAGCGCCCGCGGCGTCGGCCAGGTCGGTAGGGAACCCGGGCCAGGCGAACGCACTGAGTCGCCATGCTGCAGATCAGGAACGTCGAGATCACCCACGCCGGCCGCCGCTGGAACGCGAGCTGGCACGTCGTGGACGGAGAGGTCGTGGTCTCGTCGGCCTATGGGTCTGAGCGAGCCAAGGCAAAGAACGACCCCAAGGCGACCGCCGCGAAGCTGCTGACGAAGATCGTCAAGGCGCGCACCTAGCGAGACCAGAGCACTCGGCCCGCGCTGAACTCGTCCCAGCGCGCTAGGCCGTCCTCGAGTAGCTGAATGGCGTGCAGGATGGACGTGCGCTCGTCTTCGTCTGTCGCCTTGGCGAGGTCTTGGGTCAGGGCATGGATCGACGCTTGGACGTCGCGGGGCTGGAGGTGGGCGGCCAGGGCAAGCAGGGCTCGCTCGGCGCCAGCGATGCGAAGTTCGTTTTCGTCCATCACGAAAGCTATCCCGCGCCGGCGCAGCGCAAAACCCGCAAATCCAACTCAAACTGGGCATATGCGGCTGACCGCCACACCGATGTTCTGTGGACGGCAGGCAGTTTAACGAGAACGGAAAGCGAACGTTGGCTTGAACCGCGCGTCGAAGCGGCGGATGTATGGGGTCCGGCCACTGTGGAGGTGGCCGGACCCTAACTTAACCCGCCGCGGAAGGGCGAGGCCAAGCAACAGAAGCCCGATATCAACACCCTCGGGCGTGAGGTCAACCCCTTCCCGGCATCCATACAAGGATGTCCACCAATGCAGCAGGCCCTTCAGGTTTTCGAGACCGAAGACCACTCTCAATTCCGCACCATCAACCGAGATGGCGAACCCTGGTTCGTCCTCGTGGACGTGTGTCGGGCTCTCGATATCAAGAATCCTTCCGACGCCGCGGCGCGGCTAGATGACGACGAGAAAATGACCCTCGGTCTGACCGAGGGTCAAACCGGCGTCCGCGGCGGGGCGCGCTCGATGACGATTATCAGCGAGTCCGGCCTCTACTCAGTGATCCTTCGCTCCGACAAGCCGGGCGCGAAACGCTTCAAGAAGTGGGTCACCTCGGAGGTGTTGCCCTCCATCCGCAAGACAGGCGGATATGGCGGCGCCGTGCCTGCCTTCATCAAGCGCTTCCAGGCCAATTGGGACCGCGTCGAGGAAGGCCACTTCTCAGTTATCAACGAGCTGGTCGTGCGCCTCTGGGGCCGACTGGAGATGGCAGGCTATGTGATGCCCGACCGCGCTCTGGACGGGAAAGAACTGCGGCCGGACATCAGCGTGGGTAAGCGGTTCGCCGCCTGGCTGAACGAGCTCCACCCCGAAGCGGCCAACGATCACTCCCACTACGTCCACACCACGCCGCAGATCGACGTCCTGGCCCGCCAATACCCGCGGCGGCTTCTCCACCTCTACCTCGACTTCATCGATCAGGTGTGGATCCCCGAGTGCGCCGAGGACTACTTCCGGACGCGCGATCCCCGGGCCCTGGTCTACCTGCCCCAGCTCCTCCCGGCGCCGAACAAGCCCAAGCCCGGTATGATGACCTCGCCGACCCTGCGGAAGCTGGCCCGCCGGAAGTAGGGCCCAGAACGCAGAAGGCCCGCCGCCCCGGTTAGGGACGGCGGGCCTGAGGGCGGTGGCTGGACCTGTGAAAAGCGCAAGTCCAGTTATCGGCAGGCGTCGATCACCGGCTCGATCTCAGCGAGGCGCTGATCTCGGAGAAGGCGGCCGGCGGCGAGCAGTTGATACCGCTCGGCCGGCCCGGCCGACTTCTTCAGCGCTTCCTTGGTGTCCGGATAGGTCGGGCTCGGCCTGATCGAGCTCGGCACGCAGGCGACAGCCACGGGGACCTTCACCTCGACGGTATGGATGACGGGCTCCGGCGCGGCGTGCGCGCAGGCGCCCAGGACCAGCAGCAGCGGCAGGATGGCGAGGGTCTTCATTGCAGGGTCTCCAAGACGGCGCTGTCCGCGGCCTGCATGCGAGCGCAGGCGTCGATGCCGGCGGGAGGCGCGCGCAGGAGCTTGGCCGCCCTTCCCTCGGCGCTGGCGCGGCCCTGGATGGCCGCTGTAACCGCGATGGAAGCAGCGTCCATCTTCCGGGCGCTCTCGGCCCCCATGGCCGCCACGGCGTTGTTCTGGGCCTTCACCGCGCTCTCCAGGCCAGCGACGTTGCCTTGGCAGGTGGAAAGCTTGGCGATGTAGCCCGTGCGCGGGTTCTCGATCCGGTCCGTGAGCTTGGCGACGTCGCCGTGAGCGCCGGCCAAGCGGGCGGTTTGGACGCCCAGGCCGAGGACCAAGACGGCCGCGATCGCCGCAGCGATCCCTCCGCCGAGCCGCGTGCCCATGAAGGCGAGGATGGCGGCGATCATGACCAGCCCCCCAAGAGCAGCGCGTCCTGAAACTCCACGGCATAGTCCGCCACGTCCGCTGCGCGATCCTGGCCGTTGATGATCCGGCGGGCTTCCTTGAAGGCGACGTGGGCGGCCGCGCCCTCTTTCGCGAGGTACGACGGCAAGCGGCGGCCGGTGAACCACCCCTCCTCCATTCCGCGGCGCATGATCGAGGCGGCCGGACCGGCATCCATGGCGATGTCCGGCTCGGCGACGAGGGGCAGTCCCAGCTTCTTCTCGGCGCGCAGGTAGTTGTTGCGCCCCGTCAGCTGAACATAGCCCCGGCCCGCATAGCGGGCGCCGTCGCCCGGCTGCAGGTTGCCGAGCTCGCGCGCCTTCGCTGGCCGGTGGCCCTGGATGTCGTACATCCTGGTGAGATAGGCCGGGCCGCCCATCTCCTTGATCGGCTGCATGGTGTGGGCCGTCTCGAGGTAGGCCGTGGCGAGCGCGTAGGCCGCCCAGGATAGCGGCGCGCCTTCCATGGCCTTGAGGATGGCTTCGCAGCCGGAAACCTCATCCGTCGAAAGGGTGGGGCCTAGGAGCCCGGCGCGGACCTTAGCGAAGAACGCCGCGGGATTGCTCAGGCTCATTGGGTTGCTCCTGGGGTCGTCGCCTTGGCGATCTCGACGTCCGCCGCCTGCCGGCCCGTCTTGGCGTTCTCCCAGGCCTTGGCGCCGAAGAGCGCACCAACGCCTGCGTAGATGGCGCCGATGAATATGGCCGCGCCCTCAAAGCTCTCGACTTTGGTGGCGATAACGACGCCAGAGACGGCCGCTGAGCCGGAGGTGACGATGATGGCGAACGGGCGGGCGAGGTCGCCGATGAAGGCCTTGGCCTGGTCCAGACCCGAAGGCGGCGGCCACGACGGGGCCGCAATGGGGGTATCGGTCATGGCTGCCTCAGTTCTTGTTTTCGCTGTTGAGGGTCGTGAACCCTGATCGGGTGGAGACAAGGTTCGCCAGCTGGCGCTCGATGACGCCGTAGGATCGCGCCAGGCTGTCCAACTTCTCGCTGCTGTGCTTGCCCTGCTGCTCGACCGTCACCCGCATGGTCACGAACTCGTCGCGCATCTCCCAGAAGCGATCGACGCCGCCCTCGACGTGGCCCAACCTCGCCTCCATCAGGGTCCGCTTGCTCTCGGTAGCCTCGGCGCGGTCGTCGACCTCCTCCAGCCGCGTTTCTACCTTCGACAGCGTTGCGACGATGTTCTTCATGGCCTCGCTCCACTGACCGACGAACCGGCCGATGATGAACAGGTTGACCGCGGTCCCGCCCAAGACGACGGCCACGGACACGGCGATGCCGATCCATTGGGGATTCATGGCGGGCGATACTCCGTCCGTCGGTGATGTGGAGAAGGTGCGGGGGCGACCTGCGGGCCGCCTAGAACTGGTCGCTGTGGTGGATGGCGTTGAAGCGGTCCCGCACCACGCGCCCGGCTTCGAGCGTGTGTGCATAGGTCTCAAGGAAGATCGTCGAGGACTTCCAACCCCCGGCGTCCATGGCGATCCGCACCCCGACGCCGGCGTTGAGCGCGTTGGTCGCGAAGGCGTGGCGGCCAACCGTGTGGCTGGACTTGTAGGGCAGGCCCGCCCGCTCGCAGACCGCGAAGATCCGCTCATTGACCGAGAACCGCGAGGTGTAGCGGAACACCCGCTCGCCGGGCGTCAGGCCCAGCTCGCGGATGCGCTCGACCAGGTGGTCGGGCAGGTAGCGCAGGCTGTTCAGTCCGGTCTTGGTCTTCACCAGCAGCGCGGTCCTCTCGCGGAGATCCACATGCTCGCCCAGCAGGTTGATAGCCTCGGAGACCCGCGCGCCGCAGAGGTTCATCGTCAGCACGCAGGCCGCCAGGTGGGGCAGCCGGTCGACGTCGCAGCGATCTATGAAGGTCTCCAGCCAGCGACGGCTGGCCGGGACCGTCACCCGCGTCTTGGGGGCGTGAAACAACCTGATCCGCGCCGGCATTCGCCAGCCCAGTTCGTGGGCGTGATAGAGCACAGCGGAAGTAGGGTCGTGGGGGTCAGACGACTTCGGGAACAGCTGTGGGACAAGACTTTCCCCTGTGCGAAGCTAGAGCGCAGCAACCGGAGTCGCGACCTTGACCCATCCGAGTCCGCGAGATGACATTGCCGAAAAGCTGGCCATCCAGCGCCGCGGCCTCCGGTCCTCATGCGCTGCCTTCGATCGAGGCGAGCTTTGGGAAGCAGAGCGCATGGCAACGGCGATTCACATTTTGGTTCACGACCAGAGCGGCCGGTCACCAACATCATCGCTGTTGGGCCAGGCGGGACTAAAGCCTTCCATGCGTTTCATCAGCTCGTCGCGCGGACTTTATGGAGAACACCTGGGAAACCGGGTCCGCCGCCCAGGCCAACAAATGATGCAGCCGCCCCTGCCCCTGTTGCTGGTGCGAATGGACGATAACGGAACCACATACGTCCCGGCGGGGCCCGTTCCCGCAGGAGCCGCTTGGAAACGGAGCCTGGCTTTCTCCAAATGGTGGGACGAGAAAATCTATGCCTCCAGCGCCGGGCCGACGCTCAGCAGGAAAAGCCTGGTGTTCAACCTCAGGAACAAGGATGGCGGCGCCCACTTGAACCCAGTTCTCACCGACGCAGCATACATTCAGATGAGGTCGGACGCCGCCCCTCAAGTCCGGATAAGCGGAAAGGCCATGACGGACGCTCACTATGCCACCGTTCGGCAAATTGCTTGGGAGGTGGAGGCTTCAATTGAGGCCGCCATCACCGGCCAACCGACCTAGCCGGCGACCAAATCTTCCGCAGGAACCCAGCACGCCCTGGTCTCCCGATAGCGCGCGTCACTGCGGCTCAGGTAATAGATAGCCTGGCCCGTATAAGGGCCCTCCTCCATCTCGCCAGCCCATTCCCAATCGGCCTCATATCCGACCAAGGGGGCCATGTGAGGCTTCAAGGTTTTCAGCTCTTCTGGCAGGAACTTTGCTCGCATAAGTCAGACTCACTTTGGAGGGTGGGGGTCTAGAGGACCGCCCAGGCCAGGAAGCCATCGAGCTTCGCAGCCATCGCAGCATAGCCATCGGCGTTCAGATGCGAGGAGCCGTCGAAATTCCAGCCGTTCGCCACAATCTGCGCCCACGAGTAGAGCGCGGCGAGGTTGAAGTAGGGGATGCCGTTCGTGTCAGCCAACTCCCGATGCGCCTGGATATAGCCCGCCCCCGGCGTCGCGGAAGTGGCGTTGTGGCCGACCAGCAGGACCGGGGCGCTCTTTGCCACCGCAGCGTCGATAAGGATCTGCATCGAGGTCTTGAAGGACGCCGTCGTTATCCCGCCGTTTTCGTCGTTGATGCCGAAGTTGAGCATTAGCAGCGACGAACTTCTCTGGTCGAACAGCTTCCCCAACGTCGGCAGGGCCGCAGCTTGCGTCGCCGAAGTCGTGGCGTTGCTGGCCGTCCAGCCCGACCGCGAAAGGTTGAGAACCTGCTTGCGGTCGGTGCTCGTGTCGAAAAACTCGATCCCGGCCAACTGGACCGTTCCGCTCGTGCGGGCGAGCGTCAGGGTATGGCTCCCAAGGGTTGGGGTCATGCCGGCGATCTGCACAAGCCCATTCGAGCCGGGCGCCGTGTCAACTGTCGTCAGCCCGCCTGCGTCCACTTGCAGGGTCATTTCCCCTGTCGTGCGGCGGTAGTAGACGTAGGCGCGATCCCAGGACAATTCGGGCGTGACCACGATGGGATCGGTTGTGGTCGTGTTGATGATCCATGGGCCGCCAACGGTCTCTGCCGGGGAGGCCGACGCCTCCCAGCCTGAGCCGAAGACGAAGCGATCATCCGTTACCGGGTAGTTCGATGCCGGGGCCGCAGAGCCGCCGCCAAAGAAGCTGTCATCCGCCACGTTGTAGCTGCGCGCCGCGATCAGGTCCGCGAGGACTGCCGATAGCGAGTGGCGCGCGGAGTTCGGCCAACCGGTCACATCTTCGCCGGCCCCAAACCCTCGCGACGTACTGTCGCCAAGCAAAAACAGGTCGCGCGTGGCCCAGTTGGTCTTGACCGACGCGCGCCAGGCGGGCGTGACGTTGTAGGCGCCTGGATACCCCACACCCTTGAGGGAGGTGACACTGGGGATGCCGAGGCGGAGCGCCAGCATTAACGGAACACCAGCACGGACGTGGCGTCGGTTCCCGTATCCATGACCTTCTGAATTTGCACCGGGATCACGACCCCAGCGAAGTCGGTCGGGAGCGTGACGCTCGCGCCCGTCGCCGTGATCACGGTGCAGGCGCCGCCGGCGTAGAGCACCGCGCAGCCGTTGGCCGGGTTGGTGTCGTGCGGTGTGACGATGGTGGCGTTCGTCGGGATCTGGCTGGCGTCCATGAGGCGGGTCCTTCGAGGGAATGCGGCGTCTTCTCGACGGCGCGGATGGTCGGGGTTCACGCCAGGGCCGCGCCGTGGCATGTTGGGCGGCATGGAGAGCCGAGAGGTCATCGACCTTGGAGTGGGCATCAGAAGGGCGGCTGGATCGCTCCAACCGCCCCGATATTGGCCTTGCGGTGACTAGCCTTGGCTCGCCCCGCCTAGCGTCGACAAGCCTCGCCTTGCCTGCCTAGCCGAGCCTTGCCGAGCCATACCTCGCCCGACCAAACCTCGCCTTACCACGCCTGCCGCGCCCAGCCGTACCGTGCCAAGCCCTGCCTTGCGCAGCCACGCCTGCCCTGTTTTGGAGCCTATTTGGCGCTCCGAGCCTCATCGATCGCGGAGAAGATCTTCGCAAACTCGGTGAGCTCTGCGTGACGATCCCGCCACGCCTCCAAATCGGCCCAGGCTTTGGCGAGCACCTGTGCGCGAAGTTCCCTGTCCGACATAGCATGCAGCGTTGAAGTGTAGTGCTGCCTTTCGCCGACATGGACGTTGACGAACGCCCGGATGGGCTTGGTTTCTAGATTTGACCGAGACACGTCTATAGTGATCGAGCGTATCAACTCACCGGCTTGTCCGAGGCGATGTTTCTCCGCCGCGACAGTATCATCCCACTCAAAGTGCGGGTGCAGGGCGGAGTTGGCGGACCTTGCCTGCGCTAGGACCGCCTCCTGAGTTAGGGCGCCGCTGTTGCCGAGCCGGATGCGCTCCAACTCCCTCCCCGCCTTGCCGGCGTCGATGCTGATGCGTGAGCCGGGCCGCCATGCGTAGTTCACGCCCGGCACGGGATAGTCTCCCCGGTTTTAGCCACGTGGAAGCGACCGTGAACGCCATCGCGTTCGGGCCTCCAGTCACCGATGCCGACGCCGAACCCGCCTGCCTCGAACAGGCTGATGACCTGTTCTGCCGAGAGGACGTTGGCGTTGTGCTGGACGCGGAGGATGGCTCCCCAGGTTTCGAACTCCGCGCGGAATCTCGTGTCGGTCGTCATGCCGACCTTGGTGATGTCGAAGCGCATCGAGGGCGGAGGCCCTTGAAGCTCCACGAACTCGCCAACGATGTGGAAACACTGCCGAGCCATGACCTTCGTCATGCCGCCCATGCTGGTGACCGCCGTGACAGCAGCGGCTTTGAAGGCGATAGCTGGGAAGCCGAAACGACCGCCCTCGATGTCCTCTTCCGTGGGCTTCTCGGGCACCCCATCGAGCCAGTACAACGTCTCCGCAAAGTCTTGGAACGGGTCCTTTGCCACCCGTCCGGCGCCTGCCTTCTTCATGTGCTTGTCCAGCATCATCTTCTTCGCCTTGGCGGACCAAGCGTGAGAGATGAGCGGGCTGTCTCCAATCACCGGAATGTCGATGGTTTGGATATTCAGCGGCGGCAGTTCGATGCTGGTGGAGGCGGCCATCAGAGCACCGGCCCATGAAGGATCGCCATTCGCGGCCCGACAACAGTTACGGACGTGTCCCCGTCGCGCTGGAAGTGCAGTTGCGGCCGAAGGTGACGCGGCCCGGCCAGCTCGATCATGATGCAGTCGTCCGGATCAAGGTCCATCGCCATCGCGCGGGTCGCGACGAACCGGCCATTCGGCGAGAAGCCTGCGACCTGCTCGATGAATGCGCGCTTTCTCAAGCGCCACGCCTCTCCTTTTCCGATCTCCTTGGCGATGACAGGGGTCGCGATGATGGCGGGGAGCGCGGCGCCTACTGACAGTAGCGCGCGACGGGTGGTAGAGGCTGGGGCAGCCTGGGCCATGACGAATACTCCTCGTCGGGTTCTGGTTAGGGCCGGTTGAGAGGTTGCACCCTCTCCGCCGGTCCGATATTGTTAGCGCCAGAAAATGACAAACGCAATACCTAGCGCCAGAAAAACCAGAGGCCGCCCGAAGGTCGAGGCGGTGCCCGTAAACGTGCGTGTTCCGCCAGATCTCCTGGCTGACCTAGACCGCTGGATCGCAGAGCAGCCCGATCCACGCCCTTCGCGCCCTGAGGCCCTGCGCCGACTGGTGGCGGACTACTTGGTAACGATGGGCCTCCGCTCTCCTCAGGCGTGACCGGAATTGTAGTTTCGCCGATTGGTGGCATAGTCGCCGCCGATGGCCGACCGCGAAATCATTGACGCTGAGTTCCGAGTGGTCGCACGCGGCTGGCGATTCCCGTGGAAGACGGCCCTGTGGTGGCTGTACTGCACCGGAACTGCGGTCTTACTTGATATCAAGTTGCCGGATGAGCCCGGCTTGGCGGTCTTCGCCGCCGCTATGGCTTGGCCCGTGGCTGCCTTCGCGAAAGCTTTGGCAGGGCCCCTGCGGTCTTCTGAGGAAGCTGCGATCCTGAAGGCCCAGCTATCCGGCCGCCGGGGCCCTTCCAAGCCGAAATAGCCTCCACCAGTTGCTCGGGCGTCGGAGCGGCCTTCTGCGGCAGACGCTCCGCGATCTTGCGCCCCATCATCGCGTAGGGAACAGCGGCGCCGGTGAGACCGACCGCAGCTGGGACCGCCGCGCCGGCCGTCGTCGGGTTCATCGCCGCAGCGGCTAGGCCCATGGCGCTCAGGGCGTCGGCCGTGCCGGGGTTACCGTAGGAGTCGGGCAGCACCTCCCAGGCGGCGTTCGAGAGGTCCTGCAGAACAGCCTGGCCCCTCGCGACATTGCCCTTCCCAACCGAACGATCAAGGGTCCGGACGGCGGTTGAAAACTGACCCGGCGTCGCGATGCCGCCCTTCGCCTTGGAGGCGGCGTTTCGGAGGCGGGTATAGATCGACCACCCGGTGTTCGCCTTGTCGATCAGCGCCGAGGCTTCAGGGCTGCGTCGGCCGATGATGTTGGCGAGCTCGTCGGAGAGATCGTCCAGGGCCCCGCCGAGGGCGCGCTGGGCGCCGTCGTCGCTGGCGCTGAAGTCGGCCGCCAGCTTGCCGATCTGCGACTGGGCGTCGCGGATCTGCGCCCCGGTCACGGTCTTTCCGCGCAGGTTGGCGAGGCGGTTGTCGATGATGGTGTCGAACTGCGTCCGCACGCCGGACGGCTGCTCGGCCAGCCGGGTCCCGATCGCCGCGACAGCCTCGTCGAATGGCGCATCGATCGCCGCTTCAGGCACCATCGCCGCGGCGTCGTCATAGGCCTTGCCGAGCGTCTTGGCGACGTGGCGAACGGAGTCATGGCCGGTCGGGATGGTCTTCGGCAAGGCTTCGCCGATGGGGCCCAAGGCCTGGTTGGCGACGGCCCGGTTCAGGCTCTCGACACTGCGGTCAGCCGCGCCCTTGATCGCCACGCCAGTGATCGGCGCCCGGCGGGCGATGTCCTCAAGGTTCTTCAGTTGGCCGCCCGCCTTCTGGCCCGGCGTCATGAAGACCCCGGCCTCATCCAGAATACGGACGTTCCGCTTGGCCGGAGAGAGGGTCGCGAGGTCGGGTTTGGGCTTGAGGACGGGGACGTTGGGGAGTTGCGGGCCCATCACGCGGGCCTCAAGGGCGAGGCCGCCGGAGGGCTTGGCCGCCTGGACCGAAGTGTTGATGGCGCCGCGGATCGCCTCGGCGGACTCGGCTTCGGTCATCGCCCGGGCGGGACTGAGGCTGGGCCTCATGCCGTCGAACTGCAGTTGCGGCGCGACGCCCGGTTTCACCGGCAGCTTAGACAGCGCGCGGCCGGTCGGCGCGGCGACGAGCGCGTCGAGGGCGCCGCCGACAGTGATCTTAGAACCGAGATCGACGATCTGACCCGCCAGCTTCGGCAAGAACGAAATGTCATTCACCTCACGTCCGACAGCCTCTGCCAAACTCGGCAGAGGCTGGGAGGCTCTTGATGTGACGTCGCGGTAGTTATCCTTTACGGCATCAAGGATCCCGTTCCATGCGCCCTTCGCGCCATCCATATAGTCGGTGACCGGCTGAAACACCTTCACAGCCTTCGGTGCGACAACCTGGTCCTTGCCCCAGCCGCCGCCTTTCGCGACGGGATCCGTGCCCCAGCCCATCAGCGTTTCACCCGGATCGAGCCGTCGGTGAAGACGTAGTGAGCACCAGGCGGAAGCTTTGCATACTGCGCCTCCGTGGTCGGAAGGAAGGGATTGTCGAGAGAGCCGCCCGCCGATTTGGCCCCCTTGAATTGCTTCGCGGTCTCAAGCATCGGCGCCGGAAGGGCCTTGCTCCAGCCCGCCGGACGCGATGGGCCTGGCGCTTGGGCCTCGGCGTCGTCGCGCAACTTCACGACGTTGTCCGGATCGACGTCATAGGCCGTCGCGTACCCTCGATATTCGTTCGCGATCTCGTCGAAACGGTCGGCCCGGGTCAGGTAGATGTTCCGGGCCTGGTTGCGGAAATCCTCCCGCTGCTTCGGCGCAAGACGAGTGCCGTTGATGGCGCGGTTGTAGGCGTTTTGGACCTGGCCAGGAATGCCCGTGGCGTTTTGGGCGGTCGCAAACTCTCCCTCTCGAACGACGCTCGTGGGGTCCAACATCTTCATGTACGAGAACAGCATGGAGATGTCGCCGGCCGGGGTGTCCTCGTTTGAGAGGCGCTGGATCGTGCGGTAGGCGTTGCTGATCGCACGATATTCTTTGACCTCACCGAGGGCGTCGAACGACTTTCGGAAGTCCGCCTCGGTCTTCCGAGGGCTGGAGTTGCCGCCCGGCAACGAGATGACGTCGGGCGTGCCATCCGCCTTCATGAGCGCGGGGACGCCCTCGGGGATTTTCCAGGCGACGCGCTCTTCAGACGTCATCGGGCGGGGCTGGGCCTTCTCTTTGCCGTAGACCGTGCCGGCGGGGTCGCCGCCCGTCGGGCTGACGCGTGGAGCTGGGGCCGCGGAGCCGCCCCACTTCCGGCGCCACATGTCGGTGAACTCGCCGGCCGTCATGTCGGCGGTTCCGCCATTGCCGACGATGGCGCGGCGGGCCTTGTTCGCGTCGCCGCCATAGGCCGGAGCCAGGGCCGCGACGGCGTTGACCTCAGGCGGGGCCGTCAGCAGCGCAGGGCCGCCGCCAGCGCCTTGCTGGTGCATGATGTAGAGGTTGGCGTCGGTCGGCTCGATCCCGAGCTCGACGAGCTTCTTGCGGTCCTGGGCGGCGAGCCGCAGCGCGGCCTTGGTCTGATCCTCGACAGAGTTGATGTCGCCGCCGCCGACGGTCGCGAAGGTGGCCGGTTGGAACTGGAACACGCCCGTCGAGGAGCCGTTGCGAGCCGCAGGGTCTCCGGCGCTCTCGATCTGCGCCAGGCGCTCCAGATAGGACAGCGCCTCAGGCGGAGCGCCGAGCGCGGTTGCGGTCGAGCGGATCCGCTGCGCCACAGCCGCCGGAAGGGGGGCGGACGCCACGCGCCGCACCTCGCCAACCTGCGGTAGGCTGGCGGCCATCGCCGCGGGGCCGCCAAACCCAGGCGGCAGGATCGGCATCTTCGGAACCGCCTTCCCGCCCTCGCTCACGTTCACGTAGTCAGGCACGAACGGAACGGCGCCGAGCGCCTTCACCCCATCCGGGCCATAGGAGAAGGCCTGGCCGGCAGCGGTGTCGGTCTTGGGCGCCGTGTAGACGCTGCCGCCCTGGTCGGGGTTTCCGTAGACGCGCGACGAGCCGGCGGCGAGGTCGGAGGCCGCCAAGCGCGTGGCGATGTTCTTCCCGAACTCGCCGGGGTTGGTCAGATAGGCCTTCAGTTCATCAGGCCCGGCCTTGCCGAGTTCGGTCAGGAGGCGGGTCTTCAGGGCCTCCATCTGCGGCATGGCCAGTTCGGCGCGGTGGCGATCTTCCTCGGCGCGACGGCTCTCGGTGAAGGTCATGCCGCCGAGAACCCCATCCAGCACCGCCAGCGCGTTCGGGCGCCAGGCCTTGGGCTGGGGGACGTTGATAGGCGCGATGAAGTCGGCCGACATCTGCGGCGGAGCCGCCGGCGTGTTCATGCGCGCAGTGATGTCGTGAACCTTCGCGAGGTCCACAGCCACCGGCTGGCGGGTGTCGAGTTTGCCGAGGCTCGCCTTAGCCATGGTCTATTTGCCCCCGTAGGATGCCGACGCCGACGCCCCAATCGTGCTGCCAGAGCCCGTCGACTTCGACGATCCGACTTCGTTTGTGGTCTTCCCGGTGAACATTTCGCCGTTGAGGCCCGCCAGGGCTTGGTTGATCCAGTCCTGCAGGTTGAACGGAGCCTGGACCTGCTCGGTGGCGATATCCCGCGCGGTCGCGCCGGCCGCGGCCTGGGTGGCGATGTTGGCCCGCTGGGTGGCGTCGAAGCCTGCGGACAGGTCGGCGAGTTGGCGGGCCGCGTCCAGGGTCTGCGCCCGCTGCTGCATGGCGAGCGACGCGTTCTCGGAACTGGCGGCCTGACGGCGGCCGGCGTCCATGTTGGAGAGCCCGGCGCCGGTGTTGAACATCTGGTCCAGCAGCGTCGCCATGGTCGTCGCCCGGCCGCGCGCCAACTCGCCCTCAGTGGCCGACTTGGTCAGAGCCGCGCCAGAGCCCCCGAAAGCGCCCTCTCCGGCGATCGCTAGGTCTTGTTGAGCGCGGGTCCTTCCGGCGTTGGCGTCGAAGTCCGCCGCCGTGGCGTCGACCACGTCCTTGCGGTAGGGCGACGTGTAGCTGTCGAGGTTGTCCAGCAGGCTGGCGGCCTCGACTTTCTTCGCGCTCTGGCCCGCGATGCCTCGGGTGAGATCGGCGGCGGCGTCGAAGTTCCAAGGCGAGCCGGTCAGGCCGCCGGCGCGGACGCGGGCCTGGGCCTGCAGCGGATCCTCGCCAAGGACCAAAGTGGACGGGTCGGTCGCGCCAAGCTTGGTGATGTTGGCCGCCGACGCCTTGGCCGGGTCCAGCAGCCAGTCGGGAACGTTGGGGGTCGTGGTCGAGGTGAGGTTGGAGTCCGTCGAGCTTTTCTGCTTCGACTTGCTGCCGCTGATGCCGAAACTCATGACGTCAATTCCTTCATGCAGATGCGGGCGGCGGGCTCGAAGCCATAGCGCGCCATGACGCGGTCCCAACCTGGGCGACCGGCGGTCGTGACTTGGGTGCAGCCCTGGGCTTTTCCCCAGGTTTCGGCGATAGGCAGGAGAACCTCGACCAATTCGGCCATGTCGCCGCCGTTGAGCCAGAGGTGGAGCCGCTTCAGGCGGGGGTATTCGATGACCTGGACGACGGCCGCGGCCCGCTCGCCGGGCAGGAACCGGTAGTCCGGGTCGGTCTCGCAGAGGTAGCGGACATCCTCTATGAGGTGCGACCCGCCGCTATGTTCGAGCGCGGCTTCAATCCAGTGCGCGCAGCGGTCCCATTCGCAGGCGGGGATCACCGGGCGCCGGTCCGCTCGATGTCGAAGTTGAGTCGCCCGAACCTGGCCGACGTCGGGGCGCTGTTGCCGCTGAACCTGGCCCGGAAGAGCCGACCGCTGATCCGGTAATCGGCCTTGGAGTCGCCGACCGCCATGGCGACCTCACCCTTGTCGCGCGGGTTGGGGTCCTGGGGTTTCAGTAGCGAGGTGATCTTGATCATTATCGGGCCGACCTGATCGGCGAAATCCGGCCAGAGGCCCTTCACCAGGGCGGTGCGGCTGTCGTCGATGTAGGTGTCGGCGGTTTCGAGATGCCAGGCGAAGGCGCCGCCATCGGCGCTCTTGCCGCGCTCGTGGTAGTAGACCGCACCCTCAGGTGTAACCCCGATAGGGAACGCCGAGGGGCCCGCATCGACATAGGCCGTCCGAGCCATCTCGCCCCGGCTCCAGGCGCCCGCATCCTTGCCGTCAACGACGAGGGTGAGGTAGCGGCTGTTTTCCGTGCCGTCCCTGGCGTCGGGATAGTCGAAGCGGATTTCGTTGAAGGTCGAGGTCGAGGACGCCGTGACCTTGTCGCCTTGCGACGGTGTCAGGTTGTCGGCCATGTCCTCGCGGATCGGGCACTCCACCGGGCGGACGGCGCCGCCGAGGCTGTAGGCGTAGAACTGCAGATCGGGGCCAAGCCAGAATGCGGTCTGACCGACAACAACGGCGGCGTTGGGCCCGATGAGACCGCACTTTTCACCGACCCGGTCGAAGCGCCAGACCTGGCCGGGAGAGCCGACATAGGTCCCCAGGAACAGGCTGTGGCTGGTCCAGACCAGCAGATAGCGCCCAATCACCCGGCCGGCGACGATGCGGCCGCCGCCTGGCAGGATGTATTCCCGGGCCGTGGTGTCGGCCGCCGTGTTCCAGACCGTGATCTGTCGGATGCCGCTGTGCCGGATGCAGAGCGGATTGAAGGCGCCGCTGACCTCCTGATTGCACCCCAGCGCGAAGACTTGGTCCTGCGGGGCGATCACCATGTGGGTGACGTTGGCGGGCGAGTTGGCGACCGGCGCGGCGTCGGTCCCGGTGTTGTTCTGCCACTGATAGATCGCACCGCCGCGGGGGTTGGCGATCAGGTTCTCGCCCCAGGCGCCCTGCGCCCAGGTCCGGGGGAAATAGTCGGACGTTGACGGCTCGCTATACGCCCCGGTGGAATAGGCGCCGGTCCCGTAGCCAGCCCCGCCGGTGCCGTTGATCGCGCCGGCTGCGAAGGCGACCTGGGGCGCGATGACGACAGCCGACCCGCCGCCAGCGGAGACCGTCGAGGTGGCTGGCGACGTGAAAACGAAGCTGTAGGCGTCGGCGCTCAGCCGCGTGATCGCGAAGGGACCGCCGTTGGGCGTGATTCCGCCGATTGCAGCCGCCCCGGAGACGATGATCGTGTCTGCGGTGGAGAGGCCGTGGCCGGGATGTTGAACGGTGACGACGGCGGACAGGTTGACGACGCCTAGCGGGTCGGCCCCCAAGGCGACCGACGGCATCGCCAGCGCCGGCGTGATGTCGTAGAGCCCGCCGCCGATCCAGACCTCAAGGTTGGAGTGGGTTCCGAAGCCGACGTTGAGGCTGGTCTGCAGGTTCGTCCAGTTGAACACGCTGCGGCAGACGCCGGTCAGCAGTTCGGAAGTCAGGCTCTCCCACCCGCCGATCACCTGGGGCCGTCCGCGGTAGAAGCGGACATTCGACGCATCGGCCCATCGGCCGGCGGCGGCGTAGGCGGTGTCGTCGCCGTTGAGGCCGGGCGGGATGTCGAGGGGGACGCGGGTCATGCGCCCTCGCGCACAATGACCAGGCTTCCGATTGAGGAAGACGTGCCAAGCCCTTCGCCTGGGCCACCCTTTCCGCCCGGCAGACCAAACAAACCGCTGGAGCCGCCGTTGCCAGGCGTCGCGCCAGAACCCGCCGTGCCGTTGGTGTTGACGTCCCCCCCGGTCGCTACGCCAGCCGCGCCGCCGGCGCCGCCACCATCTCCACCCCCAGCAGTCACAACCGCGCCGTCTGCGAATGTCGCCGTTGTGTCGTCGCCATTGCTGCCGACGCTGGCTGTCGATGCGACGACCAGGGCGACGCTCTCGCCAGCACTCACCCGACGAACTTTTTGCGCCTGGCTTCCGCCGCCGCCGCCATCCGAGCCGCTACCGCCACCGCCACCGCCGCCAGCCACGAAGCGATAGGTCCCGGACGCCGGGCAGACCCAAGTCGCGGACCCTGGCCCATAGGTGCGGGCATAGCCTTGGCTGAAAACGCGCGGCGTCGTCTTCAGCGGCGGGTTCATGCTTTGGCTGATTGGGGGAATCCCCTTCAGGCCGGGACGCATCAGTAGTCGCCCCACTCAGCGTGGAAGACGATCCCGGTGTTCGTGACCCCGATGGCAGCGTAGATCTCGGCGCCGGCCAGCAGTTGAAGCGGCAGGTCTTCGGTGTAGCCGAAATCGGTCGGGACGTTGGCGGTCGTCTGGGCCACGGTATAGGCGGCCATGAGCTTGGAGTTCATCAGCTTCTTGGTCGTCCCTGCGTCGTAGGAGACATAAAGCTGAAGCTCCGTCGCCGTCACGGTCGCGCGCGCCATAGCCGTAATCTTCGTCACCCGCGCACCGTTGGCGCCAGCCGTGATCAGCTTTTGCGTGTTGGTCGGGGTGTCGGAATAGGTCGTGTTCGCCGTGGTGCAAACGGTGACACCGGACTTCGGCGTCTGGGGCGTGATGACGTTGTTGCCGGTGACGGCCATTGCGCTGATCCTTAGAGTACGATGGCGAGAGCGACGGCCAGGCCGGTCGCGGTGGCGAGCTTGGCCGCCTGATCGGAGGCGTAGTCGGAGATGTCGGCGACAACGGGCGTGCGCGGCGCCCAGACCACCCCATCGCAGAACAGGTACTTCCCGGCGTTCCCCGTCACCGCCGGAAGACTCCCCGTCGCGGCCAGCACGGCGCTGTCGATGTAGGTCTTGAGGTCGTAGCCGCCGTAGCCGAGGGTCCCGACCCCGGAGCCGTCACAGAACACCACCACCTTGGCGCCGGCGTCGATGGAGACTGTCGAGCCCGCGCCCGTGGTGATCGTCACCGCGGCAGAGCAGGCGTTCCAGATCAGGTAGGTCTTGCTCACCGAGGGGATGGTGACGGTGTAGGGGCCGGTCCCGGTGAACTTCAACATTGCCGAGCGGGCTTCGTCGGCGGCGTAGTTGGTCGAGGTCAGGGTGTAGTTGCCGGTCAAGGCGATGGTCGAGAGGCCAGCGATGGCCTTGTCGATCAGGTCGAAGTCGGTGTTGAGGCTCTCGCCCCACAAGTTGAGTTGCTCGCCGATCCCGATCTTCTGGATGCGGAGAGACGATGTTGCAGATGACGGCATCTAGAGCGTTCCTCCGGTGTCGACCCTGAGCCAGTTGGCCCCATCGGATTTCGCCAGGGTGGCGATGTCGTCGAGATCGACGATGGTCCCGGTCCAATCGGACGCTGGGCGGGGAAGGTCGGTCGAGGCGCAGCGATAGGCCAAGCGCGGCTGGGTTGGCGCCAGCAGTTCCATGATGGCCTCGCGCATGGAGGTCAGCAGCGGCGCCAGGCCGGGCGGAACATCGGGGCCGACCGGATCGACGATCACGTTCCGGACTCGATGTCGAAGGCGCCGCGGTTTCGGCGGCCGATCAGCATAGCGGGCTCGGTCGAGAGCGTGACCGCCGCTTTGTTGCTCGACTCCTTGGCCTTGGCCTGGGCGAGCGCCTCCTTGAACCGGGTGTCGAAGATGGTCAGCAGATCGTTATCCCGCAGGAACGGGCCGGCCTCGCAGCAGGCGCCGAACAGGTAGAGGTCGGGGTATTCGGTCAGGACCAGGTTCGTCAGGGTCGTCGCCAGGTCCAGCACGCCGAGATAACGCAGCGCGAAGGTGTAGGCTTGGTCGCAGGGCCGCTCGAAGGCGATGTTGCTGCCGTCGATGCCCCATTGCTGGGGCTCGCCCTGGACCGTCTCGGCCTGCATCAGTTCCGGCGTGATGAAGCGCAGCGGCTCCCGGCGGCCATCGGCCGGGGCACGCCAGAGGTTCTGCGGCTCCCGGAAGCTGGCGGGCAAGGCGATGAACCGCGACCCGACGACGCCGGTGAGCGCCGCCGTGGTCTCGATGGTCCGGATCTTCAGTTCCCGGTTCAGGCGGCTCTCGGTGAGCGCGATGAAGTCGGGGATGCGCGTGGCCAGGTCGCCACGCTCAAGCCAGTCGGCCACGGCGGCGGAGAGCTCGGCATAGGTGGTCAGGGCCATCTAGGAGCCTCCGCGCGCCGTGGTTGGGGTCAGGCCGGTTCGGCTTCGAGCTTGGTCGCCCTGGCTTTGCCACCAACCTTGCCGTCTCCGTCCCCGTCGAACTTGGCGACCTGGGCGGTGAGCGCCGCGTTGGCCTCGCCGAGCTTCTGGACCTCCTCGGCGTAGAGTTCGGCGGCGGCGATAGCGTCGTCGCGCTCCTTCTCCACCTTGGTCAGCAGCCCGCCGCGGCGCTCGACTTCAGCGCGCGCGGTGTCCCGCTCCTTGGTGGCCGATTCCGCCAGGGCCTGGGCTTGGTCGCGCAGCCGTTCGGCATCGACGACGCGTTGCTCCAGGGCGCCGGCCTTGGCGACAGCGTCATCCCTGACCTTGCCCATCTCGGCCAGGTCAGAGGCGTTGCGGGAGACGGTAGCGGCGAGCGCGTCGGCCCGGTCGCTGGCCTCGATGAGGTCCTTGGCCATGCCGGCGACGCTCTTGCTTTCGGAGCGGTCGCCGCCGGGGGTGTCGGACCAGGCCGCGCCCGGGTCGGTCGACCCGGCCGGGAAGACGCGGCCCTCCGGCTCGGCGGGGTGGTAGAGCTTCAGATCAGTGGAGAAGACGTACGAGCGGGCCATTCCGGCTCTCCTTAGACGTTGACGCGGGAAGTGGCGGCCTCGGGGCGGAACCAGAAGATCAGATAGGTTTCAGCGCCCGGGTCGATGGCCAACGCGGTGGCGTTGACATAGGTGATGGAGAGGGTGTCGGCGGCCTTCACCCTGGCATTGACCACGCCGAGGCCGGCGCTGAGGGTCGGCTTGCAGACCGACACGAAGTCGCCCGGCTTCAGGCCAATGACGGTGAAGTCGCGCTCAGCCGTGAGGTTGGCGTCGACGGACAGGACATCGAGGGATTGCGAGACCACGCCGTAGCGGTCTTCATGCATGGTGGCGCCCATGGTGTGGCTCCTTCTTTTCGGGTTGAGTGAGGGTCAGGTTTCGGCGTCAAACGCCGGGGTTTCGGCGGGGCGATCTTTCAGCCATTGGCCGATTGAGCCGACGAAGGTCTTGTATCCAGTGTGGCCCATCTGGATCTCAGGATCGATCCAGACCTGGCCGCCGATGTCTCGCCAGCGCTTGCAGAACGAATAGTCCTCGCCGAACTTCAGCTTTCCGATGCGGAACGGGTCGAAGAGGGCGTGCGCAGTCTGGTTCGGCGCGACCTCGCAGAAGAATGCGGTGTCGGTGTACTGCTCCACCATCCGCTCCAGCATGGCACGGCGCATCCGCATGAAGCCCGCCGGCACGCCCATGACCTCGATCAGGCCGGTCTCTGGGTTGAAGGGAAGCTCCGCGTGTTCCTGCAGCCACTGGACACAGTAGGCGATCGGGTCGCGTCGCTGCGGATAGATGCCGGCCACGAAGTCCACCGGGTGATCGACCAGGCGAACCAGAGCCCCGGCTTCCCAGCTGACATCGCTGTCGATGAACACCAGGTCGGTCGCGTCGCTGGCGAGGAACTGCTCGACGATGAGGGCTCGGCAGTCGCCGATCATGGCGTTTCCGCTCTCATCGAAGATCGTCACCCGGTCGCCGCGCTGGGCCAGCGCCAGCATGTCGGTGATGATGCACCGCATGGTCGCGAGGTGGACTTGTCCAGTATAGGCGGGGATCGCGAACCAGACGTGGCGTTGTTCGGCGTCAGCCAAGGGTCACCCTTGAGGGCTTCACGGCGCGCAGCACGAACTCGAACTGGTCGCCGCTGGTGTTGGAGTGGATGAGGTCGAAGTCGGCGCGGTAGACGAACCGGAAATCCGACATCGGCGTGATCCCGACCTGGGCATAGGCCGGCTGGGACAGGAAGATCAGGCACTCAGGCCCGATGATGCGGGTGTGGGAGGGATCGCCCCAGGCCCACGGTGACGCCGCGGCGGGGCAGATGCCGAAGAACAGGCCATCGGGCTTCAGCAGACGCCAGAAGTCGCTCCACTGAGCGAAGAAGAACCGCCAGTCGCCTTGTCGGCCCTGGTGTTCGAGCACGTCGTAGGCGTGGATTTCGTCGAAGCTGTCGTCGGCGAGCGGAAGAGGCAGGGTTTCGAGGTCGTGCACGATGTCGGGCGCGTGGTCGGCGTTGTGGTCCAGGGTCGTGAGGCCGCCCCACTCGGAGCGGCCTCCGTACACCAGCTTCTTGACGCGGCTCGACCCGCAGCCAATCAGCAGTTCAGGCACTAGGCGGAGCCCTTGATGGCCCCGAAGGTCACCAGGTCGGAACGCACCTGATTGCCGAGGGTCACGAGGGCGGAGACGCGGCTGATCAGGGAGTTGACCGCCACAGCGATGTCGGTCGCGGTGGGGGTGGTCGCCAGGGTGGTAATCGCCGTGGTGGCGACCGCCGACTGGGCGGTGGCGGCCGGCTGGACGACGGGGGTCTTGCCGTACAGGCTGACGAGGTCGGTGACGGACTGGCCGAGCGAGGTGCCGTCCGGATTGCCGTCAGAGAGTTGATTGCCGATGGCCATTGCCTCGGTTCCTTTCAAGAAAAGCGGGCCGCCGCATCAGGGCGGCCCAGAGGTTCAGGGGGTCGGGGCCGGCCTAGTTGTTGGCCAGGCGGGTGGCCAGCTGCGGGCGCAGGGCCTTGTAGCCGTAGAGGACATCGAGGCGGCAGGGGAACTTGCCGTTGTTGATGTCGAACTGGCGCACGATCCGCATCGACAGGCCGTCGAAGTTCTCGCGAGCCGCGAAGTCCACCCCGCGGGGCATGACCAGGTCGGCGGTGGCGAAGGCGAAGGCCGTCTTGTGGTAGGCCATCGAAATGCCATGCGCCGTGGAGGCGGTGCCGGCGAAGCTGATCGCGGCCGTCGCCGAGGTGGTCGGGATGACCACGTTCTGCTTCGGGCCAGCCAGGATGATCGACGGCGAGATCGTCCAGACACCGGCGCCCGAGGCGGCGTCGGCGGTCAGAACGAACTGTTGCAGGATGCCGGTCGAGGCCTTGGTTTCGGGGTGGACCCGGAACACGTTGCCGATGGTGAAGACGTCGCCCTGCTTCGGAATGCCGGCGCCCGAAGCGACGGTGAACGAGGAGATCGGCGTGTTCGGGGTGGTGGTCGGCATCGCCGAGGTGCGGGTGTCCACCGTGTAGGCGGTGTCGCCGGCGCCGCGGGTGTGGGCGGGCCACAGGGTGTTTTCCATGAAGTCGAACCCAGCGGTCCGGCCCATGTAGCCCTCGCGGTACTGCTTATCGAGGGCCACCTTGTCGTTGAACAGGCCCTTCAGGGCGTCGACGAGATCGACGTTGTCCTGGGTGTTCAGGTTGCAGGTCCGGTCAGCGAGCGGGGCGAGGTTGTCGACCAACTGCTTGCGGCCCTGCAGCACCTTGGCGAAGGTCGTGGCCGAGCCTTGGTTGTTCACCTGGTTGTAGACGTCCTTGTACATGGACATCGCGTCGGCCTCGATATTGGCCGCCAGAACCGACATCGCCGGCTCCAGGATCCGCTCCGAGAAGTCGTCCAGGGACAGGGTGAGGTCGGCGTCGGTGAAGTTGAGATCGACGCCCTTCTCGGTCTGGACCTTCAGCTCGACGCTGGATTCGACGGTGTCGTTGACCGACATCACCGAGCCGGTGCGGACCGCGTACTGGTTGGGCAGCCGAACCTTCAGGGTGTCGCCGATCTTGGCGCCCTGCTTGGCGAAGCTGTCGTCGTAGTCGCGCACGATCGAGCCGACGAAGTTCAGCTTTTGGTGCAGGACCATGAGGGCCTTCCGCGTCACCGCGGTGGGGGTCAGGATGGTGTTGGACATGGGTAAGGGTCCTTCGGGCCGGGCCTAGGCCGGGCGCTGGGAATGGCGCGTCTCTCGACGGGCGTTGAGGGTGTGCGGCGAACCGCGATGGGGTTGGGGGCTAGCCCCGCTTTGCGGCCACTCGGGCGCGCTCACGGCGCATCCACTCCTCCGTCGAAAGCTTGTCATGCACGCCGGCTGGCGGGGTGGACTTGCCACCCACGGCCTTGGCCGGCGTCGTGGTCTGAGCTGCGACGTGGTCGTCGGCCTTGGATTTCTGACCCAGCTTCAGCTTCAGATCGGCGATCTCTTGTCGCGCGGTGTAGAGGGCATGGAGCCCTTTCCAGGCGCGGGGATCGTCCATCTGGTTGAAGTCGGCGGGTTCGAGACCGATTTCCTGGCCGGTCTCCATGATCTTGGCGGCGACCTCCCGATTAAAGCCGGGAATGTCTCGGGCCAGAGTTTCTCCGACTTCCTGCATCCGAGTGGCGAGGCCTTGCTCGGCGGACTTCTGGAGGTCGGTTTTCTTGGTCTCCAGGGCGGACTCGGCGGCTTTCAGGTCGCCTTGCAGCCGCTGGTACTGGTTCCAGGCCTTGGAGACCTCGGCGCTGGCCCTGGCGGGGTTTTCGGCCGCTTCGGCTTCCGCCCAAGCTGCGTCCCAGTCGACCTTCTCGAACGCGTCGATGTTGGTCTTCAGGACGTGGACCTTGCCGACTTCGGCCTGGACCTCGGAGAGCAGGGTCTGAGCCTCGGTGGCGGCGGCTTCACGCTTGGACGCGATCTCAGCGTCTGCGGTCCGTCGGGCTTCGGCCAGGGCCTGGGTCTTCTGGGTATAGTCGGCCTGCATCAGCAGCAGGGGCTTGAGCGCCTTGGGCAGCTTGTACTTCTGCCCGTCGTGCTCGACTTCCTCGTGGTCGTCGTCAGCCGGAGCGGCCTCGGGGGTCCTGGGTTCGCCAGTCTCCGGGTCGATCTCGGGCTCATCCGGCGCCGGCATGCGGTCCGGGTCGATCTCCTGGGTCTCGGCGACCGCCTCGGCAGGCTCCGCCGCGACTTCTCCAGCCTGTCCGCCGTCATCTTCCGGCGCATAGGCGACCTGAGGGCCGCGGAGCATCGGGTTGAAGGCGGTGGAGGCGGAGAGCATGGCGCGGGGGGCGACTGCGGAACGGTCCAGGCGCGAAGCCTCGGCCGCAACCGCTTGGTCGCTGGCTTTGTCGGTCATCAGGTCCTCAGGGGTGTGGTGCCGCTGCCGGGATGGCTTGGCGGCTAGGCTTCTTCCAGTTCCAGATCGGCAGCCGTGGGGGGCAGCGCGTCAGGATCGGGCTCGGCGACCGCCTCGAGGGCGGGCTGGGCGGCGATTGGGGGCTCGGTGGCTATCACCGGCTCAGCGACGTCTTCCGAGGCGTCAGCGAGGTCGGCAGCAGAGGGCGGCAGGTCGTCGGCGACGATCTCGTCAGCCTGGGCCTCGGCTTGCGCCGGGGTCGGAACCGTCGGCGGCGGGGCGTTCGGGTCGGTGGCGACGCCGCGGGGCGCGATGGCCTTGAGGCGGGCGGTCTCAGCGTTGAAGCGGTCGATTTCGAGCTTCGCCGCGTCGTTGGCGGCCTTGGCGGCCTTGTCCGCGCCATCGATCTCCAGCTTACGCATCGCCAGGGCGTGGTCGGCGGCCTGGCCTTCGAGCTTGGCTTGGGCCGCCTTCAGTTCCTCGCCGAGCTTCGCGCCCTGCTCTTGCAACTGGGCGACGACGACCTTGGCCTGCTCGACCTCAGGGTTGGGCGCGTCGCCCTCCCCGCGCGCTTCCGGCGGAACCAGGGCGCGCAGGCGGGTGGCGACTTCATCAGCGCCCGGCCAGTCGAGATTGCGGGCCAGCAGGTCGCCGATGACGGGGGCCGCCGGCGGATAGGCCCGGATCAGCTCGATCATCTGCGTCGCCGCTTCTTCGCGGCGCGAGGTGAACGAAGGCCCAGCCGAGACCGTGACGTCGTATTTCCCCGCGGCGAGATCGAAGGTCCGGGTGATCTTCTCGATCTGGCCGTTCTCGTCCCTCTTGTCGATCGTCACCGGCTCCTTGAGCGGGACCTGATGCGGCTTTCCGTCGGGCCCCAGGACGCGGACCATGCGGGCCGTCGAGTAGACCTTCGGGATCAGGTCGATCAGGATCCGGCCGGCATGGCGAATGGCCCGCGACAGGTTGTCGATGTAGTGGAAGTTCGAGACGTCGCCCTCGCGCTGGCGGGCCATGATGGCCTTGCCCGAGGTCTCGTTGCTCCTGGCGCCCAGGCTGGCGTCGTGGAGCCCCATGATGGACTTCATGTCGTCGGCGGCGTTCAGGCTCTCTTGGATCGCGCCGGCGGGGACCCCGGAGAAGGGCTGGCGCTGCGGCGCCTCAGGCCCGTCATACTCGATATAGGCATGGGTCTGGACGTTCGCCGTCGCCCACTTGCTCGCATCGGTCTCGAAGGCGCCCTTGCGGCCGATGAAAGGCGCTTTGGGCGCCAGCGCCACCAGTTCGGTCGAGGTCGTGCGCCAGTAGTTGAACATCCGCTGCGGGTCTTTCGCATCGCGGACCAGGGAGCGGAGGTGGCGCTTGCCGTCGACGACGAGCTCTTCGCCATAGACCGGGATGATCGGGATGTACTTGCCCGCCCACTCCACCGTTTCCAGCACCTCAGCGCCGGTCATGATGTACTGGGTGACCTTCTTGGAGGTGATCTCGCGGGGCCGGCCAACGATGGTGACGCCGAGCGCGTCGAAGTTGGCCTTCTGCGCGGTGTAGACGTCGAGGCCAACAACCTGGCCGTCGGACAGGGCGACGATCTTGCGGGGGACCTCCTCGCGCTTCCAGTATTCGGCCACGAGGACGCGGTCGCCGTCCATCCAGGGGCCCTCAAGGCTGGCGTAGCCGCTGACCTCCCAGTCAACCGCCTCGGCGCCCTTCCAGCGCTTCTCGAACTGCGCCTTGGGCATGCTCTCGACGACGAACGCCACATTCCAATCGGCGCTGTCGGCCGACATGCTGTTGGGGTCGCCATAGACGCTGAACGGGTTGCTCACCCGCTCGATGACCAGGTCCTGCTCGAAGCTGTCGTCGGAGGTGTAGCGGGTGTTGATCCGGAAATACCCGAAGCCGCCGGTCACCGCGAAGTCGAGGGCGGTGTCATAGGCGACTTCCGCGTCGCTGGACTGCTCGATGTTGCGGATCAGACCGGAGAAGATCTCCGCGGTCTCGGGGTCAGACCCGGAGTCCACGGGGTGGACGGCGATGGCCGGCTTGTTCTGCCGCGCATCGTTGACGACCTGGCGGATGAAGGCCGGGAGGCGGTTGATCGTCAGGCAGGGGCGGCCGTCGAGTTCGCGGTCGCGCTTGACCTTCTCCGGCCACTGCTCACCCAGGCGGGCGAACTTGATGTCATCCATCGCCTCAAGACGGTTCTCGTTCTCGACTTCAACCGCGAGCTCGTAGGCTTCGCGCGCCTCCTCAAGGATCGCCTCGTCGCCGGTCAGTTCCACCTTCTCGCGGTCACTGCGGGGCATCAGGTGCGCGCGCTCAGGTCAGGCAGGTTGCCGGTGAAGCCGGCGCGGGCGTCACCCAAGGCCTTCGGCTCGAGGATGTCCCTGATGGGTGCGCGGACGATCGTATCGACATCGACCATGTCGGCCTTATCCAGCAGCGCCTCGGCGACAGGACGCAGCGCCCCGGCGACCTCGCCCTCCATCAGGCTCTCGGCCAGGCGGCGAGCCGCAGCCGCGGACATGTGGCGGCCCTCCAACCCATCCCAGGTCGCGACGCGCCGGCCGGCGCCGGGGACGTTGATCAGGCCAACCACCATTCCGTGGTCTTCCAGCTCGGTCGGGGAGATGAAGCGGTCGAGGACGGGCGGCATCAAACTTCCTCTTCCGGGTTCAGGAACTCGTTCAGCAGTGAGGCGTGGGCGAAGGCGAGGATGGTGGCGCCGCACCCTTGGCTCTCACCCTGGATCAGATAGGCGGTGCGGGCGGTCTGACGGACACCGCAAAGGATCATCACCGCCGCGTCTGGCTCGTAGCCCTCCGCCTTCACGTAGGCGTCGAAGGCGACCGCCATGCGCGACACGAACTCGTCACGGCGGGGGTTGGCGATCTCCGCGCCCTTTAGGCTGACGACGTTGCCCTCGCTCATCAGCCCATCCAGTTCAGGGATTGGCCCTGCGCCGCCTTGCGAGGCGTCCGGGGCCCTTCGCCGTTGGCCGCGTACTCGCCCCAGGCGTCGGCGCCGTGGCTGTTCTCGTCGTGAAGCGGTCCAGTGTAGCTCGACAGTGAGCGGTTCCAGCGTTTGCGGTACTGGCGCAGCCGGTCGAGGCCGGTGGCGCACTTCTCAGCGTCGAACCAGGTCAGCGGGATCAGACCGCGGCCGGCGTTGACCCGGTCCTCAGGATCCATCGCCACGCCCACGCTGATCGGATGGACACCCAGGCCGCCCAAGGTCTCCATCCGAGACCGGCCACCGGCGCCTAGCTCCCTCACCATGACGTCGTGAGGCAGGTGATGAGTTCCGTAGACGTAGGGCTTGGAGGCGATGGCTTCGCGAACGATGGACTGCAGCCCCTCGCCGCTCGTCTCGTAATAGTCGATCGCCCGGCATTCCCGGCCGACGCGCTGAAAGAACCAGATGGCCGTATAGTCGTCGATCCCCAGGTCCCAGGCGGTGTCCACCTTGAGACTTGGGTCGTATGGAACCCGCGTGATCCGCCCCTCGGCCTGGGCGGCCCGCATCAGCGGGCCGTAGTAGGAACCCGGCGTCGCGGCGTCGAAGTCGACGAGATATTCCTGCGCGAACTTCGCGGCGCCCTCGTCTTCCGACCCAGACTCCGCGATCAGCTCCGCCTTTTCCTTGGCGAGCTGTTCGGCGGTGAATGCTCCGGTGTCAGTCGCCGGAGACTTGAGCGTGAACCAGTTGCCGCGGTCCTGCTCCCGGGCCTCGAAGGCGCGGGTCGCATGGTTCCGACCCCGTGGAGTCCAGATGAAGACGGCCCAACCGCCGTTTTCGGCGAGGATCGGGCGCAGGTAGGTCCAGCTATCAGGCTTGGCCAGCGACCATTCGGAGAACACGATCCCGACCGGCGGGGCGCCGACCAGGCTGTTGAAGTTGTCCGACCCGACGACCTGCCATGTCGACCCGTTTTTGAAACGGATGAACATCTCCTGGTCCTTGGTCGTCTCCCGCATCGCGACCGGGAAGGCCTCGTCGATCCGGCGCTTTCCGGTGTGGGGATTGATCGCGTCCCAGATCGCCTTCCGGGCCTGGGCGGCCTCGGGCAGCATGTGCCAGTAGGTCCCAACCCGGCGCATCGCAGCGCAGGCCGTCCAGTTCAGCGCGACGTCGTCCTTGCCCCAGCGCCGGTGCGCCGCGACATCAGCCCGCTTGCCGCCGTTTTCGAGGTAGCCCCAGAGCGGTAGCTGATAGGACCGCGGCGACCAATTGGCCGGAAGATCAATCTCCACTGGGCTCAGGGGTGAAGCGCTTGATGTTCACGGTGAGCGCAGACCCGCCAGGCCCGCTAATCTCCTGGGCTTTCACGTCGCGCCATTCCTCAGGCCGGCGGTTCTTGAGCCAGAAGATCGCCGCGGTCGTGTCGGGCGGATAGTGCTCGGTGAACGGGGCTTCAGTAACTTTGCCGTCGGCGTTGATCGCGATCTTTACCGCGTCGTGGCTGTAGCCGAGGGCCCGGCGGTAGAGCGATTGGGCGACGCGATCGTCCGCTTCGTCCTTGCCGACCTTTAGGGCCTCCGAAAACTCGGGGCGTTCGTGCTTCCAGAGGTAGATGGTCGAGATGGCGACGTCGAAGAAATCAGCCGCCTCGCTGTCCGTGGCGCCGAGCTTGGCGAGCTTGCGGGCTTGATCGACGAACTCCGGCCTGAACTTTGAGGGTCGCCCGCCGGCGTGCTTCTCGGCGGTCGTCTGCTCGGCCTCGCTCATGGTTCACTCCCGCCAGACCCGAGGGCTTCCTGGCTGCTGATCGTCGCTTGGCGAGTTGATCGCCGTAAGTATTACGCGTAAGTCTTACGCATGGTCACAGCCCCGAAGTGCAAGCGATGCGGAACGGCTCATTGGAGCGCTCAGCCCTGCAAGGGTCTGGCGGTTGAACCTGAGCCGAGGGCTGCGCCCGCGAAGGCCGCGCCTGTCGTGGTGCCGGCCGTTGAGCCTGACGAGCTGACCCAGCTTCGCGCACTGGCGGCCAAGGTCGCGGAGCGGAAGGCGAAGGCTGCGACGTACATGCGCGGCTATCGAGCCAGGCAACCGAAGTAGGTATCGCGCCGAAGCGGTCGGCCTCGGGGATGGGGGCTCAGCGGCTTCATGGCGGCTGCCTGGGCGCTGGCCTTGCCTGGGGTGCGGGGCTTACCGGCGCCGATGCTGTGGCCCGACCGGTTGTGACTTTCGCAGCCCCGCCGTTTAGGCGCTCACCTGTCAGGGATGGGTCTGAGCGGGAATACCGGGCCGGATAGTGGATCGCGCCGCAGCTTCAGACCGGCCCTGTCAGGACGTGCGAGGGGTGATGATCCCAGTCTCGCGGCACTTCTGCTCGTAGCGATGGCTGTAGCGACGCCCTTTTCGGGGGTCGTGGACCGTCGGCTCGCCACCGAACATCGCGACGGCCGCCTCGACGGTGGAGATGGCGTCCGAGAGTTCGGCGTCAAACCACTCACCAGACAAACGATGCCGGTGGAGCGCTGCGTGGCAGTGCGCTTCCACTTTCCGTTCAAGCCCATGCTGGCAGAGCATCGTGAACAGGATGGAGAGCGGATAAGCGCAGCCGGTTTGAATGCCCCCTAGTCGCCGCACTGGATCGGCCGCGATGCCGATCTTCAGGGGATAACCAGGCGCTCCAATGACGTAGACATGGCGTAGCCCCATCGCCTTAGCCGCACCGAGCTTGCGTTCTTTGCGGGTTGGTGGCGGCCGGCGCGCATGTGTCTGGGCCAATACGATCTCGGTAGCGAGATCCTTCAGCAGGCTCCGACGAGCATCGGGGCGCAATCCAGCTGTGAGCTGGTTGATCTTGTCCATGTGAGAAGTCTCCACGGCGCCCGGCCTGCCAAGCAGGGAGCGCGTCCAGGGTTCGCAATGCGAACGCCGGGCGCCGTGAAAGCCCGTTGTTCGCGCTCTAGCCCATGGCAGCGGGCTGATGGCATGACTTTAACAAGGTCATTCGGCCTCGGCGTCCTGCGCCCTCAGACCGAAGACCGGCTACTCCGTACTGGCGGATTTCAAACCGCTTCTTGCACAGCCGAGAGCCTTAGGCCTCGCGAAGCGAAGCACTACCGCATGTATGTCACGCGGCCAGATCGCGCGCAATATCTTGTGCTGGCAGTTCTTCGAGGTCGGCCTGCGACACATTCCACTCCCACTCGCGCCCGAAGAGCGTGAGCATGATCTCGACGCGCTCCTTGCCTTTGGATTTGATCACCCTGGCGATGAAGCCCTCGTAGGGGCCGCGGGTGATCTTGGCCTGTTGTCCGGCCGCCCATTTATGGGAGTACTTCTTCCCCTTCGGCCGCTTGCGCTTGGGAGCCACCCACGTCTCATCGAACTCGTGGAACATGTCGGCGATGAAAAGGCCACGTAACGAGCGGGTGTTCGCCGCGATCGGCTCGCCGAACTTGTCGCACATGATCTCGCGCACCCGCCGATCCGCTCGGGCGGCGTCGAGCGCTTCGTCATCGGGCAGGACCGCGAACACGTAGCCCGGGAACAGCGCCCGGCTGATCGCCACCTTGGGCTTGGCGTGGAGGGACCATTTCCGCTCCATCGGGCAGTAGGCGGTGATGCCCTTCTCTTCGAAAGCGGCCAGGATCCGCTTCTCTTGGCGAGTCATGACGCGGCAGACGAACCACTTGGGGGCGATGGTCACGATGCAATCTCCAAGGCTTTTCGAGCGCGAGAGGCCGCCATGCGCAGCGAGATCGCGTGGCGGTCACAGATGGCCTTGAGGGGGCCCGGCTTGGGGAAGAACTCGCTCTTGGCGTTGCCCACGTATTCCGCGATGCCGGCGGTAAGGGCTGCGGCAGGCAGGTCGCCCAGCGCGTCGAGGTAGAACCGCCAGAAGGCCGTCCACTCGGCCTCCGAGCGATCTTGAACGCCGTAGAGCGTCACCAGCGGCGCCAACGCGGAGACGACAGCCTTGGAGCCACAGGGCTCGGCGTGGCGGATCAACGCCCCTCCCCGCGTCCGCAGTTCGGCCAGCGCCTTGGGGTCAGCGGCAAGCGCCGCGCAGGCGTCACCCCAGGACAGCGCGCTATTCGTCAACTGCCGCCACAGCTCCGGCGAGCATTCGTCCGAGGCGGTCTTGGCGAGGGGTCGGTTGGTCGTTTCGGTCAGGGCGGTCATGGGGTTGCCGTTGGTTGGGCTTTGCGGAGGGTTCGTCTTCCCATCGGCCCTGGTTCAGCCAGGTCGTGGGGTGCGGGATGTAGCCGTCGAGCCAGGATTGCGAGGTCTTCGCTCGCTCCAGGCCCTCCAGCAGCACAGCGGGTGGGTCGGGGCCGCCGATCTTCCGGCAGGCTGCCAGCCAGGCTCGCTCTGCGGCCTGCTTGCCGACCTTGTTCGGGTAGGCCTCCCAGAACCGGGCAAACCCGCTCGGCTTGGCGCAGCCGAGGCCCTTCGCGGGCGTAGTATATTCCGGGGGAGCAG